>Ga0163111_10001706_pt1 | contig 13692 bp, 8 predicted proteins | sample CRUFie1St18metaG_FD_109645 | JGI IMG/M metagenome (GOLD analysis project Ga0163111, IMG submission 109645) | Marine microbial communities from the Costa Rica Dome - CRUD Field 142mm St18 metaG | ecosystem: Environmental > Aquatic > Marine > Oceanic > Photic zone | place: Costa Rica: the Eastern...
TAGCTGTCGGTCAGGCCGTCGTTGTCGCTGTCACGATCGAGGCGGTCGGGTACGCCGTCACCGTCGGTGTCGCCGTTGCCTTCATCCAGATCGCTGATGCCGTCATTGTCATCATCCGGGTCCTGGCTGTTCACGATTCCGTCGCCGTCTGAGTCCAGTTCGGTTCCCCGGCCGTTAGGCTCGCCATCGACGCTGTCGTCAATGCCATCACCGTCACTGTCTCCAGTGATGTCGATGCGGCCATCGCCATCGGTGTCGAAGTCACTGTACGGCCCGTCTTCGATGTCATTGCGACCGTCGTTATTGCTGTCGGTGTCAATGCGATCGGGTATGCCGTCACCATCGGTATCAGGCTCGCTGGTGATCACAGACGCACCGGGATCATTGAGGCCATCGTCATTGGCATCGTTGATGCCAGCTTCGGAAATGTCCGGGCGGCCATCGTTATCACTGTCGAGGTCGAGGTAGTCCGGTGTACCGTCGTTATCGCTGTCTACCGGTGAGGCCGCATCGTCAATACCATCGCCATTGGCGTCGGTTCCAAGGGTGCTGTCTACGTCAAAGGCGTCGTCGATACCATCCTGATCACTGTCTGTGCCGCTGGCGCCACCCTCGAGTGCGTCCGCAACGCCATCGTTGTCGCTGTCGGTATCACGGAAGTCCGGAATGCCGTCACCGTCGGTGTCCGGGAAGGTAGCGTCATCGTCAATACCATCACCGTTGGCGTCGGTTCCGCCTGTCTGGTCCACGTCGAAGGTATCGTCGATACAGTCCGCATCTGTGTCGAGGCCAGTCAGGCCTGCTTCCAGCGCGTCAGGAATGCCGTCGTTGTCGGTGTCTGGGTCCTGGCTGTCAGGAATACCATCACCGTCGGTATCCGGACGTTGGAACTGGTCGTCGATGCCATCGGCATTATTGTCGAGGCCGCCGGTCTGATCGACATCCACGGCGTCATCAAAGCCATCGGCGTCGGTGTCCTGACCGCTCAGTCCGCTTTCAAGTGCGTCAGGAATACCGTCGTTGTCGTTATCAATGTCGAAGGCGTCTGCGGTACCGTCCTGATCGCTGTCGTTGCTGCCTTCGATCACATCCGGAACGCCATCGCCGTCTTCATCGGCCGAGCTGTCGCGGAAGTCGGCCAGGCCATCGCCATCCGAATCACCGGTGCCTTCCGCCGCATCGCCTGTGGTGTCGTTATCGCTGTCGGTGTCGCGAGCATCGGGGTCGCCGTCGTTGTCGGTATCGACGTAGTCGACGTCGCTGATGCCGTCGTTGTTGCTGTCAGTGTCACCGTTAGCATCCGTGTCGTAGGCGTCGTCGATACCATCACTGTCGCTGTCCTCGCCTGTAGCTGTGCCGGTATCCACCTCGGTTGAGTCCGGGATGCCGTCTCCATCACTGTCGGTATCGCGATAGTCTTCGTCGCCATCAAGATCAGTGTCTGGCTTGACCTGGGCGCTGTCGTCGATGCCGTCAGCGTTGCCGTCGGTACCACCAGTGATATCGACGTCGTAGGCATCATCAATACCGTCGCCATCGGCGTCGTTACCGGTTGGTGCGATGCCCGAAGCTTCCTGCCAGTCTGGAATACCGTCGTTGTCGCTGTCGGCATCGGCGTTGTCAGGGATTCCGTCACCGTCGAAGTCACCGGTGCCTTCATCTGCGTCTGACAGGCCGTCATTATCGTCGTCCGGGTCGATAGGATTCGGGATGCCATCGCCATCCAGATCGCGTAGCGTGCCGTGCTGTCCCGCAGCGCCATCGTTGTTATCGGGAATACCGTCTCCGTCGCTGTCGGTGTCGTCGTCGATACGACCGTCGTTGTCGCCATCTAATGCGCTGGCAGGGCCGTCATCGATGTCATCGGTGCCGTCGTTGTTGAAGTCGGTATCGATGCGGTTTGGTAAGCCGTCGTTATCTGCGTCGGGCTCGTTCAGTACTGGCAGTTCCCCGTCATCGAGTTTGCCGTCACCGTTGTCATCACGCAGGCCTGCCTCATCAACGTCATTAACGCTGTCGTTGTCTGAGTCGAGATCGAGATAGTCAGCGACTCCGTCACCATCGCTGTCGGGTGGTGTTACGTTGTCGTCGACTCCGTCGCCATTGGCGTCTGTTCCGCCGGTCTGATCGACGTCGTAGGTGTCGTCAATACCGTCGCCATCGGTGTCAGTGCCGCTGGCGCCCACTTCTACCTGATCGGCCACACCGTCAGCATCGCTGTCGCCATCCTGACTGTCAGGGATGCCGTCGCCGTCTGTGTCTTTGGCTGTGTAGGCGTCATCAATGCCGTCGTTGTTGGCGTCGGTGCCACCGGTCTGATCGACGTCTGCGGCGTCATCGATGCCATCCGCGTCAGTGTCGTTGCCAGTCAATCCGCCTTCAAGTGCATCGGGCAGACCGTCGTTGTCGCTGTCGGCGTCACGAGTATCGGCAATGCCGTCGCCGTCTGCGTCGTTCAGTGCGGCGCTGTCGTCCACACCGTCACCGTTGGCGTCGGTTCCTCCGGTCTGGTCGACGTCGTAGGTATCGTCAATGCCGTCGCCATCGGTATCGTTGCCTGAGACGCCCGCTTCAGCGCCATCAGGAATGCCGTCGTTATCGCTGTCAGGGTCTACGAAGTCCGCATTGCCGTCGCCGTCGCTGTCAGGTGCGGCCACGTTATCATCGATACCGTCATTGTTCGCATCGGTACCTCCCGTCTGGTCTACATCGAACGCATCGTCGATGCCGTCACCGTCGGTGTCGTTGCCAGAGGCTCCGGCTTCCAGGCCATCAGGAATACCATCGTTATCGGCGTCTGGGTCCTGTGCATCGTTAACGCCGTCGCCGTCTGAGTCGGCGCTGCCTTCAATGGTGTCCGGTACACCGTCGCCATCTTCATCGTTGCTGGCATCCAGATAGTTCGGGATACCGTCGCCATCATCGTCGCCGGTTCCTTCGGTCTGGTCGTCGATACCATCGCCATCAGAGTCGAGAATGACATTTACCTGAGTCGCAGCGGTGTTGTTATTGCCGGCCGCATCGGTGGCGACGGCACCGGCAATATCCAGGCTGATGTTGCCATTTCCATCTGGGGTAATTTCAACCGTCCAGGTGTTGCCGTCCACCTGTGTGAATCCAGTGACGGTTGCGTTGGTGACACTGACGTCCCCTGACGTAAAGCCGTTTACGTCTTCGGTAAAGTCGACAGTGACGTTAAATGGCGCCGCCGAATTGATGGTTCCCGGTGCATTATTGATGCTGACACCCGGAGCGTCAGCATCGTAGACAACGGTTGCCTGCGTGGCCGCGGTGTTGTCGTTGGTCGCGGCGTCCTGAGCAACCGCAGCGGGGACATCGATCGCTACATTGCCATTGCCATCCGGTGTGATGGTGGCCGTGTAGGTATTGCCATCGACCGCAGTGAAATTACTCAGAGTGGCATTGGTCAGTGTTACGTCAGTGCCATCGAAGCCAGTGACATCCTCGGTGAATTCAAAGGTGACAGGGAAAGCACCATTGGTCGCGCCGGGTTCACCCTGAATATCAATACCTGGAGCGGTGCCGTCAAATGTGGTGCTCGCCTGCGTCGCTGCCGTGTTGTCATTACCTGCTGCATCCCGGGCAACTGCTGAGGCAATATCAACCGTCACAGGGCCGTCGGCAATCGGTGTAATGTTTGCTGTGTAGGTATTTCCATCGACTGCGGTGAAATCAGACAGCGTTGCATTACTGAGGGTGACATCAGAGCCAGTGAAACCCGTTACGTCCTCTGTGAACTCAAAGGTGACGGTGTATGCGCTGTTGGTCAGCGCTGGTTCGCCCTGAATATCAACGCCCGGTGCAGTCGTATCTATAGTCAGCTCGTTTGTCGACGCATCGGCGGTACTGTTGTCCGCCGCATCAGTACTGACGACAGCGACTTCGTTGGTGCCGTTCGTGTTGGGAGCAAAGGCGCCAGATTCAGGAGCAACAGCGCCGGTATCCAAGCTCCAGGTGCCGTCACCTTCTACAACCCGACTGAACGTTGCGCCACCGACGGTGATCGTTACCGTCGTGAAGGGCTCTGCCGTTCCGGTAATGACCGGTGTCGGATCATTGGTCAGTAATGAATCGACCGTTGGGGTCTGTGGTGGCGTATTGTCCTGCTTGGTTTTATTTGGATTATCAAACACCAGATCCAAGTCGCCATCGAAGTCAAAATTACGGCCACCTGCGGAGATAGAGAGCACGACAGGGATGATGTCGGTTGGGTTAAAGTCGATCTGCACAGCCAGGTTCTTATCTAACTCTGTTCCGTTCGCATCAGAAGTGAATTCGGTATTGCTGCCGTTGACTGTCACCTGAATATTACTGGGCGTTTCCCGCGTGTAGGCGGCCATGTCGTCAGAAACAACGATCAGGGTTTCATCTGCAGCGTTGTCGATGTCTTTGTAGACGGCAGAGGGGATAATTGTGATGCGCTCTTCAGAGCCCGTACCAAAGGTATTGGCTTTGAAAAATTCGTAATTTACTGCGGCGAGCACGATACCGCTGGCTGTGCCGTATTCCACTCGCGCGCGGGCATCGTCATTGGCGGTGAAGAAATCTACGGTGGCGCCCGATGTAACACTGACCACGCGTAATACGACATCGACCGACTGGCCATTAAGCTCCGCCACGTCTTCCCACAGGGCGGTTGTTCCTGCAGTACCGTTACCTGATACCGTGGGGTTGCCGTTAAACACCATGGGAGTGCCGGCGTAGGAATTAGGTGCAATCAGTAGCTGTAACGGGGCCACTAGGGCGGTCAGAGTACAGATCTGCAGAGCTTTCATGTTAGCTATTACCTGAGCGTAATGGTTGGTTTTTCCATACCCATACGCTCAGACTAGTCACTTGGTTTTCCTCTGAGGTCATATTTTTGTAAGTTGCGGGAAAGTCAGGCCTGTGATGAGTAAAAAATTACAGCCTGTAAAGAAAGCGATGGTTTTCCGACGGAAAACCATCGCGTGAAACAGTCATTCTACTGACTGTCTGAGGCGAGAAAATGCAGTTCGACCCGACGGTTCTGAGCCCGGCCTTCAACAGTATTGTTGTCATATTTCGGCGCAGTTTCACCGTATCCACGAGCGATCAGGTTGGTCGATTTCAGTCCTTTGCGGATCAGGTAGTTACGTACGGATTCGGCCCGTAACTGGCTGAGGCGCAGGTTGTATTGAGCCGAACCCCGATCGTCCGTGTGCGCCTGGATTTCAATCTGAAGCTCAGGGAATGGTCTCAGGTCAGACGCGATCCCATCGAGTATAGCTTTACTGTCTTGCGTCAGTCGGGCTGAGTTTGTTTCGAAGGTGATGCCTGTCAGAGCGAGATCAAATGGAGAGCAGCCAACGCTGTTTACCATCATTCCCGGCGGAGTATCCGGACATTGATCTGACGCTGTAGCGACACCATCGTTGTCGTGATCTGGCGGAAGAATAATGACTTCAGGCTCAATGATGGGCACAGGTTGTTGCTCAGTGGCAGGCTCCACCACTGCGGGCTCAGGGGTTGGCATGACTGTTGTCTGACGTTGCACTGGTGTGTGGCCAAAGCGGTAACCAAGGATGAGCTGATATTGTGATATTCGCAGGTCGTCGTTAAATGCTTCGTTGCGGCTGGCCTGTATGCGTCCGAAAACGTTGGGCGAGAAAATAAAGTGCAGGCCGCCAATCAGTTCTATGCCTGTGGCACTACCGGGCAGGTCGATACCACTTTCGGCAGGTTCCAGCGTCAGATGCTGCAAGCCAGCACCGAGGTAGGGCCGTAATCTGCCATCAGACAGATAGTAGTGGGCGGCAAGGCCCGCCCCGGAGATTTCCGGGCGGTTTTCATCCTGGGTGATTGCAGGCATATCCAGACTGAGATTGAGTTCCAGTCGGGGGCGCAGCGTCCAGCCCGCGCTCAGGCTGTAGGTAAATCCGTGTCGGTAGTCCTCCGAGTTTTCCAACAAGCCATCGCGTATACCCGGGTCCGCTTCTTTCACACCGAGCATCAGACTATCGGGCAGCAAAGGGCTGGCATGGCTGGATAGTGATATTGAGATTAGCGCTCCGAGCAGCAAGTGCCCTGGCTTAACACTATTGACCATAGGAAGAGGTCCCCGGATTTCGTGATATCCTCTAAGCTTAGTAAGAATTCTCTGATTATCTAACTCCGGGATGATGCCCATGCTGCCTCACTGGTTAACTCATAGTTTTCTGGCTGTTCTGTTGATATATACGCCACTGGGTATGGCAATGGATTCAGATGCGGAAAACGCCCGAAAATCATCTCTTGTCCGTCAGAATATTCCGCCAGAAGTGAAAACGGAGACTGTAGAGATAGAAGTCATCTCTGATGAGGAGTTTCCCGAGGAGGCCCGCAAGCTGCCAGCGCTGATGGATAAAGTACGGACCGAAATGCTTGCTTCTGAGAACCCTTACGTGCTGCTGCCCCATCGGCCGAATTATTTTCTTCCACTGACCTGGCAGGCGCGCCCGAGCGACAAAGAGCTTGAACGGGCACTGAACCAGTTTGCAGAAGATGATGTGCCTCTTGAGAACGGATACGATCATCTTGAGGCGGTCGTACAGCTCAGCCTGAAATATATTATCGCTGAAGATGTCCTGGGAACCTTCAGCCGTATCGAACTGGGTTATACCAGCCGTTCATTCTGGCAGGTGTATAACGGTGATATTTCCAGGCCTTTTCGCGAGACCAATCACGAGCCCGAGTTGATGTTCAGCTGGATGCTGAAGAATAAACCGATTGATTACGTCCGCCTGTCTCTTAATCATCAGTCGAACGGTCAGACCAGCACACTATCACGAAGCTGGAACCGCATTATTGGTGAGGTGGCTTTTATTACCGGTTCTGGTGTCGTAAATACCAAGCTCTGGTGGCGAATTCCTGAAGGGAAAGAAGCCGATCCTGAAGACCCGAAAGACAACGACAATCCTGATATTGATGATTATCTCGGTTATGGCGAGTTTAACTACATCAAGGTGATGAATAAGCATCAGTTTTCTCTCTTGCTCAGAAACAATATGGATTTTTCTGAAAATCGTGGCGCCATTGAGCTTGGCTACAGCTTTCCGCTGACCAAAAAAATGAAGGGGTACGTGCAGTACTTTAATGGCTATGGTGAAAGCCTTATCGATTATGACCGTTACCAGGAGCGTATCGGTGTGGGCATTAAACTCAGCGACTGGTTCTGATGATTTTATTTGGTTTTATTGTTAACCCATTCGCAGGGTTGGGTGGGGCTGTTGGTCTGAAAGGCAGTGATGGGGTTGCAGAAGAGGCATTCGCCCGGGGAGCTGTTCCGAAAGCGAATGACAGAGCAAGGCTGGCACTGGAAATTCTCGTACCGTATCGCGATAAATGTCGTTTTATTACCTGTGCGGGCGATATGGGAGAGCATCTTCTTCAGGCGCTCGGTTTTGATTTTGACCTGGTGCCCCACAAAGCCACAGTGCCAAGTACCGCAGAGGATACGTTGACTGCCGCCGGGCAGATGATGGAGGCCCGGGCCGACCTGCTGATTTTTGCGGGTGGTGATGGAACCGCCAGAGACATCTGTCAGGTCATAGGTGAGAAAATTCCAGTACTGGGGATACCTGCCGGAGTAAAAATTCATTCAGGTGTGTATGGAGTAACACCAGCCGCAAGTGGGGAAGTCTTGCGCCAGCTCCTTGAAGGTGGGCTGGTAGATATCCGCGAGGCGGAAGTCCGTGACCTCGATGAGGAGGCATTCCGGCAGAACCTGGTTCGTGCCCGTCATTTCGGAGATATGCGGGTTCCTCAGGTCGGCCACTTTGTTCAGGCCGTCAAACAGGGTGGTGTTGAGTCTGAAGAAATGGTTCTGGCCGATATCGCGGCTCAGGTAGTCAGAGACATGGAAGACGACGTTCTGTATCTGATTGGTTCGGGCAAGACAACGCAATCCATCATGGATGAATTAATGCTCGAAAATACGCTTCTGGGTGTGGATGCGGTATTTAACCGAGATCTGATTGGTCAGGATCTTGCCGAGACTGATATCTGGGACTTGCTGCAAAAACATACCTCCTGCGTTGCCGTGGTCAGCATTATGGGTGGGCAAGGGCATGTCTTTGGTCGGGGAAATCAGCAGTTCAGTCCCCGGATTCTCAGACATCTGGGAAAAGACAACCTGCGAATTATTTCGACAAAAACAAAAATCACCGGCCTTAATGGGCGCCCGCTGATTATTGACAGTGGAGACCCCGATCTGGACCGGGAGTGGGGAGGGACACTCGAGATCATCACGGGTTATGATGATGCTCTTGTGTACCCTCTGGCGTAATGTCAGGTACGGAAGCGCGTGACGATCTGAGTCAGGCCTTTTGCGAGCTGATTGAGCCCGCGACCTTCATCTGCTGCCTGGCGCGCCTGCGCTTCTGACGAATTGGCGAGTTCTGAAATTCTGACAATGTTCCGGTTAATTTCCTGACTGGCGATACTCTGCTGCTCAGCCGATGTTGCCACCTGGGTGTTCAGATCATTAATGCTGGTCATTGCCTGAAAAATCTTCTCGAGAATCTCCGCTGATTCCTGTGTTTTGCTGATGCCGGCCTGCGCCTGTTCCTGTGAGCGTTTTACAGTATCGACAACACCGGTAGTGCCGCGTTGGAAGCCAGCGATCGTTTTGCGGATGGATTCTGTAGATTCCTGCGTACGACTGGCCAGTGTTCGTACTTCATCTGCAACCACCGCAAAGCCGCGACCCTGTTCACCCGCGCGGGCTGCTTCAATGGCCGCATTCAGTGCCAACAGGTTGGTCTGCTCGGCAATGGCGCTGATGGTTTCCAGAATTTCACCGATGCTTTCGCTGTCTCGTTGTAACTGATTAATGGCGTCGGTGGTCGAAAGGATGTCTTTATTCAGTGAGTGAATAGCATCGCGGGCTTCCGAGGCGATGCGTTTGCCACTGTTAATATCTTTATGCACATCTGCGACCGACTGTGCCGCTTCAGTTGCGTGAGCTGCTACGGAGCGGATCGTTTCTGACATTTCATTGATGGCGACGGCAGCATGTTCGATTTCTTTCTGCTGCTGTGCGCTGGCTTTTCCGACTTCTTCGGTCACGTCGGTTAGCGTCGCTGATGCTCCGGATACTGTACCGGCCGATTTTGCGACCTGATGAACGGTATCACGTAACGTGTTTATCAGGTTATCGAATGCGCCTGAGAGCACCCCAAGTTCATCCTGAGAGCGGTAATTGACCTGCTCGGTCAGATTCAGGTCTTCGGATATCTGCCGAACCTTCCGGGTGATCTGATCGAGTGGTCGGTAGATTGAACGGGATACGAGGTGCACCAAGGCGACAATACCGACGACTACTAATACGGTCGCCAGGGTCAGGGTTGTCATTGCCTGAGTGTATGCGCCATCGACCGCTGCAATCAGGCTGGTTTCCATCTTATCGAGCGCTTCTTCGGTTTTATGCACACTGGAGCGCATTTCGCCTCTCAGCCCCTCATTTTCTGTAAGTCCGGCGCTGCGCTCAGCATCAGCCAGCGCGGTAAGGTCCTGCACGTAGCGTGACAAGAGGGGTTTCATATCGTCGAGGCTGAACAGGGTGAGGTAGGCTCTTAATGACTCTGCCTGATCTGCAAACTTCGCCAGATACTTGGGGTCATGGCGCAGCATAAAGTCTTTCTCATGGCGGCGTAGCATCAGAAGATGGTACAAGAGCTCGTAGTCATTCTGGGCTTTGGCACTGTCTTCTATCTGGTGAACAGCTTCTCTGAGTGCACCGTAGAGCCCGGTTTGCGGAGTAAAACCTATGGTTTCCCGGGTCTCCGCGAGTTGATTGAAATGCCCCTGATACTGGCTTAGTGCAGACGCCATCGCTTCGGTCTGAGCCGAGGGTAGCCCCTGATCAATCAGAGAAGCGTTCAGCGCTGTGAGGTCCGCCTTGAGCTGGGAAATCTGAGCGTTGAAGCGAGTTATGTATTTTTCGTCCAGCCTCGTCAGAAAGTCTTTTTCGTAGCGTCGTAACATGAGCATGTCGCGCTCACTTGCATAGACGATCAGCCGGGTTTCGCTCAGGGCCTGAAGGCGCCCTACCTGGGTGTAGGCAACGACGGCGGTGACCATTAGGCCAAGTATGATCACGGCAATGATCAGATTGTGCTTGGCGCGGATGTTGAAATTTCTGAGATCCAGCACGTCCGGAGCCTCCAGTAACAGCAGTTTGCTTTAAGACTAGCAGGCAAAATCTGTTCTGGTGGGCCAGGACTGTAAATGCTCCATTACTGGCTTCGACCTGATTTACAGCTCGAAAGGGATATCAGGTTTTTTCTCTATCAACTCGATTTTGTAGCCATCCGGGTCTTCGATAAATGCAATGACTGTTGTGCCTCCTTTTACAGGGCCAGCCTCCCGGGTAACCTTGCCCCCGGCTGCGCGGATAGCTTCACAGGTAGCGGCAGCATCGTCGACTTCGATGGCTATGTGCCCGTAGCCCTCGCCCAGGTCGTAGGTGGAGGTTCCCCAGTTATAGGTAAGCTCCAGAACGGCACCTTCTTTTTCGGGCTGAAATCCAACAAATGCCAGTGTGTACCTGTACTCTTCGTTGTCGCTTTTGCGCAGCAGTTGCATCCCCATCACTTCGGTATAGAATTGGATCGAGCGATCAAGGTCGCCGACTCTGAGCATAGTGTGTAGTATTCTCATTCGGGTTCTCTCCACGGTTATCGCTTCAGACCGGGCGTCAGTCTGAGGTTTTTTGTCGGAATTCACACAGGTCTTCGATGATGCACGAACCGCACTTCGGCTTTCGCGCAACACAGACGTAGCGTCCATGCAGAATCAGCCAGTGATGTGCGTCCATCAGGAATTCCTTTGGGACCAGACGGATCAGGCGTGCTTCTACTTCGTCTACGTTTTTTCCCGGGGCAATTTTCGTGCGGTTGGAGACTCTGAAAATATGAGTATCAACGGCCATCGCGATCTGCCTGAATGCCGTGTTCAGCACAACATTGGCTGTCTTTCTTCCGACTCCCGGCAGTGCCACGAGTTCATCCCTTGTCTCCGGAACTTCGCCACCGTGCCGCTCCAGTAACAGGCGGCTCATTTCAACAACGTTTTTGGCTTTGCTGTTGAAGAGCCCGATGGTCTTGATGTACTCCTTGAGGCCTTCTTCGCCGAGCGCCACCATCTGTTCGGGCGTGTTAGCCACAGGAAACAGCTTGCGGGTCGCTTTATTGACACTGACATCGGTCGCCTGCGCTGACAGTGCGACAGCAACCAGCAGCTCATAAGGCGAACTGTATTCGAGTTCGGTCTCAGGGGCAGGGTTTTCGTTACGTAAGCGGGTGAAAATTTCAGTACGTTTTTCTTTGTTCATGGCCGTGCTCTCTCATCTGCCTGCATGATAACAGACCAGGCTGCTGGCGTAAGAAAGCAAAAAGCCCAGCCTCCGGGGAGAGAGCTGGGCTCAGGTAAATGACAGACTCTGTTCTCGTTGTCCGCAGGGCTTTTATTCTTGTTGTCGCTCTGCGCTGTCTGCTCAATCTTCTTATTAGACGTGGTGCTGTAGTGGCGGGCGTTTACGCCTTCTTATCACCGGCATATTGATAATAGTTACAGCAACGGGGAAAGAAAGGCGGTATCGAGAAAATACACAAAATATACGTTCAGCAATTACAAACGGGTTACGTCAATTACATTGGGAAGACGAGCGGAAGAAAGGAGAAGGGGGCTGGCCACCCGGAAGGATGGCCAGTACAGATCAGTTGTTCGCGTGCAGTTCTTCGTTCAGAGCAATAGCGCTCTTGTTTGTTACACACTGAACAGCGCCGCTGATCGAGTCACGACGGAAAAGCAGGTCTGCTTTTCCAGCGAGGTCACGGCCTTTAACTACTTCAACGACATTTTTCTGATCGTCGAGGAGCTGAATCTTAGTGCCAGCCGTCACATAGAGGCCTGCTTCGACAGTGCAGCGGTCACCCAGTGGGATACCGATGCCCGCATTAGCGCCGATAAGGCATTTTTCACCCACTGAAATGATGATGTTACCGCCACCAGACAGAGTGCCCATGGTTGAACAGCCACCACCAAGGTCGGAGCCGTCACCGACAACCACACCTGCAGAGATTCGGCCTTCAACCATAGAAACGCCCAGCGTACCGGCATTAAAGTTGACGAAACCTTCATGCATGATGGTCGTACCTTCACCAATGTGTGCACCCAGGCGAACACGGGCGGTGTGTGCGATACGTACGCCGCTTGGTACGACGTAATCGGTCATACGTGGGAATTTATCAACACTGTTAACGGACAGAAGCTCACCGTTCAGGCGCGCCTGCAGTTGTGCATCCGCCAGCTCGTTCAGGTCGATCGCGCCCTGATTGGTCCAGGCAACGTTTGGCAGAAGCCCGAAGATGCCTGCCAGGTTCACACCGTGCGGTTTCACCAGGCGGTGCGAGAGCAGGTGGAGCTTGAGGTAGACTTCTGGTGTTGATGCTGCCTGATCATCGGTGGCTAGCACAGTGACAACCACCGGACGCTTACTCTCGGTGCACGCACGTGCAAGCGCTGCCTGACCCGCGTCTGCGCCTTCGACGGCTACAGCAAACGCACTCAGCTGATCTGCAGTGACAGTCAGGGCTTCATTGCCGCCCTGATAACCAAGCGTAGAGCGCGCAGCGTCTACCAGAGCGTCTGCCGGGTTAAGAAGTGGCTTCTGATAAAAAACTTCGAGCCATTCGCCTTTGCTGTTGTGTGTACCAACACCAATGGCCAGTGCAAATGTGGTCATGAGTGATCCTCAGTGTCTGTGTTTTATTTGAATCGTGCGGCGTAGTCATCGGCCTTAAACCCGAGAATACGCTCGCTGCCCGTGTCCAGCAGAGGACGCTTGATAATGGATGGGTTCTCCAGAATGACCTGACGTGCCATTGCGGTATCCATATTTTCCCGGGTGTTGTCATCCAGTTTGCGCCAGGTAGTCCCGCGACGGTTAATCAGTTCATCCCATTCATGTTGGGACAACCAGCTGTCGAGCAGAGTCTCTGGCAGGCCTTCCTTTTTGTAGTCATGGAAGTGATAACTGATACCTGCTTCATCCAGCCATTTCATGGCCTTCTTCATTGTGTCGCAGTTTTTGATGCCATACAGGGTAAACACCTTTGGGTCTCCTATTACTGTCGGGCGAAACCGGGGAGCGAAGAATACCAGATGGGAGGCACTCGATCAGCTGCTAATCGGAGCTGGCCTGAAGGGGGCAGGATATTAATCAGCCAAATGGCCTATTTGGATATCGTTGCGGGTGCCAGATCGTGGAAATTCCTGACCGTCGTACTAGGCTTATCCGGCATTGGAGGTGAAATGTATGAAATTCCTGTCACGACTGAGTATCCGCGATAAGCTGTTTTTGCTGGTGCTCCCCCCTGTTATCGCACTGCTGCTCACTGACCTGCGTAACCTGCAGGAAGCGGGAGAGGACATCAGTGGATATGAGTCGGTCAAAGTTCTGGTTGAGATAACTCAACTGAATAGCGCTCTGGCGCATGAACTGCAGAAAGAGCGGGGCATGTCAGCCGGTTATCTGGGGAGTAAAGGCGCTGCTTTTGGAGATGCATTGCCGGGGCAGCGACGCCTGGCGGACGATCGTCTCAATGCCTGGAATGAGTATGTCACCACCCATGATTTCAGTGGTTATCCGGACGTCAAGATCCTCGTTGA
>Ga0163111_10001707_pt1 | contig 13687 bp, 9 predicted proteins | sample CRUFie1St18metaG_FD_109645 | JGI IMG/M metagenome (GOLD analysis project Ga0163111, IMG submission 109645) | Marine microbial communities from the Costa Rica Dome - CRUD Field 142mm St18 metaG | ecosystem: Environmental > Aquatic > Marine > Oceanic > Photic zone | place: Costa Rica: the Eastern...
AGCAACGCATAGGGGTCGACGTATTCCGACTCGTACGCTGCTTCAATTTTTCGCTCCGCCTCGTCAAGGGTCAGGCCCGCAAGCATGACTGCACCCACTTCCGGCAATTCCACCGTGCCGTCAAGTTCCACGCGATACGTAAACATGGCGCGCTGTTGCTGCTGGAAGAGGTTGTTAGCACCTTGGTTGTCCGCCGCGGAACCTGCAGTCATGGCCATCAAGCGCTGGCCGCGGTTGGAGAACAACTGCAGTTGCAAACGGTCGTTGGGCGCAAGCGTATAGGCTTCATGTTGGGTGTCACTCAGCGAGTCAAACACATGGTCTGCCTCCGTGCGAAACATCAGGTCTTGGTTGACGGTGCACCCGACAAACAAGACCCCCAATCCAAGAGCTGTTACCAATCTCCACATGAGGCCGAAGGTACGGCTATCTTCGCAGCGTGTTGACCTGCGACCACCATCGATTGCGCGCCATGGAATTGGCCGACGTGCAAGCCTTGCACTCCTGGGAAAATGCCAGTGAGGACTGGTGGATGGGCGCAAGTGTCTTGCCTGTCAGCGTGGAGGCCATGACCCAATTCGCCACGGGCAACCACGACCTGTATCGCGATCGCCAATGGCGCTGGATGCTCGACACCTGCGACGCACCTGGTTCGCCATGGCGCACTGTGGGGGCGCTCGACTTGTATGACTTCGAGCCAAGGCAGCTGCGGGCAGGTGTGGCTGTTCACATCGATGTCACAGAAAGACGTGCGGGCCATGCCCAGGCAGGTTTGGCGCTTCTTCGAAACCATGCTTTGTCTCATTTGGGGCTGAGGCAATTGTACGCGGAGGTCCCGGCCCACCACGTCGCCTCGCTAGGATTGTTTGAGCGCGCGGGTTACCGGACGACGGGACGTCGAGAACAGTGGATTCGGACCCCTCAAGGAGGGTGGAGCGATGTGGTCACCTTGCAGCTTTTTTTGGACAGTAACGGCCGTGAAATCGAGCAGACATGAGCAAAAGAGGCGCACTCACAGGAGGGTTGTTGGTCCTCGGCTTCGGTTTGGGTCTTTCTTGGTTTGCGTGGAACCGCTGGATGGCCGGCACATGGACCAACGAAAATGTCACGGTGGAACTGTGGCCCGGAGACAATGCCGTGCAACACATGGCCCGGCTCGAAGCGCAACTCCCCCCCTCCGGCCAGCGTGTCCTTGACCACCTGGAGATGCGGTCATGGGAAGGCCGTTTGAAAGCCGGCCGCTATGGCTTTCCTGCAGGTGAGTCCGTGAAGAACAGCGCCGCACGACTTGTGACGGGCAACCGTGAAACCGTGAAGGTAGTCGTCCGCGCGGGGCGTGATGTCGGACCCGTTGCGGGAATCGCGACCCGGCGCATTCACGCCGACAGCACGAAGGTGGCGCACATGATTTCCCAAGACTCCATGAAGTGGCGGGTGCTTCCCAACACCTATGAGATGTGGTGGGAAACCGACGCCAAAGCGTTGGGCGAAAGGCTTCTTCTCGAGCACGCCCGTTGGTGGAATGAAGATCGCGTGGCTGCGGCAAGGGCCCAAGGGTTGTCGCCCAAGGAAGCCACCGTGTTGGCCTCCATCGTGCAGGCGGAGACTGCCGTGATTTCTGAGGCGCCTGAGGTGGCAGGGTTGTACCTCAACCGGTTGAACAAAGGCATGGCCCTGCAAGCGGATCCCACTCTCATCTTTGCCCTCGGAGACCCTTCCATTAGACGGGTGCTGGATGTGCACAAAGAGGTGGATTCCCCGTACAACACCTACAAACATCGCGGGCTGCCTCCCGGGCCGATTCAGTATGTGGACCCGCGATACCTGCAAAGCGTATTGCACCCTGCTGATCACGCCTTTTTGTACATGTGTGCCAAACCGGGAGGAGATGGCACGCATGATTTTGCGCGGACCTACAGAGAACATTTACGCAACGCCCGCGCTTACCAAAGCTGGTTGAACAAGCAACGCATTTACCGTTGAGCAAACACATTCAACACGCCCTGTGGGGCACGTTTTTGGTGGGGTGCAGTTGGGGCATGGAGGCCCAAGCGCCCTTCAATCTGACCGACCAAATGGCCACGGCGTTTCGCATCGAAACGCCTCCCCAACTCGATGGCTTGGTGCTCGAGGACATTTGGCAGACCGTGCCAAGTGCCACGAATTTCACCCAAAGCCGTCCGTTTCCGCAAAGTGCCCCGACCCACCCCACCGAAGTGTGGATTGCCTACGACGACCAAAACCTGTACATCGCTGCACAGATGCATGACACCGCGCCGGATTCCATCCTGCAACAGTTGAGCGTGCGAGATCAGGTGAAAAATTCGGACGAATTTGGCATTTGGTTCAGCCCATACAACGACGGCATCAACTCGTTGGGCTTCAGCACCACGCCTCGGGGGGCGCTCAACGATTTCATCATGAACGCCCAAGGATCGGACGATGCGTGGAATGGGGTTTGGGAGGTGCAAAGCCAAATCCACCCCGGCGGCTGGTCCACGGAAATTCGCGTGCCTTGGAGCCAATTCCGCATGCCCACCCTGCCTGAGGGTGTGGAACAAGAATGGGGCATGAACATTTGGCGAACCGTGCGCCGTTCGCGGGAAGAAACCGTGTGGAATGCCCTCGACCCCACCATGAACGGCATGGTCAACCAAGGCGGGATTCTTCGAGGCATCCAAGGCGTAGATACCCCTCCAAGAATCGCCTTGTTCCCCTATGTCAGCGCCTACGCGACGACCGCCGTGGATGACCAAGGGGGCCGACAATGGGCTGCACCCGTCAATGGCGGCCTCGACGCCAAGGTCGGCATTGGCGATGCGTTCACAGTGGACATGACGTTGGTGCCTGATTTTGGGCAGGTGGTCACAGACAACCTCGTGCTCAACCTCAGCCCCTATGAAGTGCGCTTTGATGAGAATCGCCCCTTCTTCTTGGAGGGCACAGACTTGTTCAACAAGGGGGGATTGTTCTACAGCCGACGCGTGGGTTCGGAAGGGCAACTCTTCAACGCCACCAAATTCAGTGGTCGAACGGCCTCAAGCACAGGCATCGGCGTCTTCCAAGCGTTCGCGCGAGACACCACCGATGGGAGCAACGCGCTGACCTCCTACAACGTGACCGTGGCCGACCAGAACCTGCCCAACAACGGGTTCATCACCCTGCTCAGCACCAACACCCTCCGTTCAGAGGACGGTCGCGACGCATACGTCCAGGGCACGGAATACAGCTTCCGCAACAAAGCCAACAGCTGGTCTCTCACCGGAAATGCGGCGAGAAACACCATGGCCCAAGGAGATACCTCCTCCCACGATGAGGGTTACCGTTGGGGCATAAACGTGTCCAAAACGTCGGGACAATTGCGAGGTAGTTTGGGACATTACCGCGAGTCAGAGAACTACAACCCCAACGACCTCGGCTACCTCGCCGCGCCCAACGAAATCGTCACGTTGGGCAACGTCGAGTACGGCATCTACCAGCCCTTCGGCGCCTTCAACCGAATGTGGTGGTCTCTGGATGCTGAAATCAACCACCTCTTTGCACCACGGGCCTATAGCAACACCACGTGGGGGGCGGAATGGGCTGCTGTGTCCAAGACGTTTTGGTTCAACAAATTCGAATTGGAAGGGCAACCGCGAAACGGCAAAGACTGGTTTGCCTCGCGCTTGGAAACCATCCCCTTTGAAACCCCTCGATGGACATCGGCGGAATTCCTAACGTCCACCGATTACCGGCGTGCCTTTGCACTGGATGGATTCATCAAGCGCAGGTGGCGTCCCGAAACCTCGGACTGGAATGAATTTTTCCTTCGTCTCGCGCCTCGCTTTCGGTTCAGCGACAAGTTGAGTGCGGACTACGTGTGGAGCTGGCAAGTGCGACACAATGAGCGCGGCTGGGCCTCTTTGGAAGAAGATGCCTTTGGAGGGCCCGTGAGTTTGTTTGGTCGTCGTGAGAACACAAGCCACACCCACGTGCTCAATGCGAGTTACATCTTCACTCCCACGTCCAGCCTGTCCGCCCGCATCCGACACTATTGGAGTGTGGTGGATTACCACCAGTTTTATGCGCTTAATGGCGACGGCAGTCTCAACGCGGACACGCCCTTCAACGCACTTCTCCTCGACGAGGCTACCGGCACGTCAAGCCGCGATCTGAATTACAATGCCTGGAGTGTAGACCTTGTCTATCGCTGGATTTTCTCCCCGGGAAGCGAACTAAGTGTCGTGTGGAAAAACACCCTCAACGAAGCAGGCACCAACCTCCCAGAGGGGTATTGGAACAATTGGCAAAGCATGCTGGAGGAAGGATTCACCAATTCCGTCTCCATCCGCGCCCTCTACTTCCTCGATTACAGCTTGATTCAAAACAGGCGCTGAGGACCGTCCTTCAGGGCCAAGTCAGAATGCGCTGCCAAGTGTGAATGTTGCCCACCTCATCCGTGACCTGCAACGTCACCGAACAAGGCAGACCACGGGGATGAATGGCGTCGGCAGCTTCGTAGGTCACCATGTTTCGTTTGGGGTCCCAAACCGCCCGAGCCCAGCGTCCCTCAATGGTCATCTGCACATCTGCAATGCCCGAGAGTTCATCCTCCAGATACCAAACCGCATCGCCGGAAGCCACGAGCGGCGTGCCACTGTGGTACGGAAGCACACGGGGCGCCAGAGTGTCCCGTTCCAGGGTCCACTGGCCGCCACGTGGCAAATCGACAGCCCACGCTTCATCCAGCCAAGACGCGACCTCGGCCCGCGCCAACTCTCCGCTTTCCTTGCGCTGAACCGCCAACCACCGGTCAGAAGGCAACGTGTCGCCAGGCAAAATGGACCACACCCCCTCCCAAGCAGTCACCGACGACGGCACAGGCCATTGGACTTGGATGGATTTGCGGTAGGGAACTTGGTTGGGCTCCAGGGCGAGCGTTCGGCCATTTTCCCGGACAAACGCGCGCATGAATTCAGATTCAAAAAACGTTCCTGCCTTCCAGGCAAACTCAAAACTCCCGTGGCTATGTGTTCCAGCAACATCTGGTTCAACCTTCCATTCACCATGATCTTGCGCACCCAAATCGTTGCACGCCCCATCCTCAAGACTCACAGGCAATCCGCCGAGCAAAGGAACGCGGACCGAGGTCACGTTGCCTGCTGCATCGGTAGCCGCCACCCGCAGCTCTGCCCGCATGCCGGAATCGAGCTCCACCCACCCTTCACTCGGGGGCGTCGAGTAAATGCCCAAGCGATTCGTTGGAAGGCGATGAAGCCGATGAACTTGATCTCGCTCCGTGGACCACACGGGATAAAATGCATGGGCATTCATGTCTTTGTTGACTCCAAAATCCAGTTCTTCCCACGACGCGCGGTAGGTCAGCAAGGTCTCCCCCGACTCAGAATTGACCTGCGCCTCGAGGGTGCGCAACCCGCAAATGTTTGAGGCCCCATCCAGCAGGTCGTAGCCCTCGATGGTAAATCGCGCCTTGCCTGGCAGAACAAGTGTATCTGAGATGGGAAGGGCCACGCGCGTCCGCTCCGTGGGCGACTCCACCCAAAGGACGGGAAGCAAAGGTGGCCGGGTGTCCACCTTGTCCAACCACCCGTCAAGGGGGTTCAAGGGATGCTGGTTGGCCGTCGACCGGATTTCAAAGTGAAGGTGCGGTCCTCCGCTCCCCCCTGAATTGCCACTCCACCCCAACGTGTCGCCTGCCTGGAAATGCAATCCTGCGGAGGCGGGAGGCGACGCATCCAACCCCAACGACCGAACGGCGTACGTTCGCTCCACGGCCCAAGACTGCACTTTGGGCGCGAACCTTTGCAAGTGCGCGTACACGGTGGTCACCCCGCCAGGTCCGTCGAGGTACAAGGCATTGCCGTAGCCCCATGGCGACATCTTGATGCGAGACACTTGACCGTCGGTTGCTGCAATCACCACCAAACCCTCACGCCCCTCCGTTTTGAGGTCCACACCCGTGTGGAAATGGTTGCCCCGCAACTCGCCAAAATTGCCACTCAGCCTTGGCTCAATGCGAAGCGGGTCGGACCACGCGTGCTGTGCTTTGAACTGCACAGCACGCGTCGTTTTTTGAGCCGACACACTTTTTGTGCCGGTTGAAACAACAAAACACAATATGCTGATGCACAATTTTTTCCAAAATCTTTCCGAAGAGATCACCGCCCAAGTCAGCAGGGCCGCGGATTCAAGACAAATTGCAGTGCACATGGTGTAAAACTACACGTGCCACCCCCGAGCATGTTGCCCTTCGTCACCTACTTTTGTTCACGAGCTGTATTCATGTCCAACCCTCAACAACAATTCTCCTCATTGACTGACGCCGTGAGCCGTCTGCTCGACGCATACACGGGTCTGAAGGATCGCAACCGCGAGTTGCAACAGAGACTGGAGGCCACAGAGGAGGCATTGAACAAAGAGCGACAGGACAACAGCCACATTCACAATCAATCTTACCCCTCGCCTCAAGATTCATCCTTGACTTCAAGTGAACTGGACGCGCTGGTGGAAGAAATCGACAATTGCATCGCCCTTCTCAAATCCTGAGAACCGACACCATGGAAACACTCGACGTCAAACTTGGAGGACGCTCATATCCCCTCACCCTCTCCCCTGAAGAGGTCGACGTCGTACGCGCTGCTGCCCAGGCCGTGGAGGCCCAAATCACACAGCTCAAGTCTCAATATGCCATCACCGATCGCATTGACTTGATGGCCATGGCCGCCTTACAAATCGCCGTCCAAGCCCAATCGAAAGCCCCGCAACGTGCCATAGGCAGTGCGGATGCTGGGTGGTCTGGCGTCGAAGTCGAAGACCTTCTCCAACGCATTCAGAAGGCACTTGAAGGATGAGCCGCCAGGTCCAACCTCACACCCCATGAGCCCCATACTCGCCGCAGCCGCCGGACTCCTTCTCGGAGGAGGCGTAGGCTACTTTGTCTTCTTACGCGTGTTGACCGGCAAAGCCGACAGCATTGTACGCGAAGCCGAACTCCGCGGAGAATCCATCAAGGAAAAGAAAATCCTTCAAGCCAAAGAGAAATTCATTGCGTTGAAAGAAAAGCAAGCCAATCAACGCAAGGATTTGGACCGCAAACTGAACGAACGCGAGGAGCGCATCAAGCGCACCGAATCCAACCTCCAGCGGACCATTGACCAGAACAAAAACGCCGACCGCCAACTGAAGAAAGACCAGGAGAAGCTTGACCAACGCCTCAACGCGTTGGAGAAAAAGCAAAAAGACCTCGATAACGACCACAAAAAGGCCATCGATGCCTTGGAAAAGCTCAGCGGCATGACGGCCGACGAAGCCAAGTCAGCCATGGTCGAGCAAATCAAGACGGAAGCCCGTGGGATGGCCGCAAGCCAAGCCCAGGACATCATCGACGAAGCCAAAGAGCGCGCCAACGCAGAGGCCAAGAAGATTGTCATCCAGACCATTCAACGCGTCGCCACAGAGCACAGCGTCGAAAACAGCGTCTCGGTGTTCCAAATCAAAAACGACGACGTCAAAGGCCGCATCATTGGCCGAGAAGGACGAAACATTCGCGCCCTCGAGGCTGCCACAGGGGTTGAATTCATTGTGGACGACACGCCAGAGGCCATCATCTTGAGCTGCTTCGATCCTGTGCGTCGTGAGATTGCGCGCCTCTCCCTGCACCAGCTTGTGACGGACGGCCGTATCCACCCTGCCCGCATCGAGGAGGTCGTGACGAAGGTCACCAAGAAAATCGAGGAAGAAATTGCCGAGACGGGCAAGCGCACCGTGATTGACTTGGGCATTCACAACATGAAAGGCGAATTGGTTCGCATGGTGGGCCGGATGAAGTACCGCTCCTCCTATGGGCAGAACCTGCTTCAACACAGCCGCGAAGTGGCCAACCTCTGCGCCACCATGGCGGCAGAACTCGGATTGGACGCCACGGCCGCCAAGCGGGCAGGCCTCCTGCATGACATTGGCAAAGTCAGCGACGAAGAGAGCGAATTGCCGCACGCGCTTTTGGGCATGAAAATCGCCGAGAAGGCTGGAGAGCGTGCCGACGTGTTGAACGCCATCGGTGCCCACCACGACGAAATCGAAATGACCTCGCTCCTCTCCCCCATCATCCAAGTTTGTGACGCCATCAGCGGCGCACGTCCCGGGGCACGGCGGGAGATGGTCGAAGCCTACATCCAGCGTCTGCGAGACCTCGAAAACTTGGCGCTGGAGTACCCCGGAGTGACAAAGTCGTACGCCATCCAAGCGGGACGCGAGCTTCGCGTGATGGTGGAGAGCGACCAAGTCAGCGACGATCAGGCCGACCAGTTATCCTTCGACATCAGCCAGCGCATCATGAATGAAATGACCTACCCCGGTCAGGTCAAAATCACGGTCATCCGTGAGCGCCGCGCGGTAAGCATCGCACGCTGATGACGGCCAAGGGCCGCACGCCCTTGTGGGGGGCTTCGCTGAGTTGGCAAAGCCTCAATGTCTTGCTGCAGGTCATTCTGCAGCTCGTCTACATCCGCATCCTCGCGGAGCTTCTGACCCAGGAGGACTTTGGCATCATGGCCATTGCCCTCATCGTGGTCGGTGTGGTGGAAATCTTCGCGCAAGTGGGCATCGGGCCTTCGGTGGTGCAATTCAATGACTTGGAGCCCAAACACATCGCCTCTGCGTGGTGGTTTAGTGCCGGACTGGGCCTGCTGTTTTTTGGGATGATGTACGTCCTCGCCCCTGAGGTGGCGCATCACTATGACGAACCCACCTTGCGCCCTGTGTTGCGCTGGATCTCCTTGAGTTTTGTCATTTCGGGTTTCAGCGTGGTGTCACGCAGCCTGCTGGTACGAGACATGAATTTCAAGACCCTGACGGGCTGTGCCCTGGCCGGCATGGTGGTTGGAAACTTGATGGTGGGCCTGACCTTGGCGTACAACGGCGCGGGGGTTTGGGCTTATGTGAGCGCGTTGTTGGTGCAAAACGTAGTCCTCAGCCTCGGCTACCTCTGGTTTGCCCGCGTCCCACTGACGCTCGGATTCAAGCTTTCACGCATCCGGCAATTGCTGGGATACGGCTTCCGAAGCACCGCCTTCAACCTCTTGACGTATGCTGCTGCGAAAGTCGACCTGTACTTCGTGGGCGAAAAGATGACCACGGGCCAAACTGGCCTGTACGACCGCGCCGTGCACCTCATGGGACAACCCATCACGGTACTGGGCAAACTCGGCGACAGCGTGCTTTTCAGCGGGCTTTCGAGCATCCAAACGGACGAAAACCAAATGCGTCAAGTCACCTTGCGCGCCATGCATTTGGTCGCCCTGGTCACCATCCCGCTTGCCTCGGCCTTGGTGGTTCAAGCCGAGGGCGTGACTTGGCTGTTTTTGGGCGACCCCTTCGCGGAGGCTGCGCCCGTGGTCCAAATCCTCTTTGCCGCCGTGGCCTTCCGAGCGTTGACCAAACTGGGCGACGCCAACCTTCGGGCCTTGGACGGATTGCGTGCCGGCATTGGCATCAAACTCCTCTTTTTCGTCGCGGTGGGGGCCGGTGTGTTTGCCGCACTCGAACGGGGCTGGGACCTGCAAGGTGCTGCTTGGGCGGTCGTGGCGGCCTCTTGTCTGCAGTGGGTGCTGACCACGGGATGGGTCATGCGGAGGCTTGGACTTCGCCTTGCCCACGTGGGAACTGCCCTTCGTGCAGGACTTGTTCTCGCATTGCTCACCACCGGCACCATGCTTGCGTTGTCCCTGGCGTGGTGGCAAGAAGCATCAGTGGCTGCAATCCTGGGGGCTGTGGTCCTGCTTCTTGTCCCTGCTTGGATTGCACCGGCCTGGACCGATCCCCAAGGAACCTTGCGCGCCTCGTTGGGCCGTCGGCTCCCCGCACCCTTCCAGTCACGTTGGGGCGCCTGACCCGTTGAACTTTTAACCCTCGAAAGGCGTTGATGAGGTCATGAACATGACAACTACCTTCGCATTGGCTGCATTCGCGGTGCTTGGCGCCGCGGGTCTTGTGGCTTGGAATACGTTCAACGCCAACGATTGGCATCAACCTGCACCCGCTGTGGCCTCATTCTACAACCTCCACGCCGAGACTTTGGAAGGCGACGACTTCTCCTTCGCAGACCTGAAAGGCAAGCGCGTCCTCATTGTCAACACCGCATCCCGCTGTGGCTACACGCCCCAATACAAACCCCTCGAAGAATTGCACAATCGCTACAAGAATGAGGGTCTTGTGATTCTCGGATTCCCTTGCAACCAATTCGGCATGCAAGAACCCGGTTCTTCTGGGGACATCCGTGAATTTTGCACGCGCAACTATGGGGTCAGCTTCCAAATGATGGGCAAGGTCAAAGTCAAAGGCGACGACCAGCACCCGGTCTATGCATGGCTGACGCAAAAGGCGCTCAACGGCTCAGGCGACCACAAGGTGCGCTGGAACTTCTCCAAGTTCTTGGTCAATGAAAAGGGAGAGCTGACCGCAGCCTTGGGCAGCGGTGCCGACCCCCTTGGCGAAGAGATCATCGCCTTTGCCGAAGGCAAGTGAGGCTGGCTTTCACTGCATGAAAAAGGCGCCCCGTGGGGCGCCTTTTTCCTTGTCCTGTTTCGCGGAAAACTCACTCGTCGCAGTACGTCCCGTACACGATCAAGAAATCAAGCAAGTCGTCCAACTGCACAAGTCCACTTCCGTCGAGGTCCCCAGGGCATGAGCTGCCATTGAGGTCAAACTCGCACGACCCATCGTCATCCGTGGCCGCGGAGTTGTAGTTGTTGGCGTCTGCGTAGGTGCAGCCAAGGACATTGCACGAACCGTCGTCGTCTGTCGCCGCAGGGTTGTAGTTGGTGGCGTCGGGGTTGGTGCAACCCAAGACTTCGTTTTCATCACAAACCCCGTCCCCATCGGCATCGTTCACGCATGTGCCGTCGCAGTTCAGTCCAGGCTCAGGGAATTCACACGATGCGTCGTCCAACGTGGCGTCTTCCTCGTAATTGCAAGCCGTGGCATCCGTGCAACCGGCCACCCCAAACACGCAAGAGCCGTCATCGTAATCGGCCGCCGAGTTGTAGTTGATGGCCTCTGCATCCGTACATCCACACGCGTTGCCGAACCCATCTGCGTCATACGTGCCAGCACCAGAGAATGTCCAGCTCAACTTGAACTCTTGTTGTCCGTCCCCTTCTGGGAAGATTTGGGCGTTTAAGGCGCCCAGCAGAGCACCTTCGGTGGTGATTTGCAAGACCAACACACGCCCCTCCTCACCGGCATTTGCATTCGTCGCAGGTCCTGCCACGTACCAAACGCCACCCACGGCATCTGAAATGTCCAAGGCTGAGCCTCCAGTCGTGAAGAATTCCGCAATGGTCAAGGGAGCCTCCACCGACTCGGCCAAGTCTGGATTGACGGAGCCCAAAGCCGCTTCAGATGCGGGTCCTGTCAATCCGATGGTCGCGTATGAATCGTCGGCCATTTCGGGGTACAGGTCCACAAAGGCTGCGGCCAAACCAGAGGCATTCCAAGACGTGTTCAATTCGCTGTTGTAAATGCCGGCGGGAGCTTGGATGCTCAAGGCCTCTTCGTTGTTTCCGTAGACCGCACTGAGTTTGTCGGTTGCGTTGACCATGTTCACATAGAAACGGTACGTCGTGGCACCTGACTGCACCGCCGCGGACGCCTCAACATTCAAGGTGTAGGCCGGAGCGTCCTCACCGCTACAGTCGCAGTACACGCAAGATCCGTCGTCCTGGGTGGCAGCCTCGTCGTAGTTGCATGCAAAGGCATCTGTGCAACCGAGCACGTCAAAAACACAGGAACCGTCGTCGTAATCGGCATTTGGGTCAAAGTTGACCGCCGCGTCATCCGTGCAACCGCAGGATACGGTGGGTTCGTCGCCTCCAAACTCTCCAACCCCATCAAAAGCCACGTTCAACTGTTGCTGATTGGCACCCACCCCGAGAGGGAAAACCTGGTAGCTGATTTGGCCTGAAACGTTGCCTGCCGTCGTCAATTGCATGATCAACACGCGGCCATTGGCATCGGCCAACCCATTGGAAGCCGTGTTCAAAATGTACCACGAGGCACCCGTCAAGGTGTTGCTCAACAACGAGGTGGCCCCGTCATTCAAGAAGAAGGGCGTGATCAATTGCTCAGGGTCTTCCACGATGCTTGCATCGGCCGCGCCGTCCAATCCGGAAGTTGACGCCGGTCCCTCGAGACCAACACTGGCATAGGTGTCCGCTGCGAGTTCAGGGAATGCGGGCAAGAAGGCTGGGTTGATGCCCGACGCGTTCCAGCTTGAATTCAAAGGGCTGTTGAACACGCCTTCGGGGGCAATCACCTCCAAGGTAGATTCGTCGTTGCCGAATACCGCACTGAAACGATCGCCCTCGTCAGGAAGGGTCACGTAGAGGCGGTAGGTTGTCATGCCTGAAACCACTGCTGGGGCTCCTTCAACCACCAAGGTGTAAGGCGTAGGTGGACGCTGACAAGAACAGTAGTCGCACGAGCCGTCGTCCTCCGTTGCTTCGGCATTGTAGTTGCACGCCAATGCATCCGTGCAGCCGGACACCACGCAAGAGGTGTACTCGCACGAGCCGTCGTCCTCTGTGGCTTCGGCGTTGTAGTTGCACGCCAACTCATCCGTGCAGCCCGACACCACGCACGAAGTGTACTCACACGAGCCGTCGTCCTCTGTGGCTTGGGCATTGTAGTTGCAGGCATCGGGAGCTGTGCATCCGAGCACTTCGATTTCGTCACACACCCCGTCTTCATCGCCATCGTTGAGACAGTTGCCCTCGCAATCCAAGTAGTCCTCTTCAGGATAGGTGCAAGTGCCATCTTCAACCGAAGCCGAGGGATCGTAATTGCATGCGGCAGCGTCGGTGCACCCCTCCTCCACTTCATCACAGATTCCATCACCGTCGGCGTCGTTCAGGCAGTTTCCCTCGCAGTCGAGGAGCGGTGCCGCAAACACGCAGGTTCCGTCGTCCACCGTAGCCTCTTCTTCGTAGTTGCAGGCTTCTATGTCCGTGCATCCCGCCACATCAAAGAGGCAGGAGCCGTCGTCGTAGGTAGCCTCTGGATCGAAGTTGCTCGCGGCATCGTCCGTGCATCCGCATGCCACATCCGGCTCGTCTCCTCCGAAGACGCCTTCTCCATCAAACGCCACATTCAACTGCTGCTGGTCCGCTCCTGCGCCGAGTGGGAAAACTTGGTAGCTGATTTGGCCTGAGACGTTGCCTGCCGTCGTCACCTGCATGATCAACACGCGGTTGTCGTCGTTGGCGAGGCCGTTGGAGGCCGTATTCAACACGTACCAGGATGCCCCTGTCAACGTGTTGCTTTCCATCAACGTGGCTCCATCGGTCAGGAAAAACGGCGTGATCATTTGGTTCGCGTCTTCCACGATGCTGGGGTCTGCGGCACCCGCCTGACCCGAGGTGGAAGCTGGCCCTTCCAATCCAACCGTGGCGTAGGTGTCCGCGGCCAATTCTGGGAATGCGGGCAAGAACGCGGGGTTGATGCCCGACGCGTTCCAGCTCGAATTGAAGGTGCTGTTGTACACCCCGTCAGGTGCGCTAATCCCGAGGTTGGATTCATTGTTTCCAAATACCGCGCTAAATCGATCGCCTTCGTCCGGAAGGGTCACGTAGAAGCGGTAGGTCGTCATTCCTGCAACCACTGCGGGTGCCCCTTCCACCACCAAGGTGTAGGG
>Ga0163111_10001709_pt1 | contig 13683 bp, 12 predicted proteins | sample CRUFie1St18metaG_FD_109645 | JGI IMG/M metagenome (GOLD analysis project Ga0163111, IMG submission 109645) | Marine microbial communities from the Costa Rica Dome - CRUD Field 142mm St18 metaG | ecosystem: Environmental > Aquatic > Marine > Oceanic > Photic zone | place: Costa Rica: the Eastern...
CTGCCAACCCTTGTTCGCGCCATTTGCGCATGCCTCGCGCAATATCTTCCGAGCCGGCATCCGCATTGGGCCACAGGATTAAGGCGGGCACATCCACGTCTTGTATCGCCTCCAATGTGGCGACGATTTGCGCCTCGCCATCCCCATATTCCGTAGTCACCGGATGCTGCGAGACCAGCACGAATGGTTCATTCAAATTAAACTGAGATCCTACACCCACTTCGAATAAATCTGAGCTCAAATCGGCAGGTTCACTCAGAACCTCCGCCACCAGATCCACCCGTGGACAACCCACCATATGAACCATAGATGGATCTTCGCCCAATTTGATGATGCGATCTTTGGCCTGATTACTTGCCGGAAAATGAACATGTGCAAACTTGGTCACAGCATGCCGGATACTTTCATCAATCGTCCCACTGACTTCGCCGCCCATTGTATGAGCAATGGGAATATTCATGTATGCGGCCGCTAATGTGGTGGCCATGGTCTCGAATCGATCTCCCACAGTCACCACCACATCCGGTTGTAGTTTTTCAAACACGGTCGGCAACTCCAATAATCCAAGCCCCGTGGATTTGGCCATGGTCGTGGGAGTTTCCCCTTCAATTAACATGTGAACCCGCGCATCCGGCGTGAACCCATCGTCCTCAATTAAATTTACCACTGCACCATAACGATCCAATAACGCCGAAGCCCCCACTACCAACTGCAGTTCCAATTCACCGTGTTCCTGCACCGCCCGCATCACGGATTTGATGCTACTGTAATTCGCCCGGGACCCAACTACGATACATACTTTTCGGTTCACTCGAAATCCTCCGGTGATAATTGCGTGTTACCTCGAACATCATTGGCTAAGATACATCCAAGCCACTGTGAGTACTCGGAGGCCCGAATCCCGTCTCCTGGTTTTTTGAAGGTCAAGTGCTTCCGCTCAAGACGAGTCCCGGCCTTCAAATCGGCGGCCGCCACCAAACTCTTCTCAAAAATCGACTTCATTTCTCCATAGTCTCCCAAATCATCCTTATCCACCGGATTTGCCAACATGACTTCAACGGCTCGGATTGCCTCGACCATTGCCTGAAATTCATACGGCTCCGCCGAATTTTTAGCATCACTGCCGTACATCCCACGATGAAAAGTAAGGTGCTTTTCGACCATCACCGCTCCCCGCGCCACAGCAGCCACGGTAGCCGCTAGGCCACGAGTGTGATCCGACAACCCAACAGGCAAACCATAACGTTCTTTCATTTCATCCAATACGTTCAACCCGACACGTTCAGGCGGGCATGGATACGCACTCGAACACTGCATCAACGTCAATCCACCCCCGCCCCGTAAGACGTCTACTGCCTGATCCAATTCTGCCCAATCATTCATTCCAGAAGATAAAATCGCCGGCCGCCCCGTCGCTGCAATTTTTTCCAACAGTGGAATATTGGTGACCTCCCCAGAGGGCACTTTGTAAAACGCAACCCCCACCTCTTCCAATAAATCCACGGCCTCAATTGAAAACGGAGAAGAGATAAAATTTACCTTACAAGCCTCTGCTTGGGCTTTTAGCTCGCGCCATTGGCCCAAACTAAAACCAGTCCTCCGAAAATAGTCCGTTCGGGGTTCGCCCTTGAAATATGAGGGAGACGGCGCGTTGGGTAAAGTTTCCGCATCCGGCAAATGCGTCTGAAACTTAACCACATCCGCCCCGCAAGCCGCAGCCAACTCGATCAATTTCAATGCATTTCCAAATGAACCATCATGCACCGAACCGATCTCAGATATGATTAGAGTTTTCAAATTAGGCATCTCCTGAATATACGACGGTCTTGGACTTGTCTCTCATTTAATTTGCTACATTCGCGTGCAGAACTGTGCGCACCAAAGCCAACGGACAATTTCAATCAGATGCGAAGGTTTCCGAGTTATGACCACTTTCCATGTACAGGATGCTTCATCAAAATACTGAGCAATAATCCCGCGATTCGCCTGGCGGTACGTGAACAAATAACTCATGCTGTTAAACCTCAAGATATTCACATAAAATTTATCATTATTCATATACACAGGTTTTAGTGTTCCGGACCATGATGCAATTGGAAGGCGTGAACAATTTCCTCAGGATTCTGAGCCATCCAATTCATTCAAAACTGCCTAACTTGTCACCTAACATATTTCATCAAATTTCTATCTTCCAACTATTTCCTCAGTGACATGGGCCACTCGACCTCCGGCAACGGTAATTGAAAAAAATTGGTCATAGGTTTCACGCGACCCAGCCTCCAGCTTCCGCCTTAATTCAGGATCACGATAAATACGCAAACAGGCTGACGCCAATTCGAAACCGTCGTTTCCAAGCAGGCAATTATAGCCATCCTTCAGTTCCGGGATTCCTTTACAGTTTGCACGGTGCGCCACAATGCATGCCCCAAAAGAAAATGCTGTGATTATTCGCACTCGAATCCCCAACTCTATGGGAGTCGGCACCAATAATAAATGCGAAGTCAAAAATTCTTCATCTGGAGGATTAATTTGACCGCGAATTTTCACCGCAGCATGTATGAGTTTCTGCCGTAATTCAGAAGGCAGTTCATCGAAAAACCCGCCGACTAAGTGGACTTCAAATCCCTCATGCCCCAAAACCTTCTCCAAATTCGGTAGCACTGGATCTGCCAAAATCTCTAAGCCCGCAATGGTCGCAACGCCCTTAAGATGACCAATGTGCATGATTTTAAATTTTGGACCTTGGCGTTTTGACGTTGCATTGGGATCTGGGGTTGGCGTTCGGAAATACTGACAATCTACGGCCCCCCATCTCTGTAAATCTTCGGCATGGTGCGCAGCGAATGCCCCTGACCGAGCGCACGAATTGAGTAACTTTACCATTCCTCTTTCCTGCGTTTTCACATTCCAACCGGACAACAGCCTCTCCCTAATCTTACGAGTAACCGATTTACGAGCCTTCGATCGTTTGAATATTTCCCGTCGAAATAATTCGGGCAAATGAACAGGATCCCCCACAATTCCAACTTTCAATTTCCCGGCTACATTGTACATGGCCCCCAGCGCTGCCCAATGATATCCTAGCAAAACGTCAGGACGGAGATCATCCACTCTTTTCGAAAGCGCTCCCGCCTGATGAACGCTCGGAAACTGGTCTTTAAATGTTGGCCAACGCCGACGACCTCGAGGCCCTTCCGAGGGCTTTAAAATATTCACCCCAACGCCAAGCTCTGACTTTAAATGCTGGATATGATCTTTCTCTCGGGCATTACCATTATGTTGACTACTCGCAAGTGCAACTACGTTCACATCTAATCCACGACCCGCGAGTGCTTTTACCATGGAATACGCTGTAACACCGCCTCCTCCATGAAAGCAATGCGGCACACTATCATTTACAAAAACAACTCTCACAAAAACTAAATGGTCTTTTCCAGCCAATCAGGATTGCCCTCGGCATGTTGACCTATATCTGACAATATGTCCGTCAAACTTGTTTGAGGGCTCCAATCGAATTGCGAAGACGCCATTCGGGAATCCATCGCCAGCCAGGGTACATCGAATTGTCTCGTATCAGGCACGGATTCAACAGAATGAGGCCCCCACCGGTCCGTACACCAACCGCTTAATTCCATGAGCGAGAAAGTGTTTTCCTGACCACCGCCTATATTGAAAATGTTTTCCAAAGAAGGCGACTTGTGAAGTTGCTTGCATAATAACTGCGCCAAATCCTGAGGGTGCAAGCAATCTCGGACTTGATGTCCTCCGCCTCCAAAACCTATGTACTTGAGGGGCTTCTTATAGAGCCAAGAATGCAACCAATACGCCAATATACCTTGATCCGGCCGCCCGAATTGTCCGGCTCCCGCCAAGATTCCACATCGGTTAATCCAGACTGGCATGTCAAAGGCCAATCCATATTCACGAGCTAAATTTTCCGCGCAAAGTTTTGAGGTGCCATATAGGGAGTTGGGGGAAGCCGTGCTGAAACTTTCTGACAGGCCCTTTGAAGATGTACCATCGGGAAGCCCCGCGGACGTATTTAATTCAAATCGTGTTTGGCCAGAATTTAAGGGTAGATCGGCTAGGCTCGTAATGTTGTAAACCCTATTTGTACTAATCAGCACAAAACCAGCACTGTGGCGGCGGCAATATTCAAGTAGATTTATTGTCCCGATGAGATTGACTTCCATGAGCTGCCGACTGGCGCCGGGCGTATCAATACCAGCGGTCACGCTGGGCAGGGCCGCTGCATCGATGACCCAGTCGACGCCCGGCAACAAGGCAAGGTCCGAGGAGCAGCGAATATCTCCATGCCGAAGCTCAACCCCCATTTTTTTAAGGGTGCTTCGATTAATTTCACTGCCTGGCCGAGAAAAATTATCGATACCCAGAATATCTATGCCACTTAGACTGAGTTTGAATTGTTGAGCGAGAGCGGTCCCCACAAAGCCCGCGACACCGGTAATCAGAATTCTCATGCAAGTTCTTTCCTGCTTTCCCAGCCCAAAACAATTTCTTCCACAATCTGGGGCAAGCTACGACTCAAATTCCACTGTGGAAAATGTGCGCGCATCTTGCGGAGGTCACTATAGTAACAGATGTGGTCTCCTTCTCTTGGCGAATCCTTATAGGTGTAGTCCTGCGGTTTCCCTGTGAAGCCCTCAGTAAGTTTGAACGCCTCAAGAATCGAACACGTATTGGCCTGCCCCCCACCCAGATTGTAAACCTCGCCAACACGCGGTGCATCTATGAATTTCTGAATAAATCGTGCCACATCCAATGCATGGATATTGTCACGCACCTGCTTGCCCTTGTACCCAAAGACTGTATATGGCCGACCTTCCAGATTGCATTTTACCAAGTAGCTCAAAAAACCGTGCAGCTCGACCCCGCTATGATTAGGCCCCGTAAGACAACCACCCCGAAGACAGCAAGTGGGCATATCGAAATACCTCCCATATTCCTGAACCATCACATCCGCGGCCAACTTCGAGGCCCCAAACAGCGAATGTTTACTTTGATCGATGGTGAATGTTTCAGGAATTCCATTTCGGTACTGATCATCCGCAAAATCCCAACGCGTTTCCTCTTCTTTAAGTTTCAATTGGTTGGGGGCATCACCATAAACCTTATTGGTCGACATATGAACGAATGGCACATCGGTCGAATATTTACGTAAAGCTTCTAGTAAATTGAGCGTACCCACTGCATTCGTATCAAAATCGTCAAAAGGAATGGCGGCAGCACGATCATGTGATGGCTGCGCTGCGGTATGCACAATGGCATCGGGACGTAATGTCGAAATTAAATCCGCCACAGCAGCGCGGTCCCGGATATCGACTTCGTGATGGGAAAAATTGTGTAAGTTTTCCTCCAAACGAGCCTGATTCCATCGAGTGTCCCCTTGTGGGCCAAAGAAAACTGCACGCTGATTATTGTCAACGCCGTGAATTTCATGACCGATATTCCCAAAATAGCTGCACACCTCAGAACCAATCAGTCCCGACGATCCGGTCACAATCAACTTCATCCGGCAGTATCGTAGGGCACACTCCTCACTGACGTCAATAATTCCCACTTGGGGTCTTGATCGCCTGCAGGCAGCATAAGGTTTTTGACAAGGCCGTTTTCCATTTTGCACACGGAAGCCTCCATGGGTTGGGGGGGACAGGAAATTCGTGTTCTCGGCGAGATGCACGCAATGCGGGACCGTGGACACCAAGTTTATCTCGCCTCCCCGAGAGATAGCGAAATATATATTCGGGCGAGTGACTCAAATTTCCAACCATGGGCATTGGATGTTCGCAAACCAACGTTGCCAATTAGCATCTTTCGTCTAGCAAACCGATTGCGCTCAAGCGGCATCCAAATTGTCAATCCTCATAGCTCCGCTGATGGCTGGGTCGCCGGGCTAGCGGGTCGATTAGCTAGAACCCCTTTAATTATTCGATCACGCCACATCGATGTAGATTATAAAAAAAGAACATCAAGTCACTGGAGTTTTGGAAAACTCCCGCACCATGTACTGACAACCAGTGAACGAATATCAGATGGCCTAGTGTCCGCCTTGGACTTGAACCCCGATCGAGTAGACTGTATCCCAACGGGAATCGACTTGAACCAGTTTCATCCAAATATAAAAGGAAATCTCCACAATGAGTTAGGTCTCGCGGATGATGTGCCTTTGATTGGCATGGTCTCCGTAATTCGCAGCTGGAAAGGGCATGATTATTTTGTCGAGGCCGCAAAAATTGTGGCTCAATGTTCTCCAAACGTCCAATTTGTAGTGGCGGGAGGCGGAAATGATCGACGTTTGGAAAAAATCCAGCGCTGGGTTAATGAGGCTGGGTTAAAAGATTACTTCCATCTGCTGGGCCACCGCATGGATGTGCCGAACCTATTGGCTTCTTACTCCATGTTAGTCCTGCCCTCAACGGGACATGAAGGGATTCCGCAAATCATTCTCCAAAGCCACGCAATGCAATGTCCAATTGTAAGTACGACCGTTGGCGGCATCCCTGAGGTGGTTGAAAACGGCAGGACCGGCGTCCTAGTATCCCCAAACAATCCCACAGCTTTGGCTGATGCTATAAGGAAATTGCTCCAAAATAAAAATCTTGGCCAACGGATGTCGGAAGCCGGCAGAAAAATGGTGGAAGCAAGACATAGTGTTGACCATATGTGCCATCGATTGGAAAAATTATATTATCGGTATTTAGGCGGCAACAATACCTCAAGTCGGGATAATTGATTTTTGAGTCTCGAAATAGAGTAAACCCAATTATCTTTGTTTTTCCATCCTTCTACTCCTGCAGTTAGAACAACCGCTTCATTCCCAACTTGAATTGCCAAGTTTCGAAAACTGGCACTCCATCCTTTAATTTCAGAATCTGGCCTGATAATGACCGCTAACGCCCCCTTGGAGTAAATCATGTTTGTAAACGCCTGACCATGAGGTCCAAAAACAACTCGTGCAGACTGAAATAATTCAATTTGTTCGTGTGAATTGTAATCATACAAATCAACCCTCTCGAGCTTTGGCCATAATCTACGACATTCTTCAAATACATCGCCTTCGTTAGCAAGCGCTCGGTGTGCAACTCCCTTTCTAGACAAAAAAATAAACCGATCTTTCTTGATCGTTTTCCCTGAAACAAACAGTTGCTGCATCTCTCGATATATTGATGAGCAAACCAGATTTTCCTTCCCATGAAAAAATGGAACATATTCCAGATTATCAATTGATAATGTTCCTGGAGTCCCTTCTAAAAGACAGTCCGGTTCAAATCCGAGTTTTTCCAGATAAAACTGCTGCCAGCCCCTATGCCCCGGCGCCAATAACAACTTTGCCGAACGATCGTGCAATAATCTCTCACGTACGGCCATGAGCCGCGGCAAATGCTGTATTACAAAATGCCCATGACTTTCATGATTGTTTCCTGTTAGGTGAAAAACTGGCGTTTCGATCCGGCGCGCCATTCCTGGGACTGGCCTGCGGACTTTGTCTCTCCGGATACGACAGACTTCTGGGCAAACAGCAACCAACTGACCATTGGGTAAATAAATATATCCTTGGTCGCCTACAACTCGCACATTCTCAAACTTATATGACAATGCGGGTAAGTGTTCGATTTTATCCATTACCCCTGATTTCCTATTATAAAATCGGCTTTCCAGAGCATATTCGATGGTCTCTTTGGTGCCATTTGAAACGACCGATGGACATAGTTCATCGCGGTCTTCGATCACACCTGGCGGGGAAATGAAATTGACTGCCGCAGAGTATGCGTCATGTATTTTTCGTGTAGCAAAAGAACTGACGGTCGCGTCCTTCAATTTTAAATCTCTTTGAGGAGTGACCGGAAATATTCAATTGATTTTGGTAATCCTACCTCAAGAGAGTATTGAGGCTCCCAACCTAGGCGCTTTCTTGCCAACGAGATATCTGGTTGGCGTTGTTTCGGGTCGTCTGCAGGCAGGGGCCGTTCCACTAATTGTGAGGATCCCCCCACGAGATCCAACACCTGTTCTGCTAATTGACGAATGGTAAATTCATCTGGGTTTCCTAGATTCACAGGACCAGTAAAATCCACCGGTGTCGCCATTAATTTGATGAACCCTTCAATTAGATCATCCACGTAACAAAAAGATCGAGTCTGCGAACCATCCCCGTACAAAGTAATAGGCTCATTACGCAGAGCTTGAATGATGAAATTGGAAACGACGCGCCCATCCTCTGGGTGCATGCGCGGTCCATAAGTGTTGAAAATCCGCGCAACCTTAATTTCCAGTCCATGTTGACGGTGATAATCGAAAAAAAGCGTCTCGGCACATCGCTTGCCCTCATCATAACAAGATCGACTTCCTACCGGGTTCACATTACCCCAATAAGATTCAGGTTGAGGGTGTACAGTCGGATCACCATAAACTTCACTGGTAGACGCCTGGAGTATTTTGGCTCCTGTCCGCTTGGCCAACCCCAGCATATTTATGGCCCCATGAACACTGGTCTTTGTGGTCTGAACTGGATCATACTGATAATGGACAGGAGAAGCTGGGCAAGCCAAATTGTATATTTCATCTACCTCTACGTACAATGGAAATGTTACATCGTGCCGCATCAACTCAAAATTGGGGTCATCCATTAAGTGCGCCACATTCATCCGGCGACCGGTAAAAAAATTGTCAACACACAGCACCTCGCTGCCATCAGCTAACAAGCGCTCGCACAGGTGTGAACCTAAACACCCTGCACCTCCAGTAACTAAAACTCTTTTTCACTCTCTCATATCTTGATAGGGCGAGGAAAACAGAAGAATTAGTTTGGAGTCAAAGTGTTAATGTTTGGTATACCCCATAATACTCGTCGGATACATTCCTCCAAGGTCTCTGGAATCGATTCCCCCCTTTTCTTAATTCGAAAATGGCTTCATTAATGGCATTGGTCCAAGCCTGAATTGATGCAGATATAGGTACCACTTTACCAAATTGCTTTGCATGTTGCGCGGCTCCAGTGGTGTCGGAAACTACAACAGGAATACCTCGAGCCATGGCTTCGGCTACTACCATTCCATAAGCTTCTTCTATGGCAGGATGGACGAGCACATCAATTTTAGAAAAAAATGTGTCCATATCGGCAATCCACCCTAACACGTGTATCCGTCCTTGAACTCGGTCAACCAAGTGCTGTAACTCGTCCGGAGTCGGGCCCGCCACAACTAGCTCGTAATCTGGCATCGCTTCGATGATATGGATCACATGCTCCAGCCCCTTCCTCTTCCACTCTCGTCCTGCAAATCCAATTGCATTCCCACTAGTTCTCACAGGGATTGGAGTTTTCAAATCGACTCCGGGTGCAATCGTGGGGCCGATGTGTTTTTTGCTAAACGGGTATAAAGTGGCAATTTGCTCACTGAGAATATCAGAAACAGGAATGATAATTTGGAAAACACCTGATTTCATCGCGTTCTTGTACATGCGATGAGTGAGCCACCATTTCGGTGAAATTTTTTTCCACCACTTCTTATTATCCAACCAGCCAAATGGGGTAGAATGAAAAGTAAACACATCAGACGCACAAAGTGACTGGTGGCTATGTATAATCACATTGTCTTGCGAAACGCCCTGCCGCCAAACCCGAACACTCGTTGAGAAGGATTGCACGTTTTTGGAGTTTGCTGTTGGGCGAATAACCCGAACGCCATCAGGTGGATCGCCGACCACTTTTTCACAAAAGACACTGACATCATGATTGACTGCTAACTCTGATGTTAAGCGCCAAACATATTGCTCCATTCCCCCCGTTCGCCCAAATTCTCGGACTGTATGGACTATTTGCATTCGGGACAAAGTTACGTTACTAACTTGCGTTTGACGATGCTTTTCAAGGCGGAGAATACCAGACACAAACCCACGTCCCTCGGGCAGAAATTCATCGACCGTTTTCGGTTTCCAATCCTTGGATTGGCTTACAAGCTCTTCCCGAGAAACCTAGGTTCACGAAAAATCCTCCCATTTTATTTAAACCAAAAAAAACTGATCGGAGACGGCGTGGAAATTGGTGTTCAAAGAGGGATGTTTTCCGAGCATATTCTCACTTATTGGGATGGCAACAAATTAACGGGCGTAGATCCATGGAAAACCTTTCCTTCTGGCGGAGAACATGAACCCAAAGATTTTGTCTCACAACAAATTCACGATGAGTTTTATAGAGAAACGCAACAACGCCTGTCCTCCTTTGGTCAACGCTCACTCCTTATTAGAGATACATCCGGAGCGGCCTCGCAACAGTTCGAAGATGACAGTTTGGATTTCGTTTTCATTGATGCCCAGCATCATTTTGACGCCGTCCTCGAAGATTTAACTCTTTGGTTTCCAAAGCTGAGACCCGGAGGATTGCTTGCCGGACACGATTGGGGGTTAGATTACGGACCTCCGCTATTCGGCGTAGAAAAGGCTGTAAGAGAATTCTGTAAAAAACGTGGGATAGAAGAGATCCATTTGACAAATGACAAATGGACATGGTTTTTCCATGTTCCAGCCTAATCACTGGTGTGCACTAACCCTTTATGACAACGAACCTCTCTCTTCTGGATCATCTGATCCAATTTGAGTTGGTTTAATGACAACTCATCGCGAGACAATTCAGGGTGGTTTAAATGGTGGATTACTGCCCGTCCGTAAACTATTTTTCTATGCAATCCCGCATTGTAAAGACGGATTCCCAAATCGCTATCCTCTAATCCCCAACCTTGATACCCTTCATCAAAACCGTTAACCCGTTCCAAATCCCTTGCCCATACGCCCATGTTGCAACTGATAATTCTGTCGGTTTCTTGATCTATACTTTTCCAAAAAAATCCAGGCCACCGGACCCCTTTTGGCAGACCACTTATACGGCCTAATATCCACCACTTCAGAAAATTGGTTTCGCCAGGGAAATAAGCCGGAACATCCTTTTGCTCAACAAATGCCCTTCGCCCCTGAACCCACACATTTTCCTCTGATAATTTAATATGATCCTCCACAAATCGGTAGTGTGGGACGCAATCTCCATCCAAAAAAATATAATAGTCTACATCTGAAATACGAATGGCTTCATTGCGAATTTTTGCCGCGCGAAACCCTTCATCTGGCTGCCATACATGCGTTGCATTATAACCGGTTGACTCTTTCCATTTGGAAATGACCTTTCTAGTTAACTCCGTCGACCCATCATCTGCAATGATGGTTTCATCAGGAACACGGGATTGTTGGCTCACTCCAGCCAACACTTTAACTAATTGTCCCGGACGGTTGTACGTGGAAACCACGAGCGCAACTCTAACTGGACTCACCACATTCCTCCTCTGGGTGTAATTTTTCCCGATTCATTTCAGCCAGCTTAGCATACTTGTAAAACGTTCCTTCTAAATTGCTGAACGCCAAAACAAACCCTGGCAAACCATCTAGAAACCCAAGCTTAAAAACGTACATTTTTAAAAACATAGCAAGTCCGTGAATAAAGGCTCCAACCCCAGATGTTTGACGAGATTTTCTGGATAGTTTTTCGGCACTGAGAGATGAGTAGCGGTTGGCTTTCTCTAATACTTCACTCAGCGTCAGGAATGGGATTTGAACGATGGCGTTTTTCATGTAATCCAGTCGCCCAACCAATTCGTATCCCTCATGAACTAAGTCTTCACTAGGAAACGTCATTTTCCCTCTTCTAAATAATTGCGGCTGGCGGTAATCAGGATAAAATCCACTGTATTTTATTTCCCGGCCCATAAAGTAGTTTCTCCGGGGAGTGTGGTAAGCGTCTGCAGCATCTTCGGATCGGATAATTCGCTGAATTTCCTCCTGAGCTTCCGGTGTGCATCGTTCATCCGTATCGAGGCTGAAAATCCAATCGTGGGTTGTATTCGCAATGCCGGCTAGGCGGAGTTTACCGAATCCTTCAAAATCAACTTGGACCACTTTGGCGCCATATCTAGCGGCTATCTCCGCGGTCCGATCAACGCTATGAGAGTCTATCACCACAACTTCATCCACCCACTGAACACTTTTAAGTGCCCCCTCAATTTTATCTTCAGAATTATGTGCGAGAATGAAAACTGAAAGCTTGGTAGTCATTGTCTTTTTTAAATTTTGGAACACACAAAACTGCCGTCATCAAGGCAAACAACATACCTTCTCTCGCATCGAGCAGAAATGAATTAACTAAACATCCGACCGCCATCCAGACCACAATCCCCTGGAGTAAACACCGTTCTGTCATACCATTACAGTTTATTGTAGTGACTATGGCCCACAAAACACCTATCCATAAAAAAATTCCAATAACACCACTTTGCGCCCCTATCATAAGGTATTCGTTATGAAGATTGGTCGTGCGTTTGGAATGTGTCCCTGAAGTCAACTCGCCGTATTGTTTCTCTACAGAACCGGGGCCGTGTCCTATCAAGGGTTTTTGCAAAAACAATTTAACTCCATTGGACACGAATTCGTATCGTTCTCCGGGGCTCGTGGCCAATTGGCCTTCGTCAAGTTGCTCACTTTTCAAAAACTTTATTCCAACAATAATCGATTCATCCAATTCCACTTTAAATTGGTCTATTGACATATACGCACCAAAAATGACCCCGCAGGCGATTGTAATTACTGTAACGAAATTCTTCCACCGCATTGTTTGTAAGCCAAATAATCCTAGCATAACCACTATGAGTAAAAGGCCCGTTGTGGACTGCATTAAGAAGATGGAATAGGTCGCTACGACTAAGGCCCCGATCAGCCATTTGACGGATCTTGTTTGGCGGAATTGATGCATCATCCAAAACATTCCCCACGACATCAAGGATGCTTGAGTTAATGTGCTTGAAAGAGTTGGCTGCCCATCCCTTAACGGCAAAATTTCAACGATTTGCAATAAACTAACCGCCAACGTAACTAGCAAGCCTACGTTTAATGCCAAACAAATATGAAATCGTTCACGCGAACTCATGTGTATGGTGAATCCAATGAATATCGGGATCAAAATTAACTCGCGGTATTTTTTGAGAAACGTAACCGAATCTAAGCCTCCCCCTCCAATCAACCCCGCCAATGCCAACCAGACGAACAGGGCAATTGATAATTGAGTTGCCAGAGATTTTTTTAATAATACAGGGAATCCGTGATAATGACGAGATATCAGCCATAACCCCAATAATATACTGGGGAGTATTCCGGTTACGGCCGCGGTCGAAATTGGAATCAAAAAACTCAAAGAACAAAGACACCAAAGTGATATCTTGTGTGATAGCTCGCTATTTTTAAATTCGAATTCTTCTCCTCCCATGAAACGCCCTTGTTGGAATCGGCGATTTTCCAAATATGTTCAAGAATAAAGCCTTACACAATAGGCATTGCTAATACCCATGTTTGCTCACAGGATTTGTCATGCGCATGATTCTTCACTTTTTCGTTGGGTGCTTGTTTCTCGCGGAAATTGTGGTGGCCCAAAATATTGATTTCACCAGAGGAACAAAGTTAAACAGCATAGCTATCAAGCATCACCACAGCGACGATTTGGTTCATTTCTATTCCGCTCACAAAAAAACTCCCTTAATCCTTACTCATTGGCGGAGGGACGCGATATCAAATCCAAACCGTGCACCGGTTCAATTCGCCCCTCACCGGCCCGCTGTAAAAGTTGATCCA
>Ga0163111_10001710_pt1 | contig 13683 bp, 9 predicted proteins | sample CRUFie1St18metaG_FD_109645 | JGI IMG/M metagenome (GOLD analysis project Ga0163111, IMG submission 109645) | Marine microbial communities from the Costa Rica Dome - CRUD Field 142mm St18 metaG | ecosystem: Environmental > Aquatic > Marine > Oceanic > Photic zone | place: Costa Rica: the Eastern...
AGAAAGGTGCCTCTGCTTGGTCAATGATTAAGGGTGCACGGACAGAAATCCGCAAGGTGATCTGGCCTACGCGACAAGAGACAACACAAACAACCATTATCGTTCTGATATTTGTTGTGGTGTGCGGATTGTTCTTTTGGGCGCTAGACAGCTTCCTTGGCTGGATTGCTTCACTTTTGCTGGGTTAGGAATAGAGCATGGCTTTACGTTGGTATGTAGTACACGCATTTTCTCAGTACGAGAAAAAAGTGGCCGTCGCTCTGAAGGAGCGCATCGAGCGCTTTGCTATGCAGGACCGCTTTGGCGAAATCATTGTTCCTACAGAGGAAGTGATTGAGATGAAAGGCGGCCAGAAGCGAAAGAGCGAGCGGAAGTTTTTTCCAGGATATGTCTTGGTACAGATGGAACTGGATGACGATACCTGGCATTTAGTCAAGGACACGCCAAGAGTGCTGGGCTTTATTGGCGGGAAAGCCGATCGACCTGCGCCCATTACGGAAGCGGAGGCGAATGCGATCCTTCAGCGAGTAGAGGCGGGTGTCGATCAGCCCAAGCCCAAGACTGTCTTTGAGCCCGGTGAGATGGTTCGTGTCATCGATGGGCCGTTCAACGACTTCAATGGTGTCGTTGAGAGTGTGAATTACGAAAAGAGCCGCTTGAATGTGGCTGTTTTGATCTTCGGTCGTTCTACGCCCGTAGAGTTGGAATTCGGTCAAGTCGAAAAAGGCTGATCGTAGTCACTGCGAGAGCAGTGAAACATAAACGCCGCTTAGCGGCTTTAGTTGGGGAGCCCGCGTAGTTCGACTACAACGGCGTTTGAACCCGGGAGTTAACAACATGGCAAAGAAAATTGACGGCTACATCAAGCTGCAAATCCCTGCCGGCCAGGCGAATCCCTCGCCGCCCGTAGGTCCCGCATTGGGCCAGAAGGGCGTCAACATCATGGAGTTCTGTAAAGCGTTCAACGCCGAGACTCAGGGTGTAGAGCCAGGGCTTCCGATTCCGGTAGTTATCACTGTCTACAACGACAAATCCTTTACCTTCATTAAGAAGACGCCACCAGCGTCGGTTCTTCTTAAGAAGATTGCAGGCATCAAGAGCGGCTCCGGTCGACCTAATACTGAGAAAGTTGCCAAGGTAACGCGTGCTCAGTTGGAAGAGGTAGCGACGCAAAAATGGCCTGACCTGACTGCGGCCGACATGGATGCGGCGGTTCGAACCATTGCGGGTAGTGCTCGCGCTGCAGGTATCGACACAGAGGGAGTTGTGTAAGATGGCTAAGTTATCTAAGCGTGTAAAAGCATTTCGTGAGCGCGTAGACGCGAATAAGAGCTACCCACTGGATGAGGCGATTGCAATCCTCAAGGAAACGGCAACCACCAAGTTTAATGAGTCGGTTGAGGTGGCTGTGAATCTGGGTGTTGATGCCCGGAAATCTGATCAAGGTGTTAGAGGGGCTACAACGCTGCCGCACGGAACAGGTTCAGAAGTGCGCGTCGCTGTATTCACTCAGGGTGAAAATGCAGACAAGGCGAAAGAGGCAGGTGCCGATTTGGTTGGTATGGAAGATCTGGCTGAGCAAGTGAAAGGCGGCATGATGGACTTTGACGTCGTTATTGCATCGCCCGACGCCATGCGCGTTGTTGGTCAGTTGGGTCAGGTGCTTGGTCCTCGCGGCCTGATGCCTAACCCCAAGACCGGCACGGTTACGCCTGATATCGTTGCGGCGGTACAAAACGCCAAGGCGGGTCAGGTGCGTTTTCGCACCGACAAGAACGGCATCGTTCACGGCGGTATTGGCAAGATCGATTTTGATCCTGCGGCAATTGAAGGGAACCTTCTTGCTGTCCTGGCAGACCTCAAAAAGGCGAAGCCTGCGGCAGCGAAAGGCGTTTACTTCCGCAAGGTCACGCTGTCGACCACCATGGGTCCTGGCGTCACCATCGATCACGGCGCCATCGAAATTTAATGAAGTAAGAATTTGCTCCGGGTGAACCTCGGGGCGAACTCGTCGCTGTTTGGCGAGTTTGGAGTGCAGCGTTTGAGCGCTCCACTTTGAAGTCTTAAGCAGAGTGTGTGGGCATAGCCCCTAGCAGGACGCGGGACTATCAAAGACCGTAGGGGGAGCTAGTCTCCTTAAACGAAGCCGATAGTGTTCAACCTACGCAGATGGTGAATCCGTTCACCTAGGGTGGTCATAGCAGTGTTATGGCCTTGGCATAAACCATAGGAGTAGATCCGTGGCAATTGGACTCGAAGAGAAGAAAGCGATCGTCGCTGAAGTCAACGAGACGGCGGCCAGTGCTTTGTCACTCGTTATTGCTGACGCCCGAGGCGTGGCATCGAATGACATGACGGCTCTCCGCGCCACCGCTCGCGAGAATCAAATTAGTTTGCGTGTTGTTCGCAACACACTCGCTAAGCGTGCATTGGAAGGTACTGACTACGAATGTGTCACCGACACATTGGTAGGTCCGTCCATCTTTGGATTTTCAATGGAAGATCCCGGTGCAGCGGCACGGTTGTTCAAAGATTTCGCTAAAGAAAATGGCGATTTCGAAGTCAAAGCATTGTCTGTCAGCGGTAAGTTGTTGGGTGCAGATCAGCTCGACGTGTTGGCGAAACTGCCAACTCGAGAGCAAGCACTCGCATCGTTGATGAGCGTTATGCAGGCGCCTGTCGGCAAGTTTGTTCGTACTGTTAACGCAGTACCAAGCAAGCTCGTTCGTACATTGGCGGCGGTTCGTGATCAGAAAGAGCAGTCCGCGTAAGCGAGTGCTCGACTACACATTTTAGGAGAGATAAACATGGCAATTTCAAAGGAAGAAATCCTTGATGCAATCGCAGAAATGAGCGTAATGGATATCGTTGCGTTGGTTGAAGCGATGGAAGAGAAGTTTGGCGTATCAGCCGCAGCAGCCGTTGCGGTCGCAGCGCCAGCAGCGGGTGGCGATGCAGGTGGCGCAGCAGCAGCTGAGCAGACTGAATTCGACGTCATCCTCGCTTCAGTAGGTGATAAGAAAGTCAACGTGATCAAAGCGGTTCGTGCGATCACTGGTCTGGGCCTCAAAGAGGCGAAGGGCCTGGTTGATGGTGCCCCATCACCTATCAAAGAAGGCGTCAGCAAAGAAGACGCTGAGGACATCAAGTCGCAAATCGAAGAAGCCGGCGGTTCAGTCGAGCTTAAGTGATCCGTCTAGGATTGCAGATTCGCAGGTCCGGGCTGGTGCGCAATGCGCACCGGCTTCCCGGTTCTAGCAACCGGTTGTTTATGGCGTCATGCCATTAGTTTCGGCCTTGGCCGAAGAGATTCGTTGAGGAGTATCAATGACTTACTCGTTTACAGAGAAGAAGCGCCTTCGTAAAGATTTTGGCTCAATGCCGAAGGTGATGGATATCCCCTATCTGCTGGCCATCCAGCTAGATTCCTACCGAAAGTTCACTCAGTCTGACACCCCGGTAGATGAGCGCGGCGACTACGGTCTGCACGCAGCGTTCCGGTCCGTTTTTCCCATTGTAAGTTACAGTGGAAGCGCGGCTTTGGAGTACGTGGATTACTCTCTGGGCACTCCTGTGTTCGATGTTGATGAATGCGTGTTGCGTGGGACAACTTATGCCTGCGCACTCCGCGTCAAGGTTCGCCTCATTATTTACGACAAAGAGGCGAGTTCGAAGTCCATTAAGGACATTAAAGAGCAGGACGTTTACATGGGCGAGATTCCGCTCATGACCGACAACGGTACCTTCGTTATTAATGGTACCGAGCGCGTCATCGTTTCTCAGCTTCACCGCTCACCTGGTGTGTTCTTCGATCACGATCGAGGTAAAACGCACTCAAGCGGCAAGCTACTGTATAGCGCGCGTATTATTCCTTACCGTGGTTCATGGCTCGACTTCGAGTTCGATCCGAAGGACCAGGTGTTTGCACGAATTGACCGTCGTCGGAAGTTGCCGGCCACGGTCTTGCTGCGCGCTCTCGGTTACGAGTCAGAGGACATCCTCGAGATGTTCTATGAGACCACCACCTTCCAGCTCAACGACGAGCACTTAGCGACGATGACACTGGTACCCAAGCGCCTTCAGGGTGAGATGGCTGCCTTTGACATTATGGCGGGTGACACCGTGCTTGTAGAGCGCGGTCGTCGTATTACAGCGCGGCACATTCGACAGCTAGAGGATGCAGGCGTTGAGTTCCTTGCAGTACCAGATGAGTACCTCGTTGGGCGTCGCGTTGCTAAGGCGGTGGTTGACACTGCCAGTGGCGAAGTCCTGCTCGAGTGCAACGGGGAGCTGACCGAAGAGGTGCTGAATGGCCTGCGTGAGAAAGGCATCGAGACCATCGAGACGATCTACACCAATGAGATCGATTGTGGCCCGTTTATTTCCGATACTTTGGCTGGTGACAGCACACGGACTGAGCTCGAGGCGCTGGTTGAAATCTACCGCATGATGCGTCCTGGCGAGCCTCCCACGAAAGAGTCAGCTGAGAACCTTTTCCAGAACCTATTCTTCTCGGCAGATCGTTACGATCTGTCTGGCGTTGGCCGAATGAAGTTCAACCGTCGTCTGGGGCGTGATGAGGTTGTGGGCAGTGGCACACTCGATAAAGAAGACATCGTAGCCGTTCTGACTGCGCTGGTGGACATCCGAAATGGTAAGGGTGTCGTCGACGATATCGATCATCTGGGTAACCGGCGCATTCGCTCAGTGGGTGAGATGGCGGAAAACCAATTCCGCGTCGGTCTTGTCCGAGTTGAGCGTGCTGTGAAAGAGCGTCTATCGATGGCGGAGAGCGAGGGCTTGATGCCGCAAGATCTCATTAACGCTAAGCCTGTTTCGGCCGCGGTTAAAGAGTTCTTTGGATCTAGCCAGTTGTCTCAGTTCATGGACCAGAATAACCCGTTATCAGAAGTGACGCACAAGCGTCGCGTATCGGCGTTGGGCCCAGGTGGCCTTACGCGAGAGCGAGCTGGCTTCGAGGTGCGGGACGTACACCCTACTCACTACGGTCGAGTGTGCCCGATTGAAACACCTGAAGGTCCAAACATCGGTTTGATCAACTCTCTAGCAGCTTATGCGAGAACCAATGAGTATGGTTTCCTCGAGTCTCCTTATCGTAAGGTGATCGATGGCGTCGTATCCGATGAGATTGAGTATCTGTCGGCGATCAACGAATCGAACCATGTTATTGCACAGGCATCGGCCACGCTGGATGACGGCAATCGGTTTGTGGACGAGTTGATTAACGTCCGTCACATGAACGAATTCACCGTTAAGCCTGCTTCCGAAGTAGACTTCATGGACGTATCGCCAAAGCAGGTTGTATCCATTGCAGCGGCGCTGATTCCATTCCTCGAGCACGACGATGCGAACCGTGCCCTCATGGGTTCGAACATGCAGCGTCAGGCAGTGCCAACACTCAAGACGCAGGCGCCACTGGTCGGTACCGGTATGGAGCGTTATGTAGCGCGTGACTCTGGTGTCTGTGAAGTTGCATCGCGCGGCGGTGTGGTCGACTCGGTAGATGCGTCGCGCATTGTCGTTCGCGTGAACCCACCAGAAGTGGGTCAGGACGAATCACCGGTCGATATTTACAACTTGACGAAGTACAAGCGTTCCAACCAGAACACGTGTGTGAATCAGCGCCCTATAGTAAGCCCGGGCGACACGGTTGCCCGCGGCGACATCCTCGCCGACGGGCCTTCGGTTGACCTCGGTGAGCTGGCACTCGGACAAAACATGCGCATAGCATTCATGCCCTGGAACGGCTACAACTTCGAGGACTCAATCCTCGTCTCTGAGCGCGTGGTTGAAGAGGATCGTCTCACGACAATCCACATCCAAGAACTGACTTGTATTGCTCGAGATACCAAGTTGGGTGCCGAAGAGATTTCGGCGGATATTCCGAACGTTGGCGAGGGTGCGCTAGGCAAGCTTGATGAGTCAGGCATTGTGTACATCGGAGCTGAGGTGGACGCTGGCGACATTTTGGTTGGAAAAGTGACACCGAAAGGTGAGACTCAGCTGACACCGGAAGAGAAGCTGTTGCGTGCGATTTTTGGCGAGAAGGCCTCTGACGTGAAAGATACATCTTTGCGCGTGCCATCGAGTTATAAGGGCACGGTCATAGACGTCCAGGTCTTCACACGCGATGGTCTTGAGAAGGACGCACGAGCGAAGCAGATTGAAGCATCTCAGCTCGCTGACTACCGGAAGGACCTTAAAGAAGAGCTCCGCATTTATGAGGAAGCAACGTTTGCCCGCCTCGCGGGCTTACTGAGTGGTCAGACAACTGTCTCCGGTGGTGGTCTCTCAAAGAGTACTAAGATCGACGCGGATGTGCTGGCAGGCCTTGATCGTGAGCAGTGGTTCAAGCTGAAGTTCTCCGATTCAGAACTCAACAATCAGTTGGCCTCTGCGCAGCGTTTGCTTGAGGAGCAAAATCAGTTGCTGGAAGAGCGCTTCGAGGCGAAGAAAGAGAAGCTGCAAAGCGGTGATGATCTCGCGCCTGGCGTGCTTAAGATCGTTAAGGTCTACCTCGCCGTTAAGCGGCGTATCCAGCCTGGTGACAAAATGGCGGGACGTCACGGTAACAAAGGGGTGATCTCGGTCATCATGCCCGTCGAAGACATGCCCTATGACGAGAACGGTGAGCCAATCGATATCGTACTCAACCCATTGGGTGTTCCGTCGCGAATGAACGTGGGGCAGATTCTCGAAACTCACCTAGGTATGGCAGCACGCGGTCTGGGTGTGAAGATCAACGAGATGCTCGATCAGCAGGTTAAAGTGGCAAAGCTGCGTGAATTCCTCAAGGAGATCTACGCGCACACCAGTGACAACCGTCGTGATGCGGACATAGATAGTCTGTCGGATGATGAATTACTGGCGATGGCTCAAAACCTCCGTGCTGGCGTGCCGATGGCTACGCCTGTATTTGATGGTGCGGGCGAGGACAGCATCAAGGCGCTGTTGCGCATGGCTGACTTGCCAGATAGCGGCCAGTTGGTGCTCCACGACGGTCGAACGGGAGACGAGTTCGATCGGCCAGTGACCGTTGGTTACATGTACATGTTGAAACTCAACCACTTGGTTGATGACAAGATGCATGCACGATCAACCGGCTCTTACAGTCTGGTTACTCAACAGCCGCTGGGTGGTAAGGCACAGTTCGGTGGTCAGCGCTTCGGTGAGATGGAAGTGTGGGCCCTCGAAGCTTACGGTGCCGCGCACACGTTGCAGGAGATGTTGACTGTGAAGTCAGATGACGTTGCAGGTCGTACGAAGATGTACAAGAACATCGTCGATGGTGACCATAGTATGGATCCGGGTATGCCCGAATCCTTCAATGTATTGATCAAAGAAATCCGCTCGCTCGGTATCGATATCGATCTCGAGTCCGAGTCATCAGGCTTCTGAGGGGAGAGACTACGTGAAAGATTTGCTAAACCTATTGAACCGCGAGAAGTCTGAAGATTTCGATGCGATCCGTATTGGCCTCGCCTCACCAGAGATGATTCGCTCCTGGTCGTACGGCGAAGTTAAGAAGCCTGAGACAATCAACTATCGTACGTTCAAGCCTGAGCGAGATGGTTTGTTTTGTGCCAAGATTTTTGGCCCGGTGAAGGACTACGAGTGTCTTTGTGGCAAATACAAGCGGCTGAAGCACCGTGGCGTGATTTGTGAAAAGTGTGGTGTTGAAGTTGCGCTTGCCAAGGTTCGTCGTGAGCGTATGGGACACATCGAGCTAGCGAGCCCTGTTGCTCACATCTGGTTCCTAAAGTCACTGCCCTCACGTATTGGCCTGCTGCTCGATATGACGCTGCGTGATATTGAGCGCATTCTCTACTTCGAATCGTATGTGGTTACCGATCCCGGTCTTTCTAGCTTGGATCACGGCCAGTTGTTGAATGACGAGCAGTACTTTGAGTCAATGGAAGAGTTTGGCGACGAATTCACCGCCAAAATGGGTGCCGAAGCGATTCAGCAACTCATGATTCAGTTGGATCTTAAAGGTGAAATCGAGCGCCTGCGTGAAGAAATTCCGCAGACCAACTCAGAAACCAAGATTAAGAAGCTGTCCAAGCGACTCAAGTTGATGGAAGCCTTTGACAAGTCAGGTAACCGTCCCGAGTGGATGGTGCTGAATGCACTGCCCGTGCTACCACCTGATCTTCGTCCTCTGGTCCCCCTGGACGGTGGTCGATTTGCGACATCAGATCTCAATGATCTGTATCGACGCGTGATTAACCGAAACAACCGACTCAAGCGTCTGCTCGACCTGAACGCGCCCGATATTATCGTGCGTAACGAGAAGCGCATGCTCCAAGAGTCGGTCGACGCACTGCTCGACAATGGTCGACGCGGACGAGCTATTACAGGATCTAATAAGCGTCCACTGAAGTCGCTTGCTGACATGATCAAAGGTAAGCAGGGTCGTTTCCGTCAGAATCTGCTCGGTAAACGTGTAGATTACTCCGGTCGTTCGGTGATCGTGACAGGTCCAACGCTGAAGCTTCATCAGTGTGGTCTACCCAAAAAGATGGCGCTCGAGTTATTCAAGCCATTTATCTTCGGCAAACTCGAGCATCGCGGTTTGGCCAGCACAATTAAAGCGGCCAAGAAAATGGTTGAGCGTGAGCCACCCGAGGTCTGGGATATCCTGGCTGAAGTGATTCGCGAGCACCCGGTTCTTCTAAACCGCGCGCCAACGCTCCATCGTCTGGGTATTCAGGCATTCGAGCCTGTGCTCATTGAAGGTAAGGCAATCCAGCTTCACCCACTCGTGTGTGCGGCGTACAACGCTGACTTCGACGGAGACCAGATGGCGGTTCACGTGCCGCTGACGCTCGAAGCGCAGCTTGAAGCGCGTGCCCTGATGATGTCGACAAACAACATTCTGTCGCCAGCATCGGGTGACCCCATTATCGTTCCTTCGCAAGATGTCGTATTGGGCTTGTACTACATGACTCGTGAGCGCATTAATGCGAAAGGCGAAGGTATGGTCTTTGCTGATACGAAAGAAGTGTCGCGTGCCTACGCCAGTGGTGCCGTTCACCTCCAAGCGCGCGTCAAGGTGCGTATCCACGAAGAGGTCATCGAGTACGGCGAAGCCGCACAGGCCAGAACGCGCGTCGTTGAGACAACCGTCGGACGTGCTCTGTTGTGGAACATTGTGCCTGAGGGTCTGTCTTACGATCTAATCAACCGCGCAATGGTTAAAAAGGCTATTTCGAAAGTTATCAACCAGTGCTACCGAGCGGTTGGTCTGAAGCAAACCTGTATTTTTGCTGACCAGCTGATGTACACCGGTTACGAGTACTCAACCAAGTCGGGATCGTCGATAGGCGTGAATGACTTTGAGATTCCAGATGCTAAGAACGAGCTCATCGAGAAGGCAGACGCTGAAGTTGTTGAGATAGAACGACAGTACTCGGCGGGTTTGGTGACTCAAGGCGAGAAGTACAACAAAGTGATCGATATTTGGTCGCGTACTAACGAGCAAGTTGCTAAGGCAATGATGGCTAATCTCTCCTCTGAGACCGTTATCAATAGAGACGGGGAAGAAGAGCAGCAGGATTCGTTCAACTCGGTCTATATGTATGCCGATTCAGGTGCGCGAGGTTCACCAGCACAGATTCGTCAGTTGGCTGGTATGCGAGGCCTAATGGCCAAGCCTGACGGCTCGATTATCGAAACACCGATTACCGCGAACTTCCGTGAAGGTCTGAACGTTCTCCAGTACTTTATTTCGACGCACGGCGCTCGAAAGGGTCTGGCAGATACAGCACTTAAGACGGCGAACTCGGGTTACTTGACACGACGTCTCGTTGACGTTGCTCAGGACGTGGTTGTTGTTGAGCAGGACTGTGGCACTGAACGCGGCCTGTTGATGACGCCTGTTATCGACGGCGGTGACATTATTGAATCGCTGGCTGACCGTGTCTTGGGTCGTATTGTCGCGGCAGATGCCGTAAAGCCCGGCTCTGACGAGGTACTGATTCCTTCGGGAACACTGGTAGATGAGCTATGGACCCAGAAGATCGAGGAGATGGGTATCGACGAGATTCTCGTTCGGTCACCGATCACTTGTGAGACTCGTTACGGTATTTGCTCAACCTGTTACGGACGTGATCTCGGTCGCGGGCACCAGGTGAACATGGGTGAGGCCATTGGTGTGGTTGCGGCACAATCAATTGGCGAGCCCGGCACACAGCTAACTATGCGTACCTTCCACATTGGTGGCGCGGCATCGGGTCAAGCGGCACAGGACAATATTCAGGTGAATTCGGACGGTACGGTCCGTTTGCACAACATGAAGGTTGTCGACCGTGCTGATGGTTCTCTGGTCGCGGTATCGCGTTCCGGTGAGTTATCTGTCTTGGACAGCGTTGGTCGTGAGCGTGAGCGATATAAAGTACCTTACGGTGCTGTGATAAAGGTCGGGGACGAATCTCCTGTTGCGGCCGGTGACGTCGTTGCGACATGGGATCCTCACACGCACCCAATCGTGACCGAGGTTGCCGGTATCGTGAAACTGAGCGGCATGGAAGAAGGTGTGACTATTAAGCGTCAGACCGACGAATTTACAGGCCTCTCAAGTATCTCTGTCATGGATCCGTCAGAGCGTCCAAGTGCAGGCAAAGATGTCAGACCTGCTGTGACATTGGTGGACAAGGATGGCAATGAGCTATCTTTGGCTGGTACAAATGTACCAGCACACTATTTCCTGCCAGCGTCTGCAATGGTTAACCTTGAGGACGGTGTCATGGTAGAAGTGGGTGATGTTATTGCGCGAATTCCGCAAGAGGGTTCGAAGACGCGTGACATTACTGGTGGTCTGCCTCGCGTTGCTGACCTGTTCGAGGCACGTAAGCCTAAAGAACCAGCTATCCTGGCTGAGATTTCAGGCACGGTGAGCTTTGGTAAGGAAACAAAGGGCAAGCGCCGCTTGGTGATTACACCGACCGACGGCAAAACATTGCGGGATGGTTCTGATCACTACGAAGAGTTGATTCCTAAGTGGCGTCAGCTGTCTGTCTTTGAGGGTGAGCAAGTCGAGAAAGGTGAAGTCGTCTCTGAGGGACCATCGAGCCCGCACGATATCTTGCGCTTGAAGGGTATTCCAGAGCTCGCTAAGTACATCGTTAACGAGATCCAGGAAGTCTATCGACTGCAGGGTGTAAAGATTAACGATAAGCACATCGAGGTGATCGTTCGTCAGATGTTGCGCAAGGCCAATGTGGTCTCCGCCGGTGATTCGAGCTTCATCAAGGGTGAGCAAATCGAGTGGAACGCCTACCTGGAAGAGTGCGATCGTATGGAAGCCGAAGGATTGGTTCGGCCTACGGTTGAGCGTGAGCTTCTGGGAATTACTAAGGCGTCGCTGGCGACAGAGAGCTTCATCTCTGCGGCTTCCTTCCAAGAGACAACGCGCGTGCTGACCGAAGCTGCGGTAACTGGAAAACGTGACTACCTGCGCGGACTCAAGGAGAACGTGATTGTGGGTCGCCTCATCCCAGCGGGTACTGGCCTAGCACACCATGAAGAACGCCGTAGCCAACGTGCAATGGACAGTGAAATGGGTGTTCAAATGTCCGCTGAGGAGTTTTCGGAGAGTTTTGCTGAAGAACTCGAAAAGGCGGAGGCAGCTGACGAATTGGCAGATGCACTCGCGGCAGAACTCGAGAATGCCGATACTGCTGAAGGTGATACAGAGTAATTAAACCGCGCGAACTTGACGGAGCACCGCCCCGTCATTAGACTTCGCGCTCTTTTTTATGGCGCCGTGTTTGGGCGCCTTTGACGAGTTGGAGTTAAGGCCGAATGGCAACAATCAACCAGCTAGTGCGTAAGCCGCGCAAGCGTAAAGTAATTAAAAGTGATGTACCTGCATTGAAGGCGTGTCCGCAGCGTCGAGGCGTGTGTACTCGCGTCTACACTACAACACCAAAGAAGCCTAACTCAGCGCTTCGAAAGGTATGCCGTGTTCGTTTAACGAGCGGATTTGAAGTGTCTTCATACATCGGTGGCGAAGGCCACAACTTGCAGGAGCACAGTGTTGTGCTTATCCGCGGCGGTCGTGTGAAGGACTTGCCTGGTGTGCGCTACCACACGGTTCGCGGAAGCCTCGATACGTCGGGTGTTGCAAATCGTCGCCAGGGCCGCTCGAAGTACGGTGCCAAGCGACCAAAGTAAGCGTTGTATATAAAATAACACTGGCTAATTAGTAGCCAACAGGTCACCTAGTGTGACAGTAAGGGCAACCCGAGAGTGGTTGCGAAACCTGAAGAAGAGTGAAAGACATGCCAAGAAGACGTGTTGTTGCAAAACGTGAAGTGTTACCTGATCCCAAGTACGGGAACACGACCCTCGCAAAATTCATGAACCACGTGATGATCAGCGGGAAAAAATCTGTTGCTGAATCGATTGTTTATGGTGCGCTTGACCTGGTGCAAGAGCGCAGCAACCGCGACCCGATCGAAGTCTTCGACGAAGCACTTGAAAACATTGCACCGATGGTGGAGGTAAAGTCTCGCCGCGTTGGTGGTGCTACTTACCAGGTGCCTGTTGAAGTACGACCTGCCCGCCGCATTGCTCTCTCTATGCGCTGGTTGGTGGATTACGCACGGAACCGCGGAGAGAAGTCTATGCGGATGCGACTTGCTGGCGAGATCATGGACGCGTCATCAGGCAAAGGAAATGCGGTTAAGAAGCGTGAAGATGTGCACCGTATGGCTGAAGCCAACAAGGCGTTCTCGCACTTCCGATTCTAATCTCGCTGTCCACAGCGATGAGGTATTAACGTGGCGCGCAAAACTCCGATTAACCGCTATCGAAACATCGGAATTTGTGCTCACGTCGATGCCGGTAAAACCACTACCACCGAACGCGTGCTTTTTTATACCGGCGTCTCTCACAAGATAGGAGAGGTGCATGATGGTGCTGCCACCATGGATTGGATGGAGCAGGAGCAGGAACGTGGTATCACCATTACATCCGCTGCGACCACCTGTTTCTGGCGCGGTATGGACAGTCAGTTCGATGAATATCGTATCAATATCATTGATACGCCCGGACACGTAGATTTCACGATTGAGGTGGAGCGCTCGCTCCGAGTGCTGGATGGTGCCGCGGTTGTGCTCTGTGGTTCTTCAGGTGTTCAGCCACAGACTGAAACGGTCTGGCGGCAGGCGAATAAGTACTCCGTTCCTCGTATTGTCTTCGTGAATAAGATGGATCGTGCGGGTGCGGATTACTTGAATGTCATTGAGCAGCTGCGAGGACGACTCGACTGCAACGCCGTGCCTATCCAAATGACGATCGGTGCTGAAGAAGATTTTGTAGGCGTCATCGATCTGATCAAAAACAAGGCCATCATTTGGCAAGAGGAGGATCGAGGCACAACCTTTGAATACGGACCGGTGCCTGATTATCTAGTTGATCAGTGTGACGAGATGCGCGAGTACCTTGTGGAGTCAGCTGCCGAAGCCAATGACGAGCTGATGGATACTTACCTCGAAACAGGCGAGCTATCTGAGGAACAGATTAAAGCGGGTATAAGAGCCCGGACACTTGCAAACGAGATAGTCCCTGTCCTTGGCGGGAGTGCATTCAAGAACAAAGGTGTGCAAGCGGTGCTCGATGCGGTTGTCGAGTATTTACCATCACCCACCGAAGTTA
>Ga0163111_10001711_pt1 | contig 13680 bp, 18 predicted proteins | sample CRUFie1St18metaG_FD_109645 | JGI IMG/M metagenome (GOLD analysis project Ga0163111, IMG submission 109645) | Marine microbial communities from the Costa Rica Dome - CRUD Field 142mm St18 metaG | ecosystem: Environmental > Aquatic > Marine > Oceanic > Photic zone | place: Costa Rica: the Eastern...
AAGAGTCTACTCTCTAATCGTTCGCCAATACCAAGAAGAACTTTAAAACATTCTGAAGCTTGAATAGATCCTACAACACCTGTTAAAGCTGCAAATACTCCAGAATCAACACAAGCATTACTATCTGAGATACTCTCATACAAACAATTGTAACATGGCTGATCTTCAAGGTCGTTACGGAAGACAATTATCTGTCCACTGAATTTAATAGCTGCTCCCATAATTAGTGGCACTCTATTTTCAAGCGATATTTTATTTATCAATGATCTTGTTTCAAAATTGTCCGTAGCATCAATAATCAAGTCTGCGTCATTAAAGCAAGAGAAATCCGAATTACGTTCTAGTCTTTCGGAAATTATATTTATCTTCATATCAGTACAAAGTTTCTGCATCTTAAATTTAGCTATATCTACTTTCTTTTTGCCAACATCTTCTTCGCTGTAGAGAATTTGTCTCTGTAGATTAGTCGTATCAATAATATCATCGTCTACGAGCGTCACTTGGCCAATGCCTGAGGATGCGAGATAGTATGCAAGCGGTGACCCAAGACCACCCAGCCCAATCAGCACAACATGTTTTTCTTTGAGTAATGCCTGCCCCTCAATATTAATATCATCCAACAATATGTGCTTATTGAAACGAAGCAACTCCTCATCGGTAAGCAGAGTGTTTTTCTTAATTTTTATTTTTGTTCTCATTAAATTTTCTTAGCTGTTCTTCAGTCGCAGGTTTTTGATATTTTTTTTTGTACTCATCATATGGCATTCCATAGATATATTCACGAGCAGAATCATAATCGATTTCTTGGCCTAATTTTTTAGCTTCTTCTGCATACCATTTAGATATACAATTTCGACAAAAATTAGCTAGATTCATGAGATCAATATTTTGTACATCTGGATTATCTCTCAAATGATGTAAGATTCTCTGAAATGTTGCAGCCTCAATGTCAGCGTTACTGTTATCTTTGATAGACATATATTCTCCTCCAAATAATTTTATACTATTTCAGTATATATAATCTCTTGAACTTTTACATACATATGTCTAGGCTTTTTTGAAATCATCCTGAGACAATTTAATCCCAAATATTACGATTAATAGACCTATAAGGTAGTTAATAAAAATACCCTCATCAAGAAATATCACACCAAAGAAAATAGACCAAATTGGAATTAAGTAATTCATAATTGATATAAATGATGCTCCTGATGTTTGAAGAATCTGAAAATAAATAATAGTTGCAACTGCAGTACAAAAAATTCCTAGCATAAGAATACTAATCAAGTGAGGATAAGATATCTCACTTTCTAGTGGTGTATCAAATGAAAATAGATACACTAACATTATAACTGCAGAATAAAATATTGTTCCTGTTGAGGCATTAAGTGGCCCTGTGACTTTATTCTTTTTCCCATAGACAGCAGAGCATGAATACAATATTGCACCACTCACCACCATTAATTCTGATAGAATATTATCCGAAACTCTTGGTAAATAAAATATTTCTGGCATTATTAAAACAACGATCCCGGAAAAAGCAATTATAAAACCCACTATCTTTTTTTTTGTTAGAAATTCGTCATCGAGAAATATGTGTGAGAGTAATAAGGTTGATATTGGCATTGTGGCCATTAATATACCTGCTAATGAGCTATCAATATCTATTTGTCCATATGAAATTAGTAGGAAAGGTGCCACGATTCCGACAATACTCATAAAACTATAATATTTCCAATCTTTAATCTTTATAGTAACGGACCCGTTTCTAACAAGTAAAATAACTATAAGAAGAATTGCTCCAATTATTAATCTTCCGGCGACAATCATTTCAGGTGTATAGATTTCTAGAGAATATTTATTAAGGGTGAACGCTCCTCCCCATATCGCAGACAAAATCAGTAAAAGAATCCAATTAATTGTATATGTGTTCATCTTGAGTTATTCTTAAAATTAGTTTGATGTAGTATTTTAATATTTATGAAGCTTTTATCAATTAATATATCAGAGCCCAAAAAAATAACCTTTAATGGCAAAGAGCTTATCACAAGTATTTATAAATTGCCTATTGATAAAGAGGTTGAGGTTGGGCAATTGGGTATAGAGGGCGATAGACAAGCTGATCTTCAGGTACATGGCGGATACGATAAAGCTGTTTATGCATACTCTTATACCCATTATTCACACTGGTCTGATGTCATGAAAAAAACCTATGAAGATTTTGGATTGGTGGGAGAGAACCTTACCATAGATAATTTTGATGAGAAAGATGTATTCATTGGTGATGAGTACAAGATAGGTACCACGCTACTACAAGTCTCACAGCCAAGAATACCATGTTATAAAGTCGGGATTAAAATGAATAGTAGAGAGTTCCCAAAACTGTTCTCGCAAAGCGGTCTTCTTGGGTCATATATGAGAGTAATTCAACCTGGCAGAATCAATAAAGGTGATACAGTAGAGCTTTCAAAACGAGATGATGCCAGCATATCTATTTTCGAGATATCTCAACTTTTATTTGTTGATCTTAAAAATATCGAAGGCATGAAAAAAGCAATAGACCTAAAACATTTATCAGAGGAAATCAAAGAGAAATTTAGAGAGAGACTGATGAAGCTGGGTGATTTCTCATCACTCTAGATCATGAAAATATCTAACATAAAGGTTGTAGATGATGATGTAAATATTGTAGCATGTGTGGGAGATACTGAAACGGGCGCACATCCAAAAGTGTATCTAAATATACGCGAAGAAGGTGGTAAAATTGAGTGTTATTATTGTGGTAAAATGTTTATGTACAAATCTAGAGTCAAGAAAAGGTAAATATGTTTGAAAAAAGAAAGTCAATTAAACAAGTAGAAGAGGGACAAGAGTTATGCCCGAAATTCGATGATAATGGATTGATACCTGTTGTAACGACCGATATTAAAACTGGTAATCTTCTCATGCATGCCTATATGAACAAAGAGGCATTAGAGCTTACTATCAAGAAAAAAGAGGCTCATTACTATAGCAGGAGTCGCAAATGTGTATGGCATAAAGGTGCAACTAGTGGATTCATCCAAGAAGTTAAGACAATTATGATAGACGATGATCAAGATTGTGTGTGGTTAAAAGTTGATGTAAAAGGTCAAGCTAGTTGCCATGTTGGTTACAATTCCTGTTTTTACAGGGAAGTGACAACAAATAAAAATAAAACACTGCTTCATTTTACAGAGAAAGAGAAAGTGTTTGATCCTGATGAGGTTTATGGAGACGCCCCTAATCCAACAATATTATAAATTAGTTATCTTACTTTTTCGCTGAAAAATCTGGCTATCATACCAGTTAAATAAAGATTGATTATTAAATATGCTGGACCAAATGCCATAGATACGTAAAAATAATATATTGAAGGTATTGGACTATAGTTAGAAAAGTAACTGTACGTAAAATGAATAAATATCAATAGTGGAGTAAGAATAAGAGCACCTAATATCACATCCAAAATTATTCTATATGAACTCATCAAATAACAAACCTCTTAATATTAATATAACAAAAAAAGATGCTTGGCAAATAGTTTTACAAGCTAAAAATCAACATTCTAATAAGAGAGATCAGAAGTCATACACCATAAAATGTATTACTAGGGGACGTGAACTCACATGTGTGTTCTCAACTGTGAAAAATAAGTTGATTAAAAAGAACTTTTATTGCGAGGAATATATTGAAAATTTAATAAATATATATTTGCGACTAATCTTTGTTAGTAACGGTCCTTATTTTATCGGCCATCTTGCCCAGAGCCTTGATGGGTTCATTGCAACTAAAACTGGTGAATCAAAATATATTAGTTCTAGAGAAAATCTAGAGCATGTTCACATGCTGCGATGCATTAGTGATGTGATAATTGTTGGTCCAAATACAGTTCGTAAGGATAATCCAAAGCTTACAGTTAGGTTGGTCAAAGGTGATAACCCAATGAGACTAATATTGGATAAGAATAATGAATTGCATAATAAATTCAATGTATTCTCTAACAAAGATGGGTTAGGATTTAAAGTTATTTCATCTAAAATCAAGGATAATCATAATCATATATTTTCTCTTCCGCTTCATAATGGGTATTTTAAGATGGACGATCTTGCATGTTTGTTGAAAAAGTTGAATAAAAAAATTATTTTTGTAGAAGGAGGTGGTTCGTTATTGTCTAAATTTTTCGAAAGTGGTTTTTTGAATCAATTACAAATTTGTATGTGTCCGATTATCCTAGGAACTGGTAAAAATAGCTTTTTATTAAACATTCATGATAATATTCCTAAATTGAATTATAGACATGTTAAGTATCTTAGAATGGGTAATGATATTTTATGTGATATTACCTTCTAAGTGATAAAAGAAAATATAATCCTGGCAACGAACAGAAAAGATTTAGTATTCCATACATTACTGCAACACTAATACTTGATGAGGCTGATAAACCTAACAAGAATGCGATTAATAGAGCAGTTCCCTCTCTGACACCCCATCCTCCTATGCTAACTGGTAATGTCATAGAAAATAGAACTATAGGAGTGAACACAAAAAAAGTAAAATAATCAATAGAAAGTCCTAGCGCTTCTGCTGAAATAATATAAATTACAATATATGAGAGTACTACAAAAAATGAAATTATAGTATGATTCCAAAAAATTATGCCTGAAAATATTTTTTTGAAATTAATAATAATTTCATTTGAGCTTATTTCATTAAAGTACATTTTTTTAACGACAAAGTATATTATAAAAGTTACCGAAAGAACTGGTAAGACTGTATATAAAAAAGCAACATACTTAGCATTAATAAGAAAAAAAAATGTTAATGATAATAGGAAAATGAAGAACATCATAATCTGTCCAGATAATCTCTCAAAAACTATACCTTGAACTGATTTACTCAGGTTTATTAGATTATTACTGGACTCTCTGGCACAATAAGCTCTGTATATATCACCCACTACACCCCCAGGTAGTATATTATTAATGAAAGTAGAAATGTAGTAAAACTTAAGGCAGTAAAGAAAATTCATCTCTGTTCCATTTTTTGATGATATGTACATCCAACGATATGCAGACAAAACATATTGGATAAAACTTATGAAAAAAACAAGAAGAACGTAGTGATAATTTATCACGGCTAGTGTTTTTTGCATATCGTTACCATAGGTTGTGATAACATAGTAAAGTAAACTAAGCGATAATATATATTTAAAGATATTTTTCATCTAACTACTCAAGTTTGGACAATAATATCGCTATGACCTACCTTCGTCTTAAGAGAACCATTATTAACCAATTTTATTTTAGAGATGAACCATTGATCTAGTAATGCTCTATCAATCAAGTTATTTTTTTTTAGTGGTTTATAAATAGTTTCTAGATATTTTTGATGGAACTGCTTCTCATCATTTGAACTTGATGATAACTTCCAAGATGAATCATAAACAGAAAATTTAAAGTCCTTCTTTTGTGACAATTGCTTAACTTTATCTATACTTTCACAGCCTAATGATAAGTTGCCCTCCTTGATACTTTGCTGCTCTTTATTAAATGCATTCACAATATACTTATCATACGGATTCTTATGATTCCAGCGTATCTGACCATTAAAACAAAGTGTCATAATAATCACTTTACCACGATTGATGTTCTTAAACAGTTTATTCAAATAATTAACCGATAATAAGTCTATTAGTGCCGACATACTGAGTACATCAAAACTATTAATTAAATTAAAAATTAGATTTAGATCTTTGTGAAGTGTTCTAAATTTGAAAGTAAAATCATTTATAGGATCTTTTACCTTAAACTCTCTATTTGATGTTTTTTCAAAAATTAATTGTTCACCCTTACAAAATTTTGACATAATCTTGTTACACTTGTTTAACAACTTCTCATCGTGATCTACTAACATCATAGTGTCAAAAAAGATGTTATTAACTAAGCACCACCTACTGAAAGCACCTGTCCCAGATCCGATGTCAAGTATACTGTCGGATTTTTTAACAAATTTTGTCAAATTCTTATTTCTAGATGAAATATCATACGACTCTCTCAAGGCTAACCACGTGCTGGTGAAATAATCTTTTTTCATAATCTTTGTTTAATTTTTTTTGCTGTATGTGACCAGTTATAGATTAAATCTTGATTTTTATCATCTACTGAACTCCGTAACAACTTCTCATTTATTTTATTACCAATATTGTCGAGATTTCCTAGATCAACAAAATCAACAGAATAATTACCAAGTACTTCGCGCAGAACAGGCAAGTCAGTAGTAATAATTTCTAGGCCTGCAGCAGCACACTCTGCTATTGACATCCCAAAACCCTCATATTTTGTTAACAAAATAAAAAATTTAGATTTTTTAATTTCAGCTATTATCTCAGCATGCTTCATACTGCCTTTAAATTTTATTCTATCTTGAAATTTATTTTTTATGATTAATTTCTTTAAATTATCGTAATACTCTCTATCCATTTCGTAATCCCCAACTATAGTTAATGTCCAATCCTCAGAAACTCTTTGAAGGGCTTCAATTAAAATATGATAACCCTTTCTAGGAATGACATTACCGACAGATAAGATATTTTTTGAATGTTTATCTATCTTTTGTTTGTAAAATCTTTTATCTATGCCAGGATATGCTACACAAATCTCTTTATAACTATCTAAATATTTTAATAATACTTTTTTCATTGTTTTGCTGACTGTAATGAGTGATTTCGCAGTATTAAACGCTTTTCTCTCAGATAGATATAAATGTATATCAGACATTTGATTTTTTGATACTTCCATAGAACATGGATGATGAATAACTATATTAAGTCTTCTTATTACTCTAGTTCTTATTTTATTAGCTAAATACCCATCGATGAGTATAGACGAATTTTTTGGAATTTTATTAATCTTTTTATGTAGTAGTATTGTATTTATTTTGTAATGTACTCTTATTTCTGTAATCGAAATAAAATGTTTCTTCAACTCTAGTGCTAGATTATTATCGTATAGCGTTCCTCCAGTAATAGAATGATCAAACTCAGGAATGATAAAATATACTTCCTTCACTAAAATTTTTTTTCAAAAGATGCTGAAGCTACATGAGATTCGTTTAATATTATTTTAACCGAGCAAAGATTAGAGATTTCTTGAGAAGAATCATTTAATTTTGATATTATTGAATTAACAATAAATTCAGCTAAAAATTCTGTCGTAGTGAGAATGCCCTCAAATTCTCTTTGTTCATCTAGATTTTGAAAGTTAAGTTTTTCTAAGCACTCTTTAAGAATTTTGGTTGCTAGATCTATGTCTATGACAATATTATTCTCTAATAGATTCTCAGCTTGTATAACTAAATCAACTACATATGTAGCTCCATGAAGATTTTGAGCTCTCCCAAAAGACGGGTGACTTAAACTATGAGCTATAAACAAATGATCTCTTACTTTTACACTATACATAAGATTAATATTTTACAACTTTACAAAGAAAATTGTTATGATTTTTTCTGTCAGAGAAGAATTTGTCTAAGTGATCAAAATTTACATACTTCTTTTCCACAAGATAATCTAGGTCATCGTTTGTCTCTAATATATCTAGTGCTATTTTTCTCCGATCTTGATTAGTTAAATCGAAGCGAGTAGGTGATATTTTTGATACTTGAGACATTATTAGTTTGGCTCTTTTTGAAAAAAAATTCTCCCCAAGTGCTATTTCTGATTTTTTATCACCATACCAACTTAAGACACATATAGTGGAATTTACTGTAATATTATTTCTTATTGAATTCAGTACTCTATGATCGCCTGTACATTCATAAATAAATCTAGCACTAAATTTTTTAGGAATAGTATCGAGAAATTTTATACCTAATTTTTTTGTAATTTTACTCTTTGACGAATCTTTATCTACAACAAATAAATTTATACCTGGAATTTTATTAATAAGGTAGGCTGTAAGCAATCCAACAATTCCAGCTCCAATAACTAGAATTCTATCCCCAGCACTTGGTAATGTATCCCAAACTGCATTTATGGCTGTTTCAAGGTTTGGAATTAGCAAACAGCGCGTAAGTGGTATTTTTTTTGGGATAACAAGTACATCGTCATATGGTATCTTATAGAAGTCTTGATGCGGATATAACGAAAAAATATTACTTCCTAAATATGATTTAGCTCCATCTACGACTTTACCGACATTTATGTATCCATATTTGATATCAGTTCCAAAATCTCCCTCTTGATAAGGGCACTTCATCAGACTTTTCTGACTTTTTGGAACTTTCCCAGAATAGACTAATTTTTCAGTACCATAACTGATACCAGAAAAAAGAGTTTTTATAACTAACTCATTACTTTTAATCGATGATATTTCACCAGATTTAAAATAACCTTTATTTTTTTTATCTATCCAGTATGATTTTGTCTTATATATTTTCATATTCTTATAAAGTACTATTATAAATACTTATGATAAGTATACTATTAAAAATTTCGCCTTTATCTATAATTACTTCTAGTGTAATTATTTTAATTGTATCTGATACACAGACACTAGGAGTTGCTCTATCCTATAATTTTTTTCTACAAACTTTCTTAGCATGTTTAGTATCTATAGCTATGCTTAGGTATAATTTACAAAGTATAAATGTAGCAAATTGTATTACATACTTAAGACTAGTTATAGTAATCACATTACTAGTTTTAGTATTATTTAGGAGTGATGTTGATAATATGTATTATTCATTTTATATTACATTCTTCTCTTTTTTAGTTTTCATCATGGACTGGCTAGATGGTTACTTTGCTAGAAAATTGAAACAAATCACAGACTTTGGATTCTTCTTTGATCAAGAAGTAGACAATATATTTCTATTTATACTTGTTCTATCAATCACCCTAAATAATAACGAATTATACTTCTTATGGCTAATTCCTTTATTGAGATATATCTTTCTTTTAATGAAGTATGTTTTTACATGGATGAGATCAGATCTTTATGACAGTATGAGACGAAAATCTATATGTGCAGTTACAACTTTCTTGTTAATTGTATGTAATCTTGAGTTTTTATCATTTTTTTTAATAGAACTTCTTAGTATAATTAGTATATCTATCATAGTATTTTCGTTTATGAAAGATATTCTATGGTTATACAGGAGGAATAATGCTTAGATTTACAATATGCTTAATATTAATGTTTCCATTTCAACATTTACTTGCTGATGAAAAGAAATATATAATAGATGATTCTCATTTCAGTCTTGGTTTTTTAGTAGAGCACGCAGGCTACTCTAAAACTCTCGGTTTATTTAAACATATTGAGGGTGATTTTATTTATGATGAATCATCCAATAGCGTGAAAAATTTATCAATTATCGTAAATACCGATAGCGTTTTTACCAACCATGAAAAAAGGGACTCTCATCTGAGAAGTCCGGATTTTCTGAACACAGATCAATATCCGACAATGGCTTTTGAGGTGAAAGAATATGCATTAAACGATACCCCGGGACAAATCAAAGGTAATTTGACACTTCTAGGTATCACAAAACCAATCAATCTTGATTTCAAAATAAATAAAATAGCTCAGTATCCATTCAGGGTAGGTCTGAGTAAACCTATGGTAATGGGTGTATCCGCTAGCACAAGTTTTAAGAGATCTGACTATGGAATGAGTTACGCTTTAGAAAAAGAACTTGTAGGAGATGAGATTGAATTGATAATTGAGTTTGAAGCTCGTCAGGAATAACATGCGCTTGAAAGAAATACAGCTTAACTCAAAAGAGTTACGAGATTATGTCGATCTTGTTGGATATGAGAAAGATCAGACATTAGACGATCTTAGGGAAGTTACTAGGTCGCTCGGTGATGCATCAATTATGCAGATAGGATCTAGTCAAGGTAAACTTATTGAAATTATATGTAGGCTAGGTAATTTTAGTAAGTGTATAGAAATAGGAGTATTCACTGGATATAGTTCTATTTGTATCGCAAAAGGAATGGTTGATCAAGGTAAATTATATGCTATTGATCCGTCAGAACAATATACAAAAATAGCACGTGAATTTTGGAAAAAAGCAGGTGTTGACAATAAAATAGAACTAATCCTAAGTGAGGGTAATGCAGTTCTCGATAATTTTTTAAACAAAGGTCAAAAAGAGGAATATGATTTCGTGTTTATCGATGCAGATAAAGCCAACTATATTGACTATTATGAAAAATCAATGCTATTAATTAAATCAGGGGGGATAATAATGATAGATAATACTGTTTGGAAAGGTAAAGTGCTTGATCCAAGCGACAAGTCTGAAAGTACATCCACTATTAGAAAATTAAATGATACAATAGCGAGTGACAAGCGTGTAAGACATTGCATGTTAACAATGTATGACGGGATGACGGTATGTCAAAAAAAGTAATAAATGTACTAAGTTTTTATAAATTTATTAAACTACAATCATTAGAAGTTTTAAAAAAAGAAATTTATCGTTTCATGTCACAGAGGTATATTTATGGAACTATTATACTTTCACCTGAGGGTGTGAATATTAATATATCTGGTGATGGAGATAAAATTGAAGAATCAAAAAAATTTCTTCTGAGAAGATTGAAGATACATAAGGTTTTTTTTAATGTGGATAACGTTAGTGAAGTGGCTTTTACTAAGTTAAAAGTTAAGATTAAAAAAGAAATCATTAAATTAGGTTTCCATTTGCAGCAGAATCAAATTCTAGATCATGAACATATTGATGCATCAAAATGGGATAAATTGATATCAGGTGATGCAATCATCATTGATACAAGGAATAAATTTGAGTATTTGATGGGAAGTTTTAAAAATTCACTTAATCTAGATTTATACAATTTTAGTGACCTAGAGAATAAAATTAATAAGCTCTCGTTACCTGAAAAATCTAAAGACATAGGAATATTCTGTACAGGTGGCATAAGGTGTGAAAAAGCTTCACTGGTTTTAAGAAAACTAGGATATAAAAAAATCTATCAACTGCATGGTGGCATTATCAATTATCTAAGAGAAAAGCCAAATAGTACAAACTGGCAAGGTGAATGTTTTGTTTTCGATGATAGAATTACTTATTAGAAATAATTAATTAATCAGTATTTTATCTACTAAAATCTCGGTATTATTGGAATTTTTAAGGCTTATCAAGTCAGACTGGTAAACAGTTTTCATCTCAGTACTAACAAAATCTTCATTACTAGTTTTTATGAGAAGAGTAACCTCTGTTGGTAACTGATCAGTGTTATTTATCATTATATTGTTATCTGATATAAGAATCTCCGAAACTATTTGTGCACTTTTCATCCGTTTAACGGCAAATGGAGCTTGTTTATCTGATCGTAGTATAAAAAAAACATTTTTAGATTGCTGAAGAGTTGAAATAACATCCTCGGATAATTTTATCTTCACCATATGAGTGATTTGTGTATTTTTCTTTAGGTCATCTAAGGCTTTCTGGTATGAATCTTTGTTAACAATATTTGGATTCTCAATAACTTTGCTTAAAACAAGCTTAGTTGTTTCAACATCATTAATTTCAAATAAGTAATTAAGATACATATTATAAGTATTCATATCATTATAGTCAGTCATAATGAGTTTTTCGTATGTATTAATTATCTCTGTCTTATTTTTTTTTGCGTCAATTTTTCTAAGTACAAATATATAATCTAATAATAAATCAGGGTCATTACTCAGCATCGATATAGCTTTCTTAAAGAATTGTGCAGACTGAGAAAATTCATTAATTAACATGTAAGACTTACCTAGCATTATATTTCCTCTCAAATTGTTTGGTTCATTTCTTACCTGCTCCTCTAGAATTGGAATATTATTTTTTATGATTTTTATGTTTTCTCTTATTTTCATATTCCTTTCGGATAATTTAGAATATTCATCTTTAAGGTGAATGCCGGAGTCTATCTGGAAAACAACGATTAATCCAGCAGTAATGACAAAGAGAGGTAGGACTAACCTTAAATTTTTCAAGTTGATTTGAGATTTCTCTCCATAGTTTTTATATAAATAGAAAATATATATGATGCTAATTAGGGAGAATATAACAAAAATCATTATCTCACTCCCTTCTTGAATAATAGAAATGTAATAATTATCATAAATAATAATGGTCCAAACCATAAGACTATATTCTGCTTATTCACTGGAGGGTCATAAAAGATGAAACTACTGTATCTGTCAGCCATAAATTGTTTTATTTCGCTTTCACTTTTTCCATCTTTGATCATTTCTTTTATTTTGTTTCGCAAATCAACTGCTAGAGGTGCCTCTGATTCAGCTATATTTTGATTTTGGCATACCATACACCTGACTTCTTTAATTAAGGAGTTGTAAAGTGACTTTTCATCTAATTGTAAATCAGAGATTGTAGTTGATGAATATGAAAGTATTAGGATACTAAAACTTATTTTGATTAGCTTTTTGGATTTTTGGAAGAATATTGTTTTTAAATATTTTCTCATCAATTGCACCTATGAATTTGTCTATAATAATTCCTTTTTTGTCAATTATAAACGTTTCTGGAACTCCATAAACCCCCATTTCAAGACCTAGTTCACCATTTATGTCATGAATATTAAATAGGTATGGATTACCATAAATTGCTAACCAACCTAATGCGTCACTCCGATTATCTTTATAATTTACACCAATTATATCTATGCCTTGTTTTTGAATATTCTTTAGAAGCATGTGTTCTCTTGTGCATTCTAAGCACCAGCTAGCCCATACATTTATAAGAAAAGCATTCTTAGGAAAGTATTGAGAGCTTACAAGATTACCCGTCTTTAGTTCCTCTAGATTAAAACTAGGCATTGGCTTGCCAACAAGAGGAGAGTCAACATCTTTTGTATCAATAAATAACCCTAGTGATAAAGTAACAAAAAAGATAAGGAAAATTAGTAAAATCACACTTTTTTTCAAATCATTATCCTCTTGCTAATTTTTCATTTCTCCTAAAAATTATACTAAGTATTGCGCCGATTACCATTAATAACGCACCAAGCCAAATCAAACGTATTAGTGGTTTGTGGTAGATTCTGACGGACCATTTAGTATCTGATACAACGTTGCCCAAGGTTATATAGAGGTCACGAGTGAAGCCAGGAGATATACCTGCCTCAGTCATAGGCATATCACTGGAAAAGTATAGACGTTTTTCAGGGTACAAAACGGATTCAGGAGAACCATCTTTAACAACAATAAACTCTGCTCTAACTGATTTATAATTTGGACCTTCAAATTCCTCTAAATCCGAAAAAGTGAACTCATAGTCTTTAAGTTTTACTGTATCACCTAACTGTATTACTTCCTCCCTCTCTATTTTGTTATTCTCAACGATTGTTGCACCGAGAACAAATACTGCTAAACCAAAATGAGCTAATAACATGCCTGAGTTTTTCAATAAAAAATTAAAACTTCTTAGATCCTTATATCTTCGATAAATAAAAAATGTGAGGTTAATGCTGATCCAAAAAAATATAAACAAACCAAGGAGTACAAATATATTCGGTGATGATGTTATGAAACCGCTAATTAATGTGAAAAGAGCTACTATAAAGATGCTAATGAAGAAATATCTGATTAATTTTTGATTTTGATTATTTCTGAAAAAAACATA
>Ga0163111_10001712_pt1 | contig 13678 bp, 7 predicted proteins | sample CRUFie1St18metaG_FD_109645 | JGI IMG/M metagenome (GOLD analysis project Ga0163111, IMG submission 109645) | Marine microbial communities from the Costa Rica Dome - CRUD Field 142mm St18 metaG | ecosystem: Environmental > Aquatic > Marine > Oceanic > Photic zone | place: Costa Rica: the Eastern...
CCTCTTGATAATTCGGTAAAGGTCTACGTGGGATTCGTTCACCTGCTCGCAACTCAAGTTCATCGCTCATGGCGTGTCCTAGAGGAGGTAGGGCATGAAGGTTGCTGAAAGATATCATCAAAGGGCAATAACAATGAGAGGCTTGTGTCATCGTAATCTCATGGGAAGGGTTGAGTTTGACATATCTGGAGAAAAAATCCACCTCGCTGTCGAAGGTAGCATTGGTGGCACTACACTCGGACTTCACATGGCTACCGATGTTATTGAACGCGGGGGTCGGGTCCTTTGGGCCTCGCCGTTCATGCCTGATAGTGTGCGCTTTGCGCAGATTTTTTCCCATCTCTCATTAGCGAAATCTTCGAGATACCATGCAATGAATATTGGCGGCGACTTTGAACAGGTGATAGACATTTTAATTCAAACCTCGAATTCACTTCCGAGTGTTGAACTCATTGTTCTTGATGATTGGTGTGAGCGAAGCGGTCGAATTGGCACAGAACGTCTTGCTGGAGTCAAAAAACTCGTAGAGGAAATTGGCAAACAGATTTGTGTTCTTCTCATCAGTAAGGGCAGTATTGATGCCAGCGGCAACACATCAACAGCCATTGTTGCTCGTGCTCAAGACACTATGTTGGCTACAGGATTTGAAATTTGGAGATTGGAGCGACCCAAGGACGGACCGTTCAGAATTTTATCGCGTGGTGAAATCTCAGAAAATATGACATTGAAAGAAGCAGGTTTTTTCAGTTAATCTTCGTCATTTTCACCCAACAAATCAGCCATTTCTTCCAGTGCATCTTCATCGGGCTCGTCAAATTGGCTCGGGTTCTTTGCTCCCCCGTCAAGCACATCTTCGCCAGCAACTTTCGGAGCATTGGCTTCAAGCATATTTTTTCTGTTCTCTATGGCACGTTTGTAAATCATCCAAGCCATGCCTACAAATACGACAACGAGCACGATATATGCAATGGTCTTGGTTAATTCTTCGTTAGCCATGGTTAAGACAATCAGCATCTAGACTTATTGATTTCCCAAACAATTTGGCGTTAGGGCTGATTGTCCCATTCGAGTGGTCGAGCCAAATGTCTTCTCGAGTCGTGTGGGGGTTGAACCCAAGATGAAAACAGTGGTGTGCGTGGAATTTCATCCCATGCCTCATCTGTACGAAGTTTGCATTGAGGGCATCGAGAACCTTGGCCAGTACCCATTGATTTCATTCGCACATTGCACTTGGAGCACATTGGCCGAAATTGGTCCGGTGTTGCAGATACGACTCTTAGTTTTTCAAGATGTACAACGCCAACATCTGGGGACAGGCCGCATCCTTCGATAATATCTCCAACTTGCAACCACTGTGCGAGAAGTTTTACTGAACCCGATTCTGCGAAAGCCATCCAATCTCCCTTATCAGTAACAATTCGACAACTCCCTCTGGCGTATTTCTCTACACTCTTTACTCTGGCAGTCATTGTTTTGCTAAGGTGGTCATCAGTTGCTTGATTTGTAGAAAAAACTCGCATACCAACACAGGGTTCAGTATCTTCTGCGTTCCGAAGGAGTTCACCTGATTTTTGGGCATCTTCTTGCACACGACTACGAATTCCAAAAAGTACTGGGCATGGGCCACGTGGAGCCACCAATGTCCTGCCTTTTCTAGGGTCACGAGAGAGAAAAGTTGTCTCGATTTCGTCTATTTTTTCTAATGTTTGTTGACAAACTCTTCTGACATTTTGTCCATGCCGTTCGTATGCTCTCCAAGCGATTGCCTCCCATGTACAGTTTTCACCTTGCTTCCACGCAACCGCTGCAGTAGCTCCGATACGCCCTTGGCCACCCCAAGAGCAATCAGCCTTTGGAACGCTCTCGAGTTTAACTTCCCCACGCACTGCAGAGAAATAGAACGAATGGTCGGGCTGTACAGAGAACCAAACCATCCCTGGGTCGGCTGGAAACTGTTCTCTTTCATCATGGGTTGATTGGGCAATTTTACCCCGTTGTGTGGAGATGTGTTTTGTCCAAAAAACATCCAGATAGTCAAGCAATTCACGTTCATTGTTGGTGTCGATTTCGACACCTAATGCAGCGTTTCCACGGGTTCTTTGTCGAGCAAAGGGCCATAAACGCACCAGTCGCGGAGTGTGTGCAGTTGCAGATTCTGGAAGGCCATTGAGAAGAAGGTGAAAAGTGAACGTCGTACACCCCTCCTCTAGGCTGTCAGTATCGTCGAGACCTAACCATCCCAAGCAATCACCTCACCGGATTGAACGAGTCTCCAGTATCATTCATATCGAGAATCCGTTCAATCACCGCGCCAATACCTTTCTTTTCATCTGTTTGGAACAGTCGAAGTCCGCACGCCCATCCGGCTCCCATGTCGCTACTACGATCACCGACCATGCAATCATGACTGTTTTTCGGATTTGGCTTTTCGCCCCACCAGTCAACCATTCCGTCTTTTGGTAAAAGGGAGCCGACATATTCTCCAATCTCTTGAGATGCTCCATCTCGCACACAACGTTCTCCAAAACGAAGCATTCCTGGCATGGGCTTTCGACAATGACATCGATCACGGTGCCGGTGTGGACATGCCAAAATTAAATCAAAATGTGCGTCTTCATCTTGTTTTAGAAACTCTTTTCTCATGTGATTGTGAATTTTATGCAATTGGGTGTCATCCCATAAACCTCGTAGAATAGCAGATTGATTGGTAACCACACATATTTTGTAACCTGCTCTCCGAAGGCGACCTACGGATTCTGCTGCATCCGGCAATCCTACGAATTCATCTGGGGAATTAATGTAATTCGGACTTCCAATGTTGAGTACCCCGTCTCTGTCAAGAAAAGCAATGCCTCCATGCGAGGGTGCTCCTACCGGTAGGGGCTTTGGTGTATGTTGAACGACAAACCCCCGCATGACTCGTCCAACCGGTCGAAGGTGAAGTCATTTTGCATGAATCCATAACAGTGTTGAAATGGAATCGTTCCTTGGACCGTTCATGCTGTTCAGCCAAGAGGTGGGTTCTCTTATCGGCGCAGTCGGTATGATTTCGCTGGCGGTATCGTGGCATCGTCGAAAGAGTGACAGTGTCAAATTGGCTCAGTTTGGCTGGGTTCTTGTTGGAATCACCTTTTTCAACGATGCATCAAAATATTTAGCCCATGATGATGCTGTGTTAACAGTATTTTGCACTGCAGCTCTTCCGATGGGTATTGGGATGGCAATGTGGGAAGGACGAGTTGAACAAGAGTCTACTCGCAGTTCACTGATTTGGGCTCGTGGTGCAATTGCTTATGCTGGAGGCCCTTACTTATTGATTGCACATGTGCCTTGGTTGAATGTTCTCGCCATATGGTTTGTAGCAAGTCAAGCAGCCTTATTCCTTCGCTTTTCGGGTTCAGGTGAGGTCGTTTTGGGAGAAACAACGGTCAATACCGTGAACGGTGAAGTTGCTTGGAGTTCATGGGATGGGAATCGTTGGTTTATGGGAGAATTTGTTGGTGAATATCCCTTTCAAACTGAATTGTTGCTCAGTGATGGTTCGGCAATTGGAATAAATTTCGTTTTGGCTTGCACTGCCCTTCAATCTATGGTGATTTTTATCGGTGCAATTGCGGTCCTCGATATTGATTGGCGCCGACGATGTCAAGCACTCCTCATTACTGTTCCAGTGATTCACATTCTTAATTTATTCCGCAATGCAGGGCTTATTTGGATGCACATGACGTACACAGAATGGTCGTACTTAGGAATGTCTGTCTTTGAATTCGGTCATGCCTATGCAGCACGCGTCGTTTCTCTCGGAGCCATGTTCCTCATGGCTCTGGTCATGTTTGACATATTGCCAGAGTTGCACAGACACATTGTACGATTGTTACGGCCCTTCGGGCTTATGCAACCAAAGAAAAAGTCCAAGACTTAATCATTCTTTTTGAATCCAAGATTGTGTTGGATCTGATCGTGTCCAGTTTTGGCCACTGCCCGCAGGATATTCAATCACTTCATGTCCATTTGAATCCAACATTCCCATCAGAGAAGACGGAGGTGACTGTGTAGGAGTTGAATCAAACAAATCATTGGCAATATTGAATACTTCAGATGATTCCATGGACGGTTGCAAGGATGGTTCTAGAGAGGATTGTGAATACCCTTCGAAAATATTTTGTTGCGATGGTTTTGGCTCGGAAGCATCTGTTTCGATACTGGGTATGGATTTCTCCTCCATTTCCATCATTCGCTCATCAAATCCTTGAGATGGGCTTGGAACTTCCCAGTTGTTTTCATTTGGATTGTTGGAGCCACTGCGAAGGAAAAAGACGAGAACACCTATGAGCATCAAGAAAACGACTGCACCTGCAGAATAAATGACATCGTTTGCCACGCTTGGCGCAATATCAGCGTTGTCTCCAACTCCATCACCGTCAGTGTCAACAGATTCATCAGGATCGTTCGGAAATGCATCCTCGTCATCTGGAACTCCATCGCGGTCTCCATCAAATGCATCGAATGTGGATTCACAAACAATTTCATTTATTTCGATTTCATCATAAGTGATTTGTCCATCATAATCTGCATCTATATTTTTGAAATCAAAATCGTTCAAGTATTTCTGACTGGTCATCTCCTTTACAGACACTCTGTCAAATTCTTCTAATGCTTCAAAAGTCATGGTGAGTTCGTTACCGCAAGAACATGTCTCTTGCAGTATTTCCCTGTATTCCAGTTCTTTGTCGTCGTTCAAGTCAATTTCTGAGAAAACAATTTCCTCCGTATCCATGGCTTCAAATTCTCTTTGTGAAATCGTCCCGTCGCCGTCGGAGTCACCATCGACAAGAATTTCTTCTGCCAATTCATCACATCCTATCAACATCTCATCATCGTCATTCCCGTCATCGATATCATCGAGAGGTGGGATGTCTGAATATTCCCAGTTTGCAACAATTCCGACATTTGAAATCTGTTGTTTGGCAATAAGTGAAATGTCGAACCGTCCGTTTGCAGGCATTGAAACATAGAATGAATGTTCAGTTCCGCTTCCTTCGGATTGAATAAAGAAGTCTTCGGAAATGAATTCCATCTCCGGCATCTCTGCTTGTCGTCCACCAGGTCTCATTCCTTCTTCACTGCCCCAGTCGATTGATAACCGGTTACCATCGCCTTCGAGATACAGAATACCCTGTCCACCAAACGTTGAAACTTCAAGGTAGACTCCGGGTTCTTCGAGTTCGACAAAGAAGAACAACTCTTCACCTGCCGGAGCCTCGATTCCGTTGACTTCTTCTCCGTTGAACAGTTGAATTGGAGTTCCATCATAACTCCAAACATATCTATCTTCAAAAGATGCAGTAATCATAACATTGGCAAAAATCTCTTCGGTGTAGGCTAATATGTACCACATGCCAGGTGTAGGGTCGTTGAACCCTATCATGTCACCTGCGCCAGGGGTGCCAGAAAGATGGTCAAAGTTCGCAGCATCTGGTGCTTCTAGATACCTCATAAACAGAGTCGCTTCTCCGTATCCTTCGGAGAGGTCTACTTCGATTCTTTCAGTTCCTGTTGGGACATCTATCTTGAAGTATTGAAGCAGTCCATCGTATCCACTGATTGGGCCATAGGCGACACCAGGTGTCAATTCAATGGCATCTTCTGGTTCGATGTTTTCAGGTGCATAAGTAAAACTGGCCTTGATTGTAAAATCGAGAGCTCTTTGGAAGGAATAAGCAGTGATGTAATACACTCCTGGATCAATATCGTAAAGGGTAACAGTCTCATCATTGCCAGGTCCACTGTCCCATGCCATCTTTGACAATGAGCTACTCTCATCAGAACTCATTCCATCTTCTTCAAAGACCTCGAACCATTGGTCAAACGGGTCGGGTACTGTGCCCCAAGATAGGCCGAGATTAACATTACCAGTTCCATCGTATGTTTCTACCGATAAACTGCCCAAGGGTTCGGTAACATTGACATAATAATACAGAGTTCTGTCTTCTAACGGTGCTTGCCGACCAACATCAATTGATTGACTTGTCACCGGTATGCCATTGAACAATTCAGTCATCTCATCCAATGCAGGGGGTGGGTCTGCAACTTCCCAAGTTGCAGTCAATACCAAATCTTCGATATCCTTCTCCGGTATAATGACAATCCACCAAACACCAGAATCCGGCCATGACCACTCTTCAAACATGTATGTGTACTCTGCGTAATAATGGTAGTCATGTTCCCATGAACTGGGAATATACTCATGGCCAAAATAGACATCAACTCCACTCAGTTCCTTTTCAAACTCCCATCCTCCAAATAGACTGAAGTACAAGAGTTTAGTCATATCATCGAGATCTGCATAGAAGAGAAGTTGGTCTCCAGCATTCGCGGAATCAATTTGAAATGACTCCTCATTGAACAATTCGACTGCTTGAGTGACTATCGTTCCGTCTGGCATAACCCAATCAGCACCAAAAATAACTCCTTCTCGCGAAAATTGGTCGAGAGTCAAATCTCCCTCGCCTTCAGCAAATGTCCAGTTTGACACCCATTGAGTTTCGGATGAATTCGATGCATTTGTTCCGATGGACACATTGTCAAGAAGCCCCTCGAAATAATTGCATTCACACCCAGCTCCCATACTGCCAATGTACAACTCGTCGCATGAATCACCTGAAGTGAAACAGTCGTTGGAACCAAAGTCCCCCTGTGGAATCATTGCTTCTTGACTTGAAATATTGCCAGCAGGAATACCGTTTATACGGAATTCACCGCCGACATTTTCTATAATATCAATTTCAATGTGCGTCCACGTGTTGGAAGGAACAGAGTTGTTGGAAAGTGGGTGCTTTGCAAGACTGTAATCTGAAGAATAACCAATTTGACCACCATTGAGATACATTCCCCAACCATAATCACCTTTCATTGTTATGAATTGAATTCCATCGGCAGTATATGGATGAATCATTGCCGAGATGTAAAGGCTGTTCGATATGTTCAATCCATTGTCATGAGGAATCTCAATATGGTCGCCATCCCCGTTGAATCTTAATGAAAAGTCTGCCCCGGCTCCAACTTCAACAACGCCATAGACTGGAACAAGTTCGGGGTTGTTATTGAGGTCATTCCAAGTACCCGGGAGAATGTTTCCTATATTGGTTCCAGCAATGTGAACATAATCCTCATCTCCCCCTTCTGATGGTTGGGAGTCTCCCCATGAATTGTAATAAAATGGTGCTCCATCGTGCCACTTATAGAAACCATCGTCTTGAGAATCTGACAATCCAATCCACAAATGCCGAGACTGATTTTCAAAATTAGCAAAGGTATCAAACACCCATTGGTTTTCGTCTGCATCGTTAATTGTCGTGAGGAATCCATCAAGTCCATTGGCAGCTTCAGCAGCATCTTCCCATGAGCTTGCTGAAAGGAGGTGGTAGGTGTGATTGTTCGAAGGATTAACTGCTGTATGCATGATATGAATACCCGTTGAGTTTTCAGCATTCCCTGTCATTAAAGCGGGTGACATCAAACTAGCAATGAAAATTGAAAGCACGAAAAGGACACGACCTTTCATGAACTTAGCACCGTACAGTTCCTTATCAATCAATTGGTTTGATGGTTTTCGCTAACCTCTCACTTGAGACGCTTGCCACCGATGCGGAGTTCAGTTTTCAGTGGCATCTGATGCTCCCAAGCAAATTCCTTAACAATTCTCCATGCCTTTTCAGAACCTTCGTAATCCTTAATCTCAATCACATTGTTGCGAGTATTGGCTTTGAAAGCAGCAACTGGCTCAGCATTTTTGAAGACGAGGTAGGCAGAACCAAAACCAAATCTCTCCTTCAATATATCAGAAAAGTATGGTGCAATAGGGTCACTTGGAGGTAGTACAAAGTCTCTGATTGGAGGAATGTCGCGTGCCTCTTCCAACAGATTCTTTCTTCCCCAGCAGACCTGGTCCAAGTCTTCGATTAAGAATCCTTTAACGAGTGTTTCATCTTGTTCAAAGGATGTAAGTACCGATTTGATTTCCTCTGGCTTGAATGGAGTTCCTGCAAGTCGTAGAATTTGCTTGAGGGTGATTACGGGATACTCTTTCACTAAGTTTCGAAGATATTCACGTCTCAATTCAACACGGTCGAGGCTTTTATCCAATCGTACGGTCCGGAATCCCCCTCTAAAATCTTGAACGATGTGCCCTGAACGGATGAGTGGTTGAATCAACTTTCGGAATTCGGATTGTGTTAACGCGTGGCGTTCCTTGAACAGATTTGGATCAGAGTTCGTACTAAAGAATTCAATGATGTCCCAAAGCTCTTCTTCCGGAGGTTCACCACGAATGGCGAGAAGGTTTTGGAAATGCTCGTATGTTGCCCAAACCTGATGTCCACGAAGGTTAACTCCTTGATGTAGTCGATTAGCACTAGCCATGCTTTTCAAATCAACACGGTACAACTCACATCGACCTCTCAATGCAAAATCATCGCGCACTTCATCCACTTTTTTCACAGCCGCACTCTCATGTTCATGCCGTGTTTTTTGGTGGAGATGGTGTTGGTAGAAAAGTGCCCTTTCTGCGATTTCACGAGGCTGGGGGTCAACCACTCCACCACGTATCATTCGTTCTCCTGCCATCTTGAAGCCGATTGATTCCAGTGCACTTCGAGTAGTATCGTCAAGATTTGTTACCGGTTCACTGTTGAAGTTCGACATAACCGCAACATCGACCAGTTGGTCAGCATGATTTTCAAGCAAGAGTTCAAAGGCGGTACAAAATTCATCAAGATATGCGGTGGGTACGTGGAGATCTTTGATGACCAGATAGTCGTTGACTTTGAACATCAAAACCTTTCCAATAGGGTCGATACCTTTGAAGACGGGCAAGTACCATCCACGATCCAATACACTTCGAACTTCCCAAATGAATCGCGACACATAGGGGTCGGACTGAGTCAAAATTCGCATTTTACGGTCTTCACGTCGGGGCTGTTGAAGCATTTCTACTTCTTCTGGCATGCAATAGAATGCCTCGGGGTCAGGAACGAGGGCCATCACTTTGGAGATTCGATTTGATTTTTCCAAATTCATCAAGGCAACGGTCAAATCTTCAAATGAACGAGATACATAGAATCTCAACGTACTGCCTTTGACAGGGCCCATGCGTCGGATAAGCTCTACAAGTGATGTTTCAAAGTCCAGTGTTTCATAAACTCCATGAACGCGATGGAACAGCGATAGCCTTCTTCGACGACCGACGACATCTTCAAATTGTTTTACAACCAACATTTGACGTTCTAGATTCGACATGGCGTACTTCAGGTCACGTTGCAGAGCTCTATGCTCGTCGCCCTTTGGGAAATCGGCCAGAATTTCTTGTCGAGTGACATTCTCTCCTAAAGGAATTCTTTTCAGTAATTCTTCTTCCATAGGTCCTATCCATGGTTCAGGTTTGAGTCCAAGAAGCATAGGGATTGTATCCTTCGTTGTGTAACCCATTCTGTTGTGCAAGAGTCGTCCCATTATGACATCGGAATCGAGTTGCATATCTTGCCAGTCTTTGAATCTGAAATCTTTTACCCTGTACAACAATTCCTGTTGTTTTTGGAACAGCACATGCGAGTCAAAAGCAGTGAATCCATCGTCGTATTGTTTGAATGTCTTGTCTAAAACCAGATTCTGAACCCATCGGTATTCGACAACATCTTCTGAACCATCAACAAGCCGATGTTCATCAATTTTCAATATATATTCAGCGTCATCGGTCTGTTTGTAAAAACCAACAGAAAGCACATTTCGTGTTTCCAATTCAAGAAGGATACGCTCGACCATCTTTTTCGGGAACGGGAGTCTCTGAGCGAGAATGTCTCCTATTTGGGGCCCTTCGCTACCGAGCATTTCTATGACTTTGACACGCAATGCTTCATGAGGGTCTCCCAGTTCCTTCTGCACCCATTTCGTAGGATTGCGCCCATCGAATTCTGTTGCTATTTTGTAGGACAAACCTCGAGTGTGTAATTCTCTTAGGTCGTCAACTTCACTACCACCATTTACGGACAAACAGCCGAGAGTACCATGTATCTCGGCCATGAAAGTGCTGAACCATTTTCCATCAAGTTCCTCTGCACCGGTTCCATCGAGTTTTGTAATTTTACCGTCTTGACACAATTCTTGGACCCATCCTCGGATTAAATCGATGTCAACATCTTTGAGCTTTTCTTTGTACAGAGGGTTTTGGAAGGATGGGTCAAGACCTCCTCCATGTGACATAAGAGTGAAGAGTTCACCAGCATTGGTCGGTATTGGAGCTTTGTCCAGGTAAAATTTACTCAATTGTTCTGAAGTTAATTCTGTTGCCAGACTTCGGGTTCCGAGCAATCTTTGAAGGACAGCCGGATCAATATCTTTGACCAAAAAGGCACGTGTTTTCATAGCCATGAGGTCTTCAAATGCAGACATGAACAAGGACATTCCTAAGCGAGATGGGACTGTGACTTTGTTGTGGACAATTCGGGCATCGCCCTTGACACACAGATTCAAAAATTGCTGCAAACTTTTCATATCAATATCGGCAAATAAAATTTCATTTTTTGCTTCACGCATCAAGAGGCTATCATCTATTGTTCGGTGTTTGTTAAGTAGTGCATCAGCCCGTTGTTGAAATTGTTGAGGGCTAATCTCATCGGCACCGATGCGCTTTGGGATAATCATTGACCGACCTGAAACTTCTCGGAATCGTTTTGCAAAAATTTGGGTGTTTACGATATAACGTTCGATAACTTCTGTGTGATTGTTGTCACGGAAGGCTTGATACATCTGTCCAGGGTCAACTTCTTCTGAAGTGCGAATCAACAAACCATTCTCATCAAAAGAAAGTTCAATCACAGAGATGTTGTTCGATTCAGCTAGACCTGCCATGAAATATCCGAGAGCAGTATTGAATCCTCTTCCTCTACATGTTGTAATCATGTAAGTGGGATGGCCTCCGGAGATGACTTGCTCAACCAAAATTCGATTTGGGTCTGGAACTTGAAATGAGTCGATGGAATGCTCTTCAAGATGACGAGCTATTGCATTGGCAACGTCGCTTGAAAGCCCATATGCATCACGCAATAGAATTCTCGGGTCTTGCTCTCGCCGAAGAGCAACAATACAGTGCCCAATTAGACTCAGGAGCGCATTGGATAGTTCACGAGAGCGAGAACGGGCTTCACCCGACCAAGACGGTACAGTTGGTCGATGGCCGGTTACAGAGGCAACATTGACACGAGTCCCTTGGATATTCGTCACTCTATATGTGGAACCGCCCAACAGAATCACATCGCCGCCTCGAAGGTTCGAAACGAAAGAACCTGAAAGTTGTCCTAGAATCGACCCTTCCGCATTGAACACCAGATAGGAATTGTCTGGTGCAATTGTGCCTATGTTGGTGTAATAAATCATACGAGAATATCCTCTTTTACCGTACAGATTTTCTTCCCAGTCGACCCATACTCGACGTTCTTCTTCAAGCATATCAAGAACTTCAATGAAGTCATCATACTCAAAATTTCGATAAGACCAAGCATTGACAATTACCTCGTAAGCCTCATCGATATCAATATCGTTAATGATTACCAATCCAATCATAAATTGTGCTACAACATCGAGACAGTTCTCGGGGAAATCGAGTCGATCCATATCTCCAGTTTGGATTGCAGCCTGCAGTGCTGCAAGTTCAATTAAATCATCAACGCTCGACGGGAGAAAGCGCGCTCTTGGGATTCCACCCACATGGTGTCCAGCACGACCAATACGTTGCAAAGCAGTGGCAATATCTCCTGGACTCCCTATTTGCAAAACTAAATCAACAGAGCCGATATCAATACCCATTTCAAGTGATGATGAGGTCACAACAGCCCGTAACTGACCGTGTTTGAGCTGGCGCTCAACATCCAATCGGATTTTTTTGTCCATTGAACCGTGATGTCCTGCAACCAAATCACCGAGGTATGGGCGTAATTTTAGAACAATGTTTTCTGTCATTTTCCGAGTGTTCGCAAAGACAAGAGTAGTCGTGTGTGCTGCGATTAAGTCAGCAATTGCTTCGACATTTTTGTCAAAAATTTTCATGACCGATAAGTCACTAAATTTTGGGTCTGTGATTAAAATGTCCAAGTCCAGTTCGCGAGAACCAGAAATCTTGGCAATGCAAACTCGTGTATTGTTACCTCTACTTTCTCTATCGTCACTTGAAACCAGATATTCAGCAACGGTTTCAAGAGGCTCCATGGTTGCAGAAATTCCAATTCGTTGTACAGGTCGTGTGAGTAAGGTGTCAAGGTACGACAATGTCAGAGCGAGATGAACTCCTCGCTTTGTTGGAACCAGCGAATGCAATTCGTCCACAATCATGTACTCAACTTCACTGACAATCGGTTGGAACCGAGGCGATGTGATTGCTATCGCCAAGCTTTCAGGTGTTGTAATCAAGATATGTGGTGGATTTCGGAGCATTTTTTGACGTTCGGATTGAGGTGTATCTCCAGTTCGTAGTCCAACACGAATTTCTTGAGCACGGCTCGGCAAGTACGATTCAGAAATTTCAGTTAGTGGTCCAATAAGATTTCTTTGGATATCATTTGCTAGTGCCTTGATTGGCGAAATGTATACGCAATAGACTTTTTTGTCGAGTTTATTATCCAGTGCACGGCGAACAAGTTGGTCGATAATGGAAAGAAATGCAGTCAAGGTTTTTCCCGAACCTGTCGGTGAACATAGCAAAAGATGCTCTTGTTCAATTATTGCTGGGATGGCCAATTTTTGTGGTTCAGTAAAGTCCGGAAATTTGTCCTTGAACCAGTTTCGAACCGGTGGACACAACAACTCGAGTAAACCCTCGGTTTCAAGAGGGTTATCCAAGTATTGGATTTCTGCCATTTTTTTTCCACGACCCCAGTGGGTCGACTTGTATGCAAGGGGTACATCAAGGTAACGGATTACGAAGGTGAGTCACATGAGAGGAGAATCATTTATTTTCATGCTTGTTTTTTCTTGAATGTGTCAATGTGTTCTCACAACCGGACGAATGTGAAAACACTACACTTCGAACATTTACGCCCGATTTGACGGTGAGTTTGAAAGGCCAAACCCTCCAGCAGCAATTGGGCGTGTCCATGAGTGGTGAAGAATCTGGACGATTGGAACGCCTATCCGAGGTTCTCAAACGAAGAGGAATTCTCTTGCCAGCGTTTGAGATACATGGCGGTGCTAAGGGGCTTTACGATTTCGGGCCAGTCGGGGGCCGGCTGCGCACTCGTGTGAATCAAAATTGGCTCAATCACTGGTTATCACTCGGCAACATTGTTGAACTTTCATGCCCTACTGTAACTCCATACGAAGTCTTGGAGGCATCCGGCCATGTTGGAGAATTCTCCGATTTCATGACCGTATGCACTTCATGTGATGAAGCCAGTCGAGCCGACACTCTTCTCGAGGGGCATCATCCGAATCCGGATTCTCTTTCGAAGTCGGAACTCCAGTCTTTGCTGAATTCTGTTCAGCCTTCTTGCCCTTCTTGTGCTGCTGCTGAATGGTCGGAAATTACGGCTGAGAATCTCATGTTCAATACCACAATAGGTGCGGGTAAATCCGGCCGTCCTGGCTTTTTACGCCCTGAAACTGCTCAAGGAATGTTCACCTCATTCCCTGC
>Ga0163111_10001714_pt1 | contig 13661 bp, 15 predicted proteins | sample CRUFie1St18metaG_FD_109645 | JGI IMG/M metagenome (GOLD analysis project Ga0163111, IMG submission 109645) | Marine microbial communities from the Costa Rica Dome - CRUD Field 142mm St18 metaG | ecosystem: Environmental > Aquatic > Marine > Oceanic > Photic zone | place: Costa Rica: the Eastern...
GTCGTTGCCACCGTGGTGATTTTTCAATCTGCCATTGTTGCGCCAGTGGCCAACGTGTCTCTGTCCACCGAATCAGCGGCCTTGTTTCTCCGGTTCATCTGGCCCCTTTTCTTTGGCGTCCTCGGTGCTCTTAGTCTGCTTGGCTTATTCGTGTCCAAAAACAACAAACTTGGTCGCCTCACTCACCTTTTTACGCTGCTGAGCATGGTTGTCTGCTACGCACTGGTGTCTACAATCAACAATGCCATGGATACGGGCAACTTGACCCTTTGGACGCGCCTACATATGCTGACTGTTGGTCTGACCATGTTGTCGCTCATCTTTCATCTCATTCTGATTTTCAGAAAGCGTAAAGTTTAGTGTCCCCAAGTCGCTGCAGCACAGCCCGAGCGTTTGTGCGCTTCGAGTCGCTTATTTTATGTTGTATCTTATTGGTCCTCAATGAAAGACCGATGACACGATTGATTGCCCTGATGTTTTGTGGTGCGAGCCTTTGCGCTGCAGCACAATCCAACGTGACCTATCCCTACAACCCTGATTGGAATGGGGACAGTTTGATCACGGTGATGGATTTGCAGGATTTGTTGTCCATCTATGGCGCTGCGTTTTCACCTGGCGACATTGAAGTCGGAGAACAAAGCCTGCCTGAAGTCCTGGCGACAATCATGTCAAATCAGCTTGAAATGCAAGCCGTCATCGCTGCGCAACAAGCATACATAGGGATGTTGCAGCAACACCTTTCGGTCGCAGATGGCCTCGTCCTCATTGAAGGAGCCAACCTTCAAGTTGTGAGCGGCACAGGACAAACGCACGGCGAAATCAATGGAAAAGGAAATGTGATTGTGGGATACAATGAAGATTTTGCCAATGTGAAGACTGGATCGCACAATCTTGTCATTGGCAGCTATCACAATTACAGTTCCTTTGGCGGTCTGGTTGCCGGCTACGAAAACAGCATTTGGGGTGAATTCTGCACTGTCACGGGCGGGGCATTCAACACAGCAACTGACATCAACTGCACGATCCTAGGTGGCAAGAACAACCTCGCAAGAGGCAACATGACCACGATTGTAGGTGGGTCAGGGAACGAATCTTCGGGAAACGAATCCTCCATTTTGGGAGGTTCCAGCAACATCGCGAATGAAACCAGATCCACCGTGGTAGGAGATGGATTTCGCACTTATTTCGACACCTCCTCTGCAGGGAACAATGTCATCGATTGATTTTTTGACAAAGCTGTGATTGTCTCCCCAATCCCAATTTTTAAACTGCGCGCATCCAGTTCAACATCACCACGATTGCCAAAAAAATGTACCTCAGACAAACCCGTTTTGGATACGAAAAAGGCCACTTCGACAAAGTGACGAGCGTCGCCTCCAACCTTGTGGGACGCATGAAAACCACAGGTGGACTTCATTCGATTTCGGTCTTAAGAATGAGCGAAACTAAGGGGCAAATCTTGGCATTCTACTCGTCGCAGGAGGACATGAAACGGGGCGAGGCGCTGTACCTCTCTGCCTTGTCGGGCGCGCTGCCCTTCATCACCCTTGCACCAGACGCACAAGAGTTCGAGGTGGCATGGATGTGGGAGCGCCTGGATCAATGATCCTCCAGCAGCGCGATGCTTTTGATGCGCGGGAGCATCGCTGGATAAGTGTTGTTTAGCCCTTCGCAACACACAATTTTTGATTGTTGATACTCCCACTCGATCAGAAAACTCTTTCCGACGAGGTGATGGCCGGGGCTTCCTTCAAATTGCGCATCTTCCTCAGAAAATGGGATGTCACCAAGGTTGTTGTCTTGGTCTGCAAAGTCAAACACCGTTCCATCCTTTCCCTGAAAAGGAAAATAGAAGTAGTCGTGCAATTGTGAGCCCAAATACACTGCGACAAAGGGATTTGCGACTTCATCGAATTGGGCATGGACCCTGGCAATTTCCGCCCGAGCCATCGGCTCGTAGTTCGAGTAGTCCAAAGAATCTGCCGGCGCCTGCCCAACAGCATTCAAGCAAGAAGCAGCCAAAAGAAGTGTGAAGAAGCGGTTCATTAGTCTTGATTTGGGAACCATGAATATACGACATCGGCCTAGCTGCCCTTTTGGTTTTTGCCCCACCGAAAACGCTTGCACTTCGCAAAGTCCTCTGTACATTTGCGTTCGCTCTGGGCACTTAGCTCAGCTGGTTAGAGCGCTACCTTGACATGGTAGAGGTCACTGGTTCGAGTCCAGTATTGCCCACAACCCCAGAGAAGCCTCGCACCTCAAGTGCGGGGTTTTTTGTTGGAGTGCGAGGATCAGGGGGTGGTGTCGGGAGAGGAGAGGAACTGGCAGCTGTTGAAGGCCTCGACGCCCGCGCGCACCTCGCGTCGCATCTTGGCCTCGCGTTCGGCCGCCCAGCTCATCAACGCGCCCCCGACAAGCGCGTGTAAGACGCCGAGTTTCCGCACGTCGTCGGATTGGGTGGCTCCGATATAGACTTCAAAAATGCCGAGGTTGGCGATGAAGAAGCTGCGAATGCGCATGCGGCGGGCGCGCTCAAAATGGTCCCGGGCCTCCCAACACGTTCCGCACAACTCCTTAGCTCCTGCGGGGCGATAGGTTCGGCCGTGGTAGAGGATTTTGGCCCCATCGGTCCAATGCCCCTCCTTGACGGCCATGTAGCCGTGCGGCATCTGGGCAGACATGGACATTGCGAGGCTCGCCCCAAGGGCCACCAAAAGGGCGCGCAGCGAGGTCAAAAGTCGAGGTCGAAGTACAGCTGGTCTTCGCAATCCACGTCGAAGGACACGTCACGTGTGCCACCCTCCAGCGCGCAGGTCCAAGTGTTGCCGTAGGCATTGGGACCGCAGTTGATGTGAAAGGTGTGGCTGCCAGCGAAAAAGTCGTAGGTCTGCGATTCGCCCGGGAAGACCACGTACTCGTCGCCGTTGGGGAATTCGATGTCACAATTGCAGAACAAGCGCGTGTTGTCAAACGTGATGGTGCCGCGCGTTTCGCAGAACTCACAGCCCGAGAGCAGGAGGGCGCCGAACATCAAGAAAGCCGAGAATCGAAGCATGGGAGGATGTTTAGGTTGTAAATTAACGGTACATCCTAACTCACATGAACACATCCATCCAAGACGCGGGCCTCCTGTTGCTGCGCGTGGTGCCCTCGGGCATCATGATGACCCACGGCTGGCCCAAATTCCAGCGCCTCCTCAACCAATGGGGTTCCGAAGAAGGAGTGAAGTTTTTTGACTTCATGGGGCTCGGGCCGGAGATCTCGTTGATCCTGACTGTACTCGCTGAGCTGGTGGCGCCGGCCCTTCTGATTGTGGGGCTCCAAACGCGCCTGGCCGCCATTCCCGCGGCGTTTACCATGGGCGTGGCAGCCTTTGTGGTGCATGGAGGCGACCCGCTTGGCGACAAAGAACTGGCGTTGCTGTACATGGTCTGCTTTGCCGCGGTCGCCGCCCTGGGCGGTGGACGGTGGAGCGTCGACGGCCTGCTCAAGAAAGGGTAAACGCGCCGAGCGCAAGCAACCTCTGCACCCCCTTCGCGTCAGAACTGCAGGGGGCAAGCCAACGCACTCGCAAGAGATGCCGTATCTTTCATATCCCTTCAAATCTGCCGTCGACATGTTCCTTCGCCACAACCCCAACCTTCTGCGTCCAAGCTTGACCTTGGCACTGGGACTGTTTTTGGCCTTGGGTGCCGCTGCCCAGCCCAACCCGCCGAGTGGCCTTTACCTGCAAAACCTGCGGACCTGGCTGAAGGGCAACTGGTACGACGGATACCACGACCAGCTTGGCTACAATGAGGGGCGCCGGCAGATGTATGGGTACACCGACATCTTGGGCAACGGGAACGTAGAGTGTATCTACACCGGTTTTCAACAGCCGGGGGGGTTCGTGACGTACCCCAACCCCATCAACGCCGAGCACATCGTGCCCCAGAGCTTTTTTGGCAGTTCAGAGCCAATGCGCAGTGACATCTACATCCTGCGTCCGTGTCACGGCAGCGCCAACAGCTCGCGCAGCAACGACCCATTTGGCGAAGTAAATGACAATCAAGCGCAGTGGTATGGTGTGAACGGGAACAGCTACACCTCCACCAGCAATCAGCCCGCGAACAGCGGCAACTGGTCGGAAGGCACGGGCAGCCTCTGGGAGCCCCGAGAATCGAAGAAGGGCGACGTGGCACGGGCCGTGTTCTACTATTACACGATGTACCCCGACGAGGGCACCAACATTTCGGCCTGCGGAAACCTTGAGACCCTGTACGATTGGCACGTGAACGATCCACCCGATGCAGCGGAGATCAGCCGAAACACCAAAATCAACCAAGTCCAAGGCAACAAAAATCCCTACGTCGAGAACCCGGATCTGGTGTATTTGGCGTGGCTGTACGACGGCACGTTGCCCAACGACGACACCACGGGTCCGGACTTCACCGGGACCGCATCCAGCGTGAATGTGGCATGTGGCACGACACCAGGGCCGCTCGCAAGCCCCACCGATCCGTGTGGCATCGCCTCGCTGACCTACGAAGACACCTTCAACGGCTCGAATGGCTGCTCAGGCGGCACAGGCATCTTGCGGACCTACACGGCCGTGGACGAATGCGGAAATACCAGCACGTTTGTGCAGCAATTGGTGTTCGTGGATGTGGAGCCACCGGTTTTTGATTTTGTGCCCAGCGACTTGACCATCACCTGCGAGGATGGAGACTTCCCCCTTGACGAGGCCTCGGCCACCGACGACTGCTCGGAGGTGACGGTTTCTGTGAGTTTGGACATCGTTGGAGGACCCTGCCCTGAACCCTACGAGATCGTACGTGTTTTCACTGCGACGGATGCATGCGGCAACGCGGCCACGGCCACCCAAGTCATCTACATCGCCAACGACACCCCCACGGATTGCCCCGCGGACCTTGACGGCGATGGATTTGTGGGGGTCAGCGATGTGCTTGCTGGCCTGAGCGAGTTTGGGTGTGACACCGGTTGCACGGTGGACCTCGACGGCGACGGCGCCACCACGGTGAGCGACATCCTCACCTTGCTTTCGGCGTTTGGCGAGATGTGCCCCAATTGAGAAACAACTGAATAAAGACCTCATTTTTCATGAACAACCTGACTCAACTCCTGCGCAGCGCAATGCTCTCGGCGCTCACGGTCGTTGCTTTGGCCTCCACAGCCCTGGCACAATCGCCCTGCGTGAATGGCTTGGCTGCCGGCCTCTACCCTTGTGACAACGTCGACCTCTACGCCACCATGGGTGTCAACCAAGTCGGCGGCGGCGACATGAACGACATCTGGGGATGGACCGATCCTTTGGACGGCAAAGAGTACGTGCTCTTGGGTCGAACCAACGGCACGGCCTTCATCGACATTTCCAACCCTACCAGCCCGGTTTACCTCGGCAACCTCAACACGAACACGGTGTCGTCCTTGTGGCGCGACATCAAGGTGTACGGCAACTATGCCTTCATCGTGTCGGAAGCCGGTGGCCATGGGATGCAGGTTTTTGACTTGACCAAACTCCGCAACGTAAACAACCCTCCGGTGAATTTCTCTGCCGATGCGGTCTACACGGGATTTGGCAACGCGCACAACATCGTCATCAACGAAGAGACGGCACGCGCCTACGGTGTGGGCACCAACACAGCGTCCGGAGGTCTGCATATCGTGGACATTTCCAACCCTTTGAACCCCACCATCCTCGGCACGTTCTCGCAAGACGGATATACCCACGACGCACAAGTCGTCACGTACATCGGTCCAGACGCGCAGTACCAAGGCAAGGAAATCGCATTTGCGTGCAACGAAAACACGATCACCATTGTGGATGTGGACGACCCCACCGACGCCACCCTCATCTCCACCGAGGGCTACAGCGGCTCGGCTTACACCCACCAAGGGTGGTTGACGGAGGACCACAAGTACTTCGTGGTGGGCGACGAGTTGGACGAGCAACAAAGCGGCGTCAACACGCGCACTTACTTCTTCAACGTGGAGGACTTGAACAACCCCTTCCTTGCCGGTACCTACACCGCCACGACCTCGGCGATTGACCACAACCTCTACATCAGAGACGGCATCGCTTACCAGTCGAACTACCGCGCCGGTCTGCGTATGTTGGACGTGTCCAATGCCCCAAATGCCGAAGAGGTCGGATTCTTTGACCTGTATCCCTCTAGCGATGCTGCATCCTTCAACGGCACCTGGTCAAACTACCCCTACTTCGCCTCGGGCATTGTGGCCGTCAGCCACATCGAGGAGGGCTTGTTTTTGTTGAAGCCCAACTTCTTCACGGTGTCAACCACGGCTGAGTTGGTCTGCTACAACGAATCCGTCACCATCACCTTGGTAAACGGTGCTGCGTCTCCAAACAGCACCTACAGTGTCAGCGGATTGCCCGCAGGGGTAGTTGCCAACGTGGACAACACCTCAGACGGCGCAGTCATTGTCCTCAGCGGCTTCCCGCAGGGTCCTGTGGCCGACTACAACGTAACAGTCTCGGACAACACGGGACAGTCGGGTTCAGTGAGCTTTACCGTCTACGATTGCGACAATGAAGTGTTGGGGTGCACAGATTCTTCTGCCCTCAATTTTAACCCTGCCGCGACCCTCGACAACGGCACCTGCACCTACCCTTGTTCCGACGTGACAGTGACCATTCTGACGGACAACTACCCCGGCGAAACGACGTGGACAGTCACCAACGGTTCAGGAACCACGGTCATGTCAGGCGGCCCTTACAGCACAACAGCCACCACTTACGCGGAAACAGCCTGCTTGGAGGTCGGGTGCTACACCTTGAATGTGTTTGACAGCTTTGGAGACGGCATTTGTTGTGCCTACGGCACGGGAAGCTACACCGTCAATGTCGATGGCACAGACGTGGTGACCGGCGGAGAATTTGGCACGAGCATCACCGAGAACTTCTGCGTGGAAAGTGCTGCCATTTCTGGGTGCACCAACCTCAATGCGTGCAACTTCAACCCTGACGCTACTGCGGACGACGGCTCGTGCATCCTTCCCTACAGTGAAGTCTACATCGACGACGACGGCGATGGCATCGGCGGAAGCATGGCCGTGGCAGACGCCTGCGATCCACTGCCTGAAAACTGGGTGCTTGTCACCGGAGACTGCAACGACGACGATGCCACGGTCTACCCGGGTGCCCCAGGCACAGGCCAAGGCGTAGACAACAACTGCGACGGCCAAGTCACAGGCGACGAAGCCAACGCATGCCCGCAAGACTTGAACAACGACGGCGCAGTGACCGTGGCGGACGTCCTGCTCATCTTGGGTGAGTTTGGCTGCGAAAGCAATTGCGGTGCTGACGTGGACGGCGATGGCGCAGTGAGCGTATCTGACGTCTTGAACGTGCTCTCTGTCTTTGGGCAGCCCTGCTGATGAATTGCCCTTGACGGTCGCCCGTCAAGACGAGAAAAGCCCCGACCATCCGGCCGGGGCTTTTTCATTCTCAAGACGATGGCCGCAGCCGAGGGTTGTAAGCCATCATGAGCACTTGTCGGGATACTTCTCCCGAACATGCTTGGCAATGGGGATGCTCTTTCCGTCGTCGTCGAGTCGCACAAAGACTAGACGTGTGCTGCACACCACCGCTTCTTCGTGGCTGTAGACATTGAACTTGCGGGCTTCGACGGAGACGGTGATGCTTTTGCCACCGATGCGGTCGATTTGGCCGTAGATCTTGATCAAGTTGTTCTCCTTCACCGGAGACTTGAACAACACCTCCTCGATTTTCAAGGTCACCATCGTGGGACAATGACACACTTCATTCACGAAGGCGACGGCGGATTCGTCGATCCAGCTGAGCATGGTGCCCCCAAACAGGTTGTTGTGCACCCCGAGGTCGTACTTCTTGCAGACTTTGGTTCCAAGCAATTGCATGGCGCAAAGGTCGGTCAGCAGTTGGACATGAGGAAGCCCTGCGCGTCAGGAAGTACTCGACTTGACGTCGCGGCGGAACGGCAAGCCCATTTGGTAGCCCAATTCATTGCTCCGGCTGTCGTCGGCGACATCGAGGCCGTACTGGATGTCGGCGAGATTGCCGTAGGTGAAGGTGCCAAAAATTCGGTCCCAAACCGACAGCATGTTCCCATAGTTGCGGTCCGTCCACGGCACCTCATAGTGGTGGTGAAACTTGTGCATGTTGGGCGAGACAAACACCCAGCTGATGGCGCGGTCCACCCGCTCCGGCAACTCGACGTTGGCGTGGGTCAAGTAGGTGAAGAAGACCGTCAGGATTCGGTAGAAGAGGTAAAAGGCCACAGGTGCACCAGCCACGAGTACAGCCGCCAAGGCAAAGCACTCCCGCACCACAAAATCCAACGGATGATGCCGCGTTCCCGTCGTTACATCCACGTGCGTGTCGCTGTGATGGACCATGTGCAAGCGCCACAACGGCTTTACGTTGTGGAGGCACCAGTGCACGCCGTATTGGGCGATGAGGTCAAAGACCACAATGGCCACGATAAGCTCGACCCACGTTGGCGCCGCAAACAGATGCAGCAGGCCGATTTCGTTTCCGGCCGCCCAAGCAAACACCCCCACGGACGCCGCCCCGAAGGCCGAGTTGATGGCCATGGTGGTGGCGAGGAAGGTCAGGTTGGTACGCGTATGTTTCCACGACCTGAATCCGCTCTGGAACAGCGGACGAACGCCCTCGACCACGAGGTTGATGGACATGCAAGCCACAATCCACACAAGCTTTTGCCATGACGGCATCGCTTCGAAAAAGTCGAGGAACGCTTCCATGCACATCAAGATATACGCCCCTCGCCTTGTGGGCTAATTTGCAGGCATGGAAGGTGCATCGAAGGTGGCGGTGATTGGTGGAGGTGCTGCGGGATTTTTCGCCGCGCTCTCCGCCGCAGAGCACCATCCGTCCGCCCAGGTCGTGCTCTTCGAGAAGACGACCAAACTCCTTTCCAAGGTCAAAATCTCCGGTGGGGGTCGCTGCAACGTCACCCACCACTGCTTCTCCTCCTCGGCCTTGTCCAAGCACTACCCGCGCGGTGGCAAGCTGCTGAAAAAGGGCTTTGGCACGTTCCAGGCGTCCGACACAGTCGCATGGTTTGAGTCCCGGGGCGTCGCCCTCAAAACCGAAGACGACGGACGTATGTTCCCCATCACTGACTCGTCCGAAACCATCATTGACTGCCTTCTTCGCGAAGCGGGCCGCAGGGGTGTGGACATTCGACTTCAGGCGTCGGTCCAAAGGCTCGATCCCCAGTCCGGCGGAGGCTTCCACCTCGACGGGGAGTCCTTCGACCACGTGATCGTGGCTACGGGAGGCAGCCCCAAGCGGTCGGGGTTTGCCTGGCTTGAAGCGCTCGGCCACACGGTGAGCGACCCCGTTCCTTCCCTGTTCACCTTCAACATGCCTGGCGAAGATGTCACCGCGTTGATGGGCGTGGTGGTGCCGGACGCCCTTGTGCGCATCCAAGGCACCAAGCTGTCCCAACAGGGTCCTGTGCTTGTCACCCACTGGGGGATGAGCGGTCCGGCCGTCCTGAAGCTCAGCGCGTGGGGCGCCCGCGACCTCGCCGAACGCGGCTACGCGTTCTCCGTCCAAATCAACTGGATCGGCATTCCCAACGCCACCGAAGCCGCAGCGGCGATGGATGCAGCCGTCGACGAGATGAGAAAGAAAAAGGTCGCCAACGCGTGTCCGTTTGAGTTGCCCAAGAAGTTTTGGGCGTACCTGCTGAAGCGGGCGGAGACTCCAGTTGACGCGGTGTGGTTGGACCTCGGCAAGAAGGCGAAGAACAAGCTCCTCAACACCCTGCTCAACGACGTCTATGAGGTGCGCGGCAAAACCACCTTCAAAGAAGAGTTCGTGACCTGTGGGGGCGTCACCTTGGGGGAAGTCGACTTCAACACGATGCAAAGCCGCGTGGTTCCGGGACTCTACTTCGCCGGCGAGGTGCTCGACGTGGATGGCGTCACAGGCGGCTTCAACTTCCAAGCGGCGTGGACCACGGGGTTTGTTGCGGGGCGCTTGGGTTGAATGTGTTGAAAATGACTACTTTGTTGGCATGAAACACCAACGATCATTTCTCTTTTTGCTTGGACTCTTGGTTTGGGCTGGCTGCTCAAAGGAAGAGGGCTGCACCTATGTCGAGGCGTGCAACTACTCTGAAGACGCCGTTGTCGACGACGGTTCCTGCGATTTCAACTCATGCGCTGGATGCACCGATCCAACGGCATTGAATTACGACCCTTCTGCAACGGTGGATGATGGCAGCTGTGAATTTGACCCCACTGCCACCACGGCCGACTGCGTCTCCGACGTGGAATTTGACAACTACACCTATCCTGTGGTGGCCATCGGCGGCCAATGCTGGTTCGCGGAGAACCTTCGATCCACAGTGTTCCAAGATGGCACCCTCATTCCTGAGGAAACCGCGGCTGACTTTCCCAATTTGGTGACCCCAGCCCAAACCACATACAACAACTCCACCTCCACATTCAATGCCCAAGGCCGCCACTACAATGGCCATGCGGCAGCAAGCACGGAACATGGCGGACTCTGTCCCAGTGGATGGCACGTGCCCAGCGAGCTGGATTGGATGGAACTCGAATCTTTCTTGGTGGCAACGGGCTCAGGCAAGCGCATGGGCCAAGCCTTGAAAGCCTCCTCTGGATGGGCGCAAGCAGGGAACGGCGATGACACCTACGGGTTCAACGCTTCTGGCGCAGGACACATTTGGCCTGACGGAGGAACGTACAGCCTCAACTACTACGGCCATTACCATTCGTCAACCTTGACAGACGGCGGAGACATCATGGTCCGAGGGTTCTCCTTCGACTCTGACCAAATGGTCCGAGAAACCTATTGGGCCGTCACAGGATGTAGCGTGCGTTGCATCGCTGACTGATCCGTTTTTCAATGAAATCAAAAAAGGGGGGCTTAGGCTCCCCTTTTTTTGTGGCTCATGGCCGGGCGCGTTGGACAACCGATGCGCCCTTTGTGAATAACAACATCCTGCTGCCGAAGTGCCACCCAACTGAAGGGGACTTTCTTGCGACAAATCCAACCTCCATGAAGTTCGCCACCCCCATCTTCTTGCTCTGCAGCCTTTTCCTTTTGGTCGGATGCAGCGAATCCGTCAGGGACATGCACACCTCGACCATCAAAAGCAGAAATGTTCAGCTCGACCCCATCAAGGCCGACTTGAGCGTCGACAATTCAAACTTGCTCTCTGGCTCTTCTGAAACGATCTATTTCTTGATTTTTCCTGTCAAGCGTGACAAGAACACCATCGATACCGGAGGGCTTTTTGGATCTCCTCTAGAGCGAACCAAGGGAGCTGCATTATACAATGCAACCAATGGAAAGGACCTCGATGTTTTGGTGCACCCTACTTACACCATCACCACCAAGTGGTGGTTGCTCGGCACCACGATTGAGGCCGAAGTGACCGGCTACGCTGGGAAATACTCCAACTTCAGAACGGAGTCTCCGCTTCAGGATGAATTGAACCGCATCATTGCGGAGAAATCTCAAATCATCATCGAGCAAGATTGAGCTTTACAGCTCAAACGTCATCCCCTCGCGCGCCACGCAGTAACCCTTGGCTTCCACCTCGAGACTTGCCTCGCTGTCTGGTCGCAACAGCGGGTTGGTGTGGTTCATGTGGATGAAGTGAACCTTCTTTCGATCGTCCTCGGATAGGCTGTCGAGCATGGCCATCGTCTCCACCACAAACGGGTGAGGAATTTCCGCCATGTCGCGGTGGTTGACTTCTGCCGCGTCGAAAAAGGTCGCGTCCACAAACGCCAGGTCGACGCGTGTTAACTCCTCCACGAGCGAGCGCTCCCACACCGTCCATTTGTCGATGTCAGGGATGAACAAGGCGCTGCGCTTGGGGCCTTCGATTCGGTACCCCACGGTTTCACTGAATTCATCCCGGTGAGGCACGCGGACGGGGGTCACGCTCACTTCCTCGTGGAACACAGACACGGCTTGATTGTCCTGGAGCGAAAAGACATCGATGTTGCCCAACTCTACGAGTTGGCTCCAGGGGCCGTTTGTCTTCAAAAACTCTGCCATGCGCGGCATGGCTCCTACGCGCACCCCATTCGCACCCAGCGCCTCCCTTCCGAGGTGCATGAGGCCCGTGTAATGCCCCATGTGGGCGTGGGTGAGGAAAATGGCAGAGGGTTGAGGAACGCCTGACCGCTCTGCCAGGTTGGCCCATTGGCTGGGCAAATCGGGGGTGGCCTCAAACAGCACCGTTTCTCCCCAAGCACGGTTGATGAGGCCCAAGGACACGACACGCCGCTCTGAGCGCGGACGTAAGAACAAGTTGCGACAACATGGCCTGCCGCAGCCAATGTGCGGTGACCCCCCATCCTGAACGTTGCCGAGCACCACGAGCTCCACACCCTCCGTTGGAGGTGCGGTTTGGAGCAGGGAAGGAAGCACGAAAGCGAGGGAAATCACCCAAGCCATCATGCGCATCAAGGAGATGATCATGCAGCCCCGCCAGGACTCGAACCTGGATCAAGCGTTTAGGAAACGCCTATTCTATCCCTTGAACTACGGGGCCGTGGTGCACACCAAAAGCGTGATTGTCACGGGCGCAAAGATGCGACCATTTGTAGTTTGGTGGCATGAAGATTCACCTCCCCGCAAGTTTGGCGGTCCTCCTCCTCGCCGCAGGATGGAGCTCGTGCTCGTCCACCAACCCCAACGCCCTCACCTTCGTGCGCAACGCTGAGACCGTGGAACGCGTGTTCCGGGCCTTTGAGGCCGAGGACGGGGAGGCGTTTTGGGCGGAGTTCGCCGAAACTGCGGTTTGGCGAGGTACAGGTGTCAATGCTCCCACGACCTTGTCGCGGAAGAAAATGAACGGGGTGTACGATGCGTTTTGGGGTGAGTTCGACTACGAGATTGTGGGGGACCTGCACTTCCAGCCGGGCGTCAACCCAGAGACGCAGTTGCCCAACGGCAGCGTGAACGGCATGTTCCTCTGGGAGGTGTCTCGGGTCGATGAGGGCGGCGAACGTCGTGCGGTACAATTGTGGATCTACGAGTCGTTTGACTTCAACGACGAAGGCCAAATCGTCTTTACCCAAGTCTTCTCCGACCTCGCCTCCGCCTACCGACAACTCCGCGAGACTCCGGCCGAGGAATGAAACTCCCAAATCCTTCGATTCAGCTCGAACCAACAGACAAGATCGTCCTGTAAATTGATGATTCACATGGAACTCTTCATAACAATGCGCTTGCCCCTGTAGTTGTTAATGCAACCGAGTTGCATTTTTGGGCCGTCTCATTTCAAAACCAAACACAATGAAACAGTTCTTTGTCTTGATTGCCGCATGCCTGTTGGCCATCACTACTTCGTTCGCTCAAGATGCGGGTGACGATTTTGCCGAATACGGCGTTGGCCTCGCAATCAGTCCATTCGGCCCATCTCTCAACCTGACTTACAACGTCGATGCCAAAAATTCAATCAGTGCTGGATTTGGGTTTTCGCCGGAAGTAAGTGCCCCGGATGCGCTTTTGCCTGACTGGAACACCCCCGGAGGGTTTTCTGCTACAGGAACATCTTCTTGGATGGGCGTTTTCTGGCGCCACCGTCCCCTCGAAAATGACAACTTCGGCGTGAATTTGGGCATGGCTGCAGGTCAAATCGAAA
>Ga0163111_10001715_pt1 | contig 13656 bp, 15 predicted proteins | sample CRUFie1St18metaG_FD_109645 | JGI IMG/M metagenome (GOLD analysis project Ga0163111, IMG submission 109645) | Marine microbial communities from the Costa Rica Dome - CRUD Field 142mm St18 metaG | ecosystem: Environmental > Aquatic > Marine > Oceanic > Photic zone | place: Costa Rica: the Eastern...
AAAAATAATAAAAAAAAAAAAAAAAAAGTTTTTTTTAAAAATAATTTTTATTTAATTATAGTTAAATTTATAAATTTTAAAATTTAAATAACAGTTATTTTTTAAAAAAAAAAAAAAATAAAAAAAAAAAAAAAAAATCAAAAAAATCAAAAAAAGAAAAAAGTAAAAAAAAAAAATAATAGTGATTATTCTATAGATAATAGTAGTCAAGAAGGTAAAATTAATGAAGGTAATAATACATCAGACTCAGATGAACAATCATCACAAGATACATCACAAATACCTGAACAAGAATCCAAAAAACCAAAACCACCTATATTAAATAATAATCAATTAGATAATATTAATACTAAAATCGAACTAACAAATTCTAAATTAGATGTAGTAAATTCTAATTTAACTAATATACAACAAACTATACAACAAGCTGTATCACGTTAATAATAAATAAATGTGTATAATTCTAATAAAATAAAAAAGAATATTTATATATAATGGATAATAATTCTGAAAAAGATGACGATTATAAAATTTATAAATATACCCCACAACCTTATATGAATGGTACAATTAAATTAATTATTATTTTTTTCATATTAATTTTAATATTAAATTGGTTATTAGGTTAAATTAATAAGTGTAATTCATTTATAGTTCTTGTTAAAGCAGTATATAAGCATTTTTTATATTCAAAACTATTACCGTTTTTTAATATATCATGTACATCTGTAAAAACATTATAAAAATTGGAACCTTGTCCTTTATGACATGTGATAGAATACCCATAATTAACATTTGCAAATGGTGAAATAAATATAGTATGCCATTGTGCCCAAAATTGTTTAATAATATTTTTTTCAATAAATTTTTGTTTCTCTTTATAATTACTAATCATTTTTTTTGTAAAATCTAGAATATATCCAGAAACTTCTAATTTAATTTTATTAAATTCATTTATTGATTCATCAGATAATACTCTTATTACATGAAAATTATCTGATTCTGATCCAATTTTTTTAACACATAATTCCCAACAATTAACAATAAGATTATAAATTTTCTTATTTACAAAATTTATAAATTGTCTACATCTATCAACTATTTGATTTGAATTTTTGTCATTTTTAATTAATGAATTAGTTTTAAATATAAAATTATTAATTACAAATTTAGCTTCATCTGTATCATATACTTGGATTTGTTCAGATGTATAAAACTTATCACTATTTTCTCCTATATCCAAAGAATAATATTCAGTCAACATTAATATATCATTTTTTATAAATTTAATATGAGATTGATTTTTAAAAAGTATTTTTCGTATTTCATTATTATAAATTTCTGATTGTTTATTTGTCCATGTTAAAATAATACTACATTTATTATCTTTAATATAATCTATACATTTATTAAACCAATTTGATTTCAATTTATCTTTTTTATCATATTCATAAAATTCAACACCATTATATTCAGAATATTTCATTAAATCTGGAATATTAATTTTATTATTAACCCAATTTCTTATTTCATAACAAACTTCAGTTACTGCATTAATTCTACTTCTAACAACATTTTTTAATGTAAATGTTTTCATTTGTAAAATATTATTAACTAATTCCATTCTTTTAGTATTTATTAAATTATCCATATTACTTACAACACAACTTAAATCATCTCTTGTAATATATTTAATATATTCTTCTTTTGATAATTCATCTTTATTTTTTATAAATATAAAACTATTTGGTTCATTTACAGGAGGTAATTGAGCAGGATCCCCTGTAAAAATAATTTTAGGAACTTTTTTATAATTACTTCCATTTTTCATATTAACAATTCTAATTTCTTTAAATATAAAATCTAATATATCTAAAGATATCATAGAACATTCATCAATTACAACAATTTCATAGTTTGAAATTAAAGATGTTTTTTTTTTTTTGGAATCAGATCTTGTAAAAATTAATTCACCTTCAGTACCATACTCTGTTTTAAATTTTAATAATTTATGAATAGTAATAAAATCTATTTTTATATCATTACTATATAAATCATCTAATAATTGTTCTAAATTTTGATTTGATTTTGGTAAATTTCCAGTTACTTCTTTATAAATATTATCAATATAAGGTTTAAATTTTGTTTTTATAACTGTGACTGCTTTATTAGTTGGTGCTGTTAAAACAACACTATTAATATATTTATTTTTCAAAAGATAATACATAATTTCAACCATTGTTGTTGTTTTTCCTGTTCCAGCATATCCATATAACCCAAATGTTTTCATTTCTTTATTCATTAAAAATTTTAAAACTTTATTAACTGCCAATAATTGTTCTTTTGTAAATTGTATAGTTTCTATATTTTCAACACCTTTTTTAATTTTTGTTGATATGTCTAAATTTTTTTTTTTTATTTTAAAATATTTACTAAATGTTTTTTTTATTTCTTTTTTTTCTGTATCACAGCAAATATCATTAATAATTTCAATAAACCATTTTATATTAATAATTGATTGTTCGTTTAAATTTGAAAATGAATTTAAATATGAATAATGCAATAAATTTAATTTATTATTTGATAAAGATTTATTAATAATACGAGTAAATTTATCTATTTTTTTTTCATTTTTATTATTTTGAATAGAATTAGATGAATCATTTTTAACAATAACTAAATCAGATATTGTACTCATTATATTTACACTTTTTAAATTATTATTTGGCTTTTAAAATTAAATATCAATTTTTTTTAGATAAATTAATATAATAAAAATTATTATAATTGAAATTTTTATTTTATTTTTTTGAAATATTATATTTTTTTTAATTATTTCTTCTAGAAGTAACCAAATAAAGAACCATAAAATTATTAAAAGCGATTCATTTTTTATATCCATATTATTATATATAATGAATAATTTTTTTTTTTCATCACAACAATTTAGTAATATTATAAATGAACTAAATAAAGGATATGCGCCAGTTAAAATAAATGTAAGTGATATAATTCATTTTAGATTTAGAGGTGTTTATGTGTTAATAAATTACAACGGTAAATATGTATATGCTCCAAGATTCAAATCTGATATTTTTCAAAATAATCCATTATTTGGTATTGAATATTATAATAATTTTTATTATGTGAAAAAATTAGATAATTTTAGATTAGTATTAATACCAAATTTACATATTATAAATACTATTAGTTCTCCCATGCATCCCGTTCCCCCAGCTCCTCCTAATAATCCTAAGAATTTAACAATTGTACCTTTTAATCCTCCATCTTCCTCTGGATATACTTCGTATGTGTCAAATTTGTCAGTCCCAATGTCTCCTATAAATAATAATTTAAAAAATAATGTCCCCCCTAATACATATTTTGTATATAATATGTCAAGTATTGTAATTATATATAATATTGCACATGCATTTAATTCAATTTTATCGTGGAGAAATATTAATGAATCAATATATGTATCTGAAGAAATATTTAAAAAATTACGTATGGTTAAAATAGTAGATCAATATACAAATAATATAAAATATACATCTGATCTTTTTAATAATACTCCAATTTTTGATGTAAAAACATATTATTCATCATCATTTGGAAAATTCTATAAAATTTCTTTATTAAACATAATTGGAAATATACAATTAAGTACTTTATTTACAAAATACATTAAAATACCTAATAATATTTATTATAAATACATAGATAAATATATTGACGATTCTTCTTCAGATTCTTCTTCTGATTCTGAGGTAAAAAGATTAAAAAATAAAAAAAAGGAAAAAGAACTTGAAAAAAAAGAAAAAGAGCTAGAAAAAAAAGAAAAAGAACTTGAACTTGAAAAAAAGGAAAAAGAAAAAATAAAAAAAAAATAAGTATATTAATTATATACATATTTTATAATATAAACAAATTTTATAATTTAATTAAAATTATTAATCAGAATCAGAGTCATTATCTGAATCATTATCTGAATCATTATCTGAATCATCTGCATCAGATTCTTCATTTTTATTTTGATTTTCTTCTGAATTTTCAGAATCATTCTTTTTCTTATTAGAAAGTAAATTTGTAATTTCTTCTAATTTAATTTGACATTTTTTACCAATACCCCCATTTAATATATATTGATTTGCAATTGAACATGCCTTTATATCTACAGATTTTTTTGAAGAATATTGTCTCATTAAATTAGCAAGATCTAAATGTTTATTAACAGTAATTTTTGTTAAATATATTAAAAGATTAAAAGCATCACTGTTAAAAATTATAGATGAAATACTTCCTAGACATTTATTATCAATAAAACTAATAATTTTTTGTTTGTTTTCTATAAGAGAATTTGAAAAATCGTAATCACTGTGAGTAAAATTATTAATTCTTTCTCTTAGAAATTCTAACTCAATATTATTATTAATAACTGATTTAATATTATCAAAAGTTATTGTATACATATTTGCATGACTCTTTTCTTTAGTAGCATATTCAAGTGATAATTCTACCAAGTTTAATAATATAACTTCTGTAATTCCAGTAATTCCATAATGAATATTAATTAATGGAATTTTTTCTCCATAAGTATTATAATAATAAGATTGAATCTCCTTTTTAGCATACTTTACATTAAGATGTAATTTTGCAAATGCAGTTTCTTTATTTGGTGCATTTCCTTTTTCTATATTAGATAATTTTTTATCATTACTAACTGATTGATTCTCAGTAATAACTACTTCTTTCTTTACTTTTAATGCAGTTTTACCATTATTATTTACTTTTTTTGTATGTGATTTTGATTCCATTATAAATATTAAATATATAAGTATTGTTTAGATATATTTACTAAAATAATAAATATCAATTTTTTTTATTTTTATTTGTAATAGTCATATATTCATTTGTGGTTATAGAATCCAAAGAAATATTAGAACCTGTAAATTCAGTACTTTCACTACAATTAGAATTATCCTCTTTATTTTCAGTATCCATGCTAAGAGATTCTTCAGTAGAATTATCAATTATTTCATCTTGTTTTTTAATTTTTATTTTCTTTTTTTTTGTTTTATTATTAGATTGTACAGATTTTTGTTTTTTTATTTTTTTTGATTTACTTTTCTTATCTTTTCTTTTCAGTTTATATATTTTTTTTTTTGTTCCAAATTGTTTATATATTTTTTGTAAATTTTTTTGATACCAATATACAAATGCAATTGTTAATATTATAAAAATTAAAAATAAATTTTGATCCATTAATATATATTTTTTAATATATATTAAAATATTATTATATTAAACCTAAAAAAATTATATTTATATATTTTAATTATTAAATGTTGCATATTCATTACCCTGATCTCCAGAAAATCCTATATCTTCTATACTATCATCGTCTGTATTTTCATTATTATTTTCTTCTATTGCTTGATTATTTTTTTCAGGAGTTACTGGTTGTTGTGCCATATAACTATTTTGAAAATGTTGTTGCTGTTGATATTCTTGTTGCGATTGTTCATGTTGATTGAATTTTTTATATATTGAATATATTTTTTTAATTATTTTTTTGTGAGATTTTTCTATTTTTTCATCCATAATAGATGACATTTGATATTTTATAAAATAGTAAAATAATACCAGTATTGCAAGACCTATTAGTAAGTTATGATTTGATGATAACATTATTTATATATTTAAATTAAAAATATTTTATATTAAATAAACTTAATTATCACATTTTATTATATCTAATTTATTTATTATATTTTTATTTGCATTTTTATTTAATTTGCAATCAACTGCTACTTCTTTTAAAGACTTTTCAAAACTTTTAATTATTTTATTTTTATTATTAGACATTATTTTTATATAATTATCAACTGTATTCTTATCATTTTCATATACAGATATATATATATTTATATTAACAATTCTTTCTTCTTTAGGTAAATCAATATGGGAGCAAAATCTACTAGCTCTTCCTATAACTTGTTCTATTCTGGAATTATTCCAATATGGTTCTAAAATGTGAACATATTTAACAGCTTTTAAACTAACACCTTCTTTAATCGACGGTGATCCTAAAATAATTTTTAAATTTTCTCCATATAAATTATTTTTTCTATTAAATACCTCTCTAATTTCTTCTTTTACAAGTATATTTTCATCACTTGACCATATAGCAAATCTTTTTTTACCCATACCGTGTTTTAGATAATTTTTATATCCATGAGCTTCTAATACTTTTACCAAACTTTTAATACCTGCTAATTCTTTAAAAGAAGAGTAAACAAATGATTTTCCCTTTTTTTTCAATTGTTTAATTATTTTATTAAATTTAGTTGAATATTTTTCTAATCTTTTAATTATTTCTTTTTCTTTAAAACTTTCAAAACCTTTATCATCAACTAATTTATTTGGAAAAACAATATTTGATGCAAATCTTGTTCCAATAAAAAAATTATTTGGTAATTCACTTACATTAATTATTTTTTTTGATAATTTTTTACTCCCTTTATGTTCATTTTTGAATACTGATTTATATGCAGTATATTGAAAATTACTCATTTTACAATTTACATATTTAATTTTTAATTTTGGGAAAGTATAATCTGGTGATCCCTTATAATAAGAAACATATCCTTTAATATATTTTTTAAATAAATCCATATTTTTAGTAAATAATTCATTTTTCTTTTTTCCAATAAATGTATTTTCAAATTCTCTACCTATAGGTAATTCATTTGGTAATTTTAATAAATTCATTGTAAGAGCAATTTCAAAAGGTTTATCAAAAATTGGTGTAGCTGATAATAAAATTATTCTAAAACTTGAATCGGCATTATCAATTAAATCTTTTAATTGAGAATAATATATGCCAGTTTCTGATATCATATTTTGAACCTCGTCAATTATTAAAAGTGTTTTTTTTAATTTTATTTTACTATCTAAAGCCAAATCAACAAATTTATTATAAGAATATATTGTATAAACTTTATCAATTCGTTCATCACTTTTTTTTATAATATCTTTGAATATTTTATCTTTAGGATTTGTTTTCATCAAGGTATTTCTTTCTTTATTTGTTAAATATATATCTTGACCACAGTGTTGAGATCTTAATTCATTTCTAAAATTACCTTTCAATGAAGCAGGTAATACAACAACTATTTTTCTTAATTTCTTCCATTTCTCGGCAACTTGTATAGCAGTGCATGTTTTACCTGATCCTATTCTATGATACACTAGAAGTCCTTTATAAGGAGTACTTGGATTTATAAAATTACTAACAAATTTTTGGGGTAATTGAAGTTGTAACTTTTTAGGTTTACAATATTTATTTATCGTACCGTTATCTTTGGGTATCTCATATTTTTTAAATTTTTTATAAATTTTACTATTAAATTTATTGTCATCTATCTTTGGATAAGTTGACATATATTTATATAATATAATAAAATATAATTATTATAATATTTTTATAAATTATCTTTAAAGATTTATGAATATTATTAATTGATAAAAAATTAATAAAATGAATCTTACTATAAATCAATATTTATTTCTTAAAAATATTTATAGAAAATATAAAATTGAAAATAATAATCAATTATCAAGATCAATTGAAAATAGCTTTAATAAATCGAATAATAAATTATCATCAATATATGATTTTGTTTCTCATTATTATACTTATAAATATATTAAAAATTCAAATGATAAAATACCTTTAGAATTTAAATTAGCTATGATAAAATCAATCGAGACTTTAATTTTATTAAACAAAGTTAATTAATCTAATAAAATTATAATTAATAAAGTAAAAAATTTATATAACTAAATCCACCTCCATACTGTACTTGTTTTTTATTTGAATAAAAAACTGTTCCTATTATAGTAATTAATATCGCCAATATAACTATTATTGATTTATAATAATTATTATTATTTTCTATTTTTTTTAAATCATCTTTATCCAAGGATTCGTCATCTAGACTAGATATTCTTTTATTTTCAAGACTATTTTCATATAGATAACCATATGTTAAAATTAATAAAATAATTATATTCCATTGAATATCTAATTTTGTTGTAAATAAGAACCATAAATAACCAACAATAGTATACATAATTGCTTTATGAGTATCAACAACTCCTCCAATGCTTGTAATTAACACAAGTAAACTCAATAGTGCTATAAAGTGTTGAACAAGTCTATTATTATTTATATATTCCCTTAATTGCTTTGATACTAGATTATTAGTAAAATTAGTTGCTATTACTAGATAAAATATTAGTAATACTTTGGATAAAGAAGTATTATTATTAGAAATATTTTCTATTTGAAATAAATTCATATATTATTATATTATATAAAAAATGAATGTTATATATGTAAATTTACATTATCTATATTAATAAAAAATTGAAATAAAAAATATTATGCTAGGCTAGAAATTTTATCTATCTATATCTATCAGATTTAATTATTTAAAATGTCTGTTATTGAACCAAAAGTCAAGTTTCCATCCAATGCGTATCCTAAAATTTCAATTGATGAATCAGAATCTCCTAAAATATGTTTTTCAATTGAGCAAGAAAAATGGATGAATGAAAGAATATACCTTGTAAAACAACTTTTACAAAGTATGGGAATATTTTATAAAGAAAATACAAATAATACATGGGCTACAAGATGTATATTAAAATTTAATTATTTTGGTAAAATGTATTGTTTAGAATGGCATATGCATTTAATGACACAAAATTTATTTTTTGTGAGGCTGAATAAAAATAATAAATACTATTATTTCAAATCATGTTTTGATTTTAACAATAATTTTAGAGATATTTTAGAATCATAATTTTTTTATTAAAATATAATTTACCAAATATATTTTGATTCAATATCTGTAGGAAAATAAAACACTCTTTTACTCATTTTATGTTTCCAAGGATTCACAAGATTTTTAACCATTTTTTTAACAGTTTCGTCAGTAGGTACTTTAGAATATGTTTTTATATTACAATTATTAATATGATTATTTTTAAGAACTAGAGGCCTGGAGAATTGTTCAGTAGATTTTTCTTGATTTACAATTGTTACTACTTTCTTCCATAGGTATTTATCTGCAATATATGCTACAAAATACTTCCAATAATCTGAAGAATTGTTTGGATGCAAATAGAAACGATGTAATCCCTTACCATCTTCTCCAAAGTTTGGAATTAGTTTTTTTGAAAGTTTTTCGGTATTAAAAAGGTCTACTAAAGCATATCCCTTGTAGTATCTCCTTTTATTTCCTTCATGGGAAAAGTAAAAAAATGCAGATATTAGAATTCCAATATTATTTCTCTTAAATCCTTTACTCAAAAAATCAAAATTAGCATCATCTTCCTGGATCCAGTTAAATACAAATGCAACAAGAAGAGACATTTTAAATTATAATATCTATAATTGAAAGTGTTAAATAAATATTTAAGTACAATTTTACAAACATTAATTAATAATAATCTTTTTAGAATTTTTTTTTTTGCAAAAGGATAAATTGGATTACATGAATAATTTCTCCAATACCTCTTAATTATATTAGCTTTAATAATTTTTATACGTAAATTATTAATAAATTTTTCTCTAGATTTTAACATAAAATTGTAACTCAAATAACTCCAGTTCCAACGTTTATCTAGATTTGATAGAACAATATCCCATGTTATATTTTGATTACAAGACATATACCAATAATCCCATGGTTTATTAGGATTTGATTTTACAATATCCCATGTCATATTTGGATTTTTTGATACATCTCCCCATTTCCAAGATTTTTCTAAATTGGATTTAATAATATCCCATGTTATATTTGGATTAAAATATAATTCATTCCAATCCCATGGTTTATTTGAATTTTCTCGGATAATATCCCAGGTTACATTTGGATTACATGATAAACTTTTCCAATTCCATGGTTTATCAGGATAAGATTGAACTATATTCCATGTAACATTCGGATTTTTAGATATTAAATACCAATTCCATTTCTTATCTGGATTTCTATAATATATTTAAACCAATACTTTGACCAAAATTCTTGTAAATTATTATACTGTCTAGACATAATTAATTAAAGTTAATTATTTTATTAAATATTATTTAATTTTTCAATATTTCCAAAATAATATCCAGCCATATCAAAAAATATATCAAATACTGGATTTAGTCTATGTTCTTCATTCCAATATTTTTTTGGAATAAACCAATATTTTTCTAATAAATTTCTGGTAAATTTCCAATTAACTATATAGTATTCAATAATTTCCCATCCTATAGCTATCATAAAAGCAATTATGTAAGAGTCTTTTAAATAGACTCCTAAGATATAAAAATGTATAAAATGAATAAAACTTAATAAATCAATAGGTTTATTATCAGACATAATATTATATATTAATAATTTAATTATTTTTATAAAAATAAATAAATTAATAATCAGTTCCTAATGTAAAAATTTCAACTTTTGATTCATTTATTTTAATCGTATGTTCAAATTGAGCAACTTTTGATTTATCTTTATCATATATTGGAGGGTACACTATAATATCATTATTAACAATTGCTTTTTTTAAGAATCTATTAAATTGATTTTTTTGGGTATCATACCATGATAATGTAAAAGGTAAACCATTCCTATATTTAATTTTATTATATACAGGATTTTTTTCTTTTTTAAATTTTTTAATGTCTTGTGATGATTTTAAATTATTTACCATAAAATGACTACATGTATCTACACTGTCACCTTGTTTCATATTCCCAGTACCTGTTGTTGCATAAGTTTCAATTGCATAAATTTCATTTTCAACCATTCTAGTATTACCTTGTACTTGTTCATTAGGTACTGAAAATATAAATTTTTCTCCATGAATTTGATAAGGTAAAATATTATGACCACCAATTCCATTTACAGGTACAATAGGAATATAATTACTATTATGGTCTAAAGAAATTTCGTAAGAATTAATTATTTCGCTAATAATTTCACTTATATCAAATAATAAACTATCAGGTCTTGCCATACTTATTGCAGAGTAAACTGATTCTTTACTTGCTTCTAGTAAAGGATAGTAAATATTATTTTCTTGTTTTTCTTCTCCAACAATATGAGTTAGAGCCGCATCTATAATATGTCCATTATTATGAATACCAAAATCAAATTTAAGAATATCATTTTCTTCTAAAAATCTATTATCCTGAATTAAAGAACTATCGTGTGCAATGCAATTATTAATTGACATTCCAACAGGAAATGCTATTCCATTATTATTACTTTTATTAAAATAATTATCTCTACTATTTTTACTTAATTTTAAAATTAAATCTTCTGTGTAAGTAACAAGATCTTTTATTTTTGCACCTGGTTTGAATTTTCTAACAACATCATTTCTAACAATTTTATGAATAGAAGCAGCATTTTGAAAATCTAAGATATTATCATCTTGTATTGAATTATCATTAAAGAAAGAAAAATGTCTAGTATCAATTAAATCTGATGTAATATTATATACATTAGATTTTGTGTTATAATCAAATTTCCAATTATCATGTTGTATAATTTGTGTTGACATAATAATATTTATAGTAAATATTCTTTATGTATAAATAAATTAACTTAAATAAGAAGAATAAGATTTTATATTATTAAGTAAATCTTTTTTATCTTTTTTAATTCTATCTGTACTATTAGTATATAATTCATGACAAATACCTTTTTTCAAACATGTTTCAAAATCCCAAAAAATATCATGCTCTAATTGTTTATCAAGATCTTCTTCTTTTAGAACATCTCGTCTATTAGTAGATGATAAGTTAATATTATCTAAATATATTTTTTTTAATTTATTCATTAATTCTTTAATATTATTATATTCATCTGTTAATTCAAATGCTGTTCCACCACCTGTCTCATTTCTTAATTGATGAATAAGAACATATCCTGATGGAATCATAAATCTTTTCTTTCCTCCCATAAACATAATTGATCCAGCACTAACAGTATATCCCTCAGCTACAGTATAAATTGGTATATTCGAATTTTTTATACAATCATAAGCCATAAATCCAGCAAATAAATCTCCACCCATACTACAAATATGCACATAAATAGGTTTTGGTAAAACATATCCAATTTCATTCAAAGATGTGATTTCGTTATATTCATTATTAATTTCTTGAATTAAATTACATAGTTTATTGACTGTATCAATATTAACAGAATCTCTAAAATAAATATGATTGTTATCTCTAAAAACTTTCTTTTTTTCAGGTTGTTTATTTAAAAGATCTGGTAATGGAAATGGAAAAGGTAATTGTTCATCTTCTTCACTATCATTATTTTTATTTATATCAGTTCCTAATAATCGACGACGTTTTTTTTTATCCTGTGTATAATAAATTAATTTAGATCCCTTCATATAATTTACATAAATGTATTAATCTTTAAATATAATTATTGATTAAGATACTAAATCTTTAGTAATTTTAATTGGTTTTTTTAGATTATTTACTGCAAAATTTTTAACATATTTTGATTTTGGAATTTTATTGTAAAGTAATATTTTTTCAAATATATCATTAAATATTTTTATACATCCTCTAATTCCTTTTAATTTATTTTCATTATTATCAAACATATTAATTATTTCCTTAATATTTTGTTTATTTATAATAAAATCTTTATTTGACATATTATATTTTTTCAAAATTGAAGGAATAATATGTCTACAAGAAATTTCAACTCTCTCATCTAAATTATAACCATCAATATTTATAATTTCTAATCTGTCTTTTAAAACTTTATCAATTTTAGATAAATCATTGCATGATAAAATAAAAAAAACTTTGGATAAATCAAAAGAAAAGTCTTGACAATATGCATCTCTAATTTTACTATTTTGTGTACTATCGAGAATATGAATTAAAATAGAAGTAATTGAATTTCCATTATTATTATCAAAAATTTTGTCAACTTCATCAAGTAAAATTAAATTATCTAATTGTCCTGATTTTCTAAGAATATTTAAAAAAATTCCTGGTTTTGATGCAATATAAGTTGACGAATGCCCACATAAATCATGAGGATCTTTAATAGTCCCCAAGGATATATTTGCAAAAGGTAAATTCATTGCTTTTGCAATAATTGAGCAAATAGCTGTTTTTCCTACACCAGGAGGTCCTACTAGTGTTAAAATTTTACCAGAAGTTCCCCCACTGCATAAAATTGAACACATTGATTGTAAAATTTTTAGTTTTACATGATTCATTCCATACATTTGTTGATCTAAAACATTTTCTAAATTTAAAAGAATATTTGGAATTTTTTTTGAATTATAATCATTATTTATTTTAGTAGGAATTTGTAAAACAATATTTACAAGTTCAATTATTTTTTGATATTCTTCTGAATTCATATTTTGTATTTTGTTCTTAACATAATTTATTAATAATTGTTTTGTTTCAGCTGTTTGATCTGATTTTAAAATTTTATTAATTATATTTTCATCTTCATCTAAACTAATATTTTTTAAATTATCATTTTTTATTTTTTTTACAAGCTGATATCTTTCATATATTTTATTTTTTATTTCTAA
>Ga0163111_10001718_pt1 | contig 13646 bp, 15 predicted proteins | sample CRUFie1St18metaG_FD_109645 | JGI IMG/M metagenome (GOLD analysis project Ga0163111, IMG submission 109645) | Marine microbial communities from the Costa Rica Dome - CRUD Field 142mm St18 metaG | ecosystem: Environmental > Aquatic > Marine > Oceanic > Photic zone | place: Costa Rica: the Eastern...
AAAAATTGTCGATGAGTTAGAGGCTGCCATTGAACATATCAATCGCTACGGCTCTGGGCACACTGATGTGATTGTCACAGAAAATTACACGTGTTCTAGACAGTTTATCCAAGCGGTGGATTCAGCCTCGGTTATGGTTAATGCGTCTTCGCAGTTTGCTGATGGCTTTGAATATGGCCTCGGCGCAGAGGTGGGTATCTCTACAGACAAACTTCACGCTCGTGGACCGGTAGGTTTAGAGGGTCTGACCTCGCAAAAGTACGTCGTTTACGGTGACGGTGAAGTACGCAATCGATAATCGCAAAGGACCTAGCCTATGCTCATAGGGTTATACGGCGGTACGTTTGACCCAGTGCATAGTGGCCATGTTCACGCGGCTGAGAGTGTGCGGAAGTTTTTGGGGTTGGATGCAGTGCGCCTGGTGCTTAATGCTCAGCCTGCGCATAAGTCCCTGGCTTATGCGATGACCGCGCACCGATGGGCCATGCTCGAAACCGCATGCGCGAATAATCGCGGGTTAATTGCTGACGACACCGAGGTGCGCCGAGGTGGTCATTCTTATACTGTGGATACGTTAAGTATGTTGCGCAGTGAATTTCCGCATGCAGTGCTGTGTTGGATTGTTGGAGAAGACTCGTTTGCGACCCTGACATCCTGGCGCCGGTGGGAAACTTTGTTGGAGTATTGCAATTTGGTAGTCATACCTCGACCAGGTCAGCAGGTGCAGTTTCCTGAACAAATCGAAGCGCTCTGTCGTGAGCATGAAAAAGGGTGTTTTGACACCTCGCGTAACGGTCAAATAGTGCGAGTCGACCTGCCCATGCGTGAGGTATCTTCTACCGCTATCCGTCAACGCGTGGCGTTAGGTCAGGGTATTGATGATCTGGTAGATGCTGATGTTGCGCAATACATCCATCGCAACAAACTATATAAAGACGATATCACTGTAAGGGAGAAAACCTTTTGAGGCCAAGTGAATTACGTGACCATATGGTCGCGGCACTCGAAGATATGAAGGGGCAGGAGATTCTGTCCATGGATGTATCCAAGCTTACGCCTATGACCGACCATATGATCTTGGTCAGCGGTGGCTCGAATCGGCATGTTAAGGCGTTAGTGGATACTGCTACCGAATCATCCAAGGCTTTGGGAGTGCAGCCGTTAGGCGTGGAAGGTCGCGAAAGTTACGAGTGGGTGCTTGTTGATCTTGGAGATGTATTGATTCATGTCATGAATGCTGAAGCCCGTGGGTTCTACGAGCTAGAGCGGCTTTGGTCAGATGCTGCCCCTGATAGTGGACAGTTGAACTAGCGGCGCATCAGTGCTGTTACGTATATTGTCCGTTGGAAACAAGGCGCCCGCCTGGATGCAGTCGGGCTATGCAGAATATGCGAAGCGATTGTCCCGGGGGGTGCGCTTATCTTTAGAGGAAATCCCGGCTCCTAGGCATCATTCCGATCACGCCAAAATTAAGGCGCAAGAGGCTGAAAAAATACTCGCACGCATCGGGAATGACGATTGGGTTGTTGCGCTCGATGAACATGGCCAGCAAGCATCGAGCGTGCAGTTGGCGCAGCGCCTGAAGTCGTGGCAAATGCAGCGATCCGGAGTTGTGTTGGTTGTGGGCGGTGCGGACGGTCTTGGTGACTCTGTTTTGGCGCGTGCAAATGAATGCATATCCCTGTCAAAATTGACGTTACCGCACTACTTAGTGCGAGTAGTGCTTGCTGAGGCACTCTATCGTGCAGACAGTATAAACGGCGGACATCCTTATCACAGAGCTTAGGGGTTGGATTTGGCAGTCGCACTCGCAATAAAGGATCCGAACAGAGAACGCGCACTGATTGCTAGGCGCGCGATGAGTTTTTTTGTCATCGTAGTCCTGTGCGTTGGTGTCCTCGCGGCTCGTTTTGTGCAGCTGCAAGTCTATGAGCATGAGAGTTATCAATATCGCTCGGATAAGAATCGTATTCAGGTTCAACCCTTAGCACCGCCTCGAGGACTGATTTTCGACCGTAACGGTGTTTTGTTAGCGGATAATCGTCCATCCTCAGCGCTCGGCATTGTGGTGGAGCGGGTTGGTGACCTTGATGTTGCGATCCAGCAAATAAAAGCAATCGTTACCCTGTCAGAGGAGCAAATAGAGCAGTTCCATGAGCGCGTAAAGCGCAGTCGGCGTCCGGGGGAAGCGATTGTGCTGGCTGATAATTTGGCGGAAGCAGATATTGCGGCACTAGCGGTCAACCGGCACCGCTTGCAAGGGGTCGAAGTGATCACTCGGCTGCAGCGTTACTACCCCGAGGCAGATATTGCTGCCCATGCGGTCGGTTCTGTTCGCCGCATGACGGAAAGAGATTTGCAGCAACGGGATCCGGCGGAATATCGCGCGACTCAGTTCATAGGCAAACGTGGCGTAGAGGCCTATTACGAGTCTGCATTGCATGGCCGTCCTGGCTTTCAACAGGTGGAAACGGATGCCCATGGCCGCGTTACGCGCATTATTGATATCGACCCACCCATGGTCGGGCAGAATTTAAATTTGTATCTAGACACGCAACTGCAGCGCGCGGCAGTAGCGGCACTAGGTCAGCGGCGCGGCGCCGTCGTGGCTCTGGATCCTAAGACCGGTGGTGTTTTAGCTCTGGTGAGCAAGCCGAGTTATGACCCGAATCAGTTTATCGCGGGTATGAGTGAACGCGAATTTCGCAGCTTGAGTGAATCTGCTTATCTGCCGCTTTTTAACCGTGCAACTAACGGGCAATACGCGCCAGGTTCAACCTTTAAGCCGGTAGTGGGGCTTGCGGGGATTGCTAGCGGTGTCGTGCAGTGGGATACCAAGATAGAAGATCGTGGCTCGTTTCGGTTAGCGGGTGGAGAACGGGAGTATCGAGATTGGTCGTGGACCGTGGATGATTCTGGTGGCCAGGGTATTGTTGATTTGCGCAAGGCCATTTACCGCTCTTCGAATGTTTATTTTTATGATGTCGCCTCGCGTTTGGACATCAATTACCTAGCTCAGTTTGCGGCAGACTTTGGCTTTGGTCGGAACCTTGCGGTCGATATTGGTGATGCAAGTCGTGGCTTGGTGCCAGATCCAGAGTGGAAGATCGGCGCAAAAGGCGAGAAATGGTACCAAGGCGATTCCGTGAATATGGGGATAGGGCAAGGCGATTTGCTGGTAACGCCGCTGCAGATAGCAACCTATGTCGCGATGATAGCGAACCGCGGGCGCGTGGTACGACCGCAGATGGTCATGAGTAGGGCTGGAGACACGAAAACAGACGCGCAGCTAGCCCCTGAGCAAACTGCAAATTTATCTGCAGAGGACTGGCAAAACGTGGTCGCGGCGATGGAGGATGTTGTGCATCTTGGCGGACAAGGTTTCCGTGGCAACGGTACCGCTTGGGCCTACATAGGTCAGCGTATTGGTTATCGTATGGCCGGCAAATCGGGTACCGCGCAAGTTGTAGAGATTCGGCAGGGTGAAGAGTACAACGAAGAGGAATTGTCCGAGTTTAGGCGTAAACATGCATGGTTTATGGCGTTTGCGCCGGTTGAAGACCCGCAAATTGCGCTGGCGGTGTTGGTCGAAAACGGTGGTGGTGGAAGTTCCGTCGCCGCGCCAGTGGCAAGGGAAATTATAGATTCCTATCTGGAGCGTTCTGTTGCGATGCAATAATTTATTCGGGCTAACTCATAGGTCCGAAAGGGGAGCATAACAGTGAGTATGGATTTTCAGCGTCAGTTACCCGGATCCAAGAATTCGGCTGAAAGTCATTGGCTGTATAAGCTGCATTTGGATCCGTTGCTCTTGGTTCTGGTGGTGGCGGTATTAGCCTTTGGTCTGATGGTGCTGTTTAGTGCTGCTGGCGATCAGAGCCGCTTGTTCGATGCCCAGTTTCAGAGGGTATTAGTTGCCATGGCCGTGCTGGTTGTGGCGGCCCAGTTGCCACCTGATCTTTATTTTCGTTGGGCACCATTTGTATATTTTCTGGGACTCTTTCTGTTGTTACTGGTGCTAATGGTTGGGGTTAAGGTGAAAGGCTCTCAACGATGGCTAGAGATTCCAGGTTTGCTGCGGTTCCAGCCGTCAGAGCTGATGAAAATAGCAGTGCCTATGGCGTTGGCTTGGTATCTGCAGCAGCGGGTATTGCCGCCTTCCGCCAAACACGTATTTTTTTCGCTATTGATCATTTTATTGCCCGCGTTAGCGATAGCCGCGCAACCTGATTTAGGTACTGCCATACTTGTAGCCGGTGCCGGGATGGCGGTGCTTATGTTAGCGGGGCTGTCTTGGCGCTATCTTGGTTATGCGTTTTTGTTGATTGCTGCAGCTGCACCATTGCTATGGCAGTTTGCCCTTCAGGGTTATCAGCGGCAGCGGATCATTACATTATTTGATCCTGAGAGTGACCCCTTGGGCGCTGGCTGGAACATTATTCAGTCCACTACTGCGATTGGTTCTGGTGGCGTATTTGGTAAGGGGTTGTTACAAGGTACTCAGAGTCACTTGGATTTTTTACCTGAAGCGCGCACGGACTTTATTATTGCTGTGGTGGGCGAGGAATTAGGATTGGTCGGCGTACTGTGCTTGCTGCTCCTTTACTTGGGGATCATAGCCAGAGGTTTAGTGCTGGCGGTTTCGGCCCAGAGCACTTTTGCTCGCTTGTTCGCGGGTGCTTTGACGCTCACCTTTTTCATCTACTTGTTCGTGAACATTGCCATGGTTAGCGGCCTGTTGCCTGTTGTGGGTGTGCCGCTGCCGCTGGTGAGTTATGGCGGTACATCTATCATTACCTTAATGGCGAGTTTCGGCATAATCATGTCGATGCGTACCCATAAAGCTTGGTAGGGTCCCCGCCGGTCGACGCTAAAAATAAACAGGGAAATCTTCATGGCTAAATTCTTGTTACTTCCTGCGCTGACGGTTTTGATGATGTTCTCAGCTGTGACCCATGGGGAGAGTTATCTAAGCCGGGCTGAGGTGGATGCCTACATTGAAGAGTTGATCCAGCAGCATGATTTTTCGCGACCGGAGCTGGAAGAAGTGTTGGCGGCCGCCGAGCGACGTCAGGACATTATTGATCTTATGCGTCGGCCCGCAGAACGGCGCCTGAATTGGCATGAGTACCGTAAAATTTTTCTTGATGAGCAGCGTATTGCTGGAGGCGTTGAGTTTTGGCAACAGAATCAAGCGACTTTAGAGCGAGCGGAAAAAGAATATGGCGTTGCTCCAGAGGTGATCGTCGCGATTATTGGCGTCGAAACACGTTATGGTCGGGTCACGGGTAGGCATCGTGTTGTCGATGCGTTGATGACTTTGGCATTCGACTACCCGCCCAGAGCGAGCTTTTTCCGCAAAGAGTTAACGCAGTTTTTGTTGTTAGCCCGAGAGGAGGGCAAAAATCCAACGAGCCTGACAGGCTCTTATGCCGGCGCAATGGGTTTTGGCCAATTTATTCCGTCGAGTTATCGCAATTACGCAGTCGATTTTGATCGCGATGGGGTGCGTGATATTTGGCAGAACCGAACCGATGCTATCGGCAGCGTAGCCAACTATTTCAGCCGACATGGTTGGCGCGGTGCTGCGCAGGTGACATTACCGGTACAGCTTAAAGCTGAAACGGAGCAACTGCTCGACATAGCGAACCAGTCGTTAAAGCCAACTCATTCAGTCGCGGAAATGGCGGAAATGGGGGTAATCGTTGATGGACTCGATCCCGAGGCGAGAGTGCTCTTATTGCGCCTGCTGGGTGGAGACAAACCCGAATATTGGCTCGGATTCGATGACTTTTATGTTATCACTCGATACAACCATAGCCGCTTATACGCCATGGCGGTTTATCAGCTTGGCCAAGAAATTCTCAAAAGGCGGAAACAATCTATTGGCTAAGCCCCGCACTCAGCTTTTTGGGTTGCTTGCAATATCGGTGGTGCTCCTCGGATGTGCTGGTACGTCTAAGGCACCGATTTCCAAGGGCCAGATCCAAGACTCCGCGCCAACGCTAACCGCCGCAGAGCTAACGCGCTTGGCGAATTTGCCAGACCCCCCTGTGGAGTCCTTAGCCTATAGTGCTTCGGGTAACGGTCCGACTTATGAGGTCTGGGGCAAGCAATACCGAGTTATGAGCAGTGCCCGAGGTTACCAGCAGACCGGTGGCGCATCCTGGTATGGCGTGAAGTTTCATGGCCGGCTTACCTCTAGTCGAGAGCCCTTCGATATGTATCAGCTTACTGCGGCTCATCGGTCATTACCGATCCCCTGTTTTGCGCGTGTGACCAATCTAGAAAATGGCAAGTCCACAGTCGTGCGCATCAACGATCGTGGACCGTTTCACAGTGAGCGCATTATCGACCTGTCCTTTGCGGCTGCGGTGAAGCTGGGTTTTCATGATCAGGGTACGGCTCAGGTTTCCGTTGAAGTGTTGGAACCAAAGAGTGCCGCTGGGCGAACGCACCTGATAGCCGTGGGTGCCTTTATTGATCAGGCACAGGCTCAAGGGGTGGTAGAAAAATTACTCACACCGCTAGGCTTAGCCGCTCGGGTGACTCGAAATGCCCAAATGCGTTATCAGCTTGAACTTGGGCCAATCGCCGCTGGTGCTGAACTTGAGCGCCTTACAGCGCTGCTGACGACCATGGATTTGGGCGACATCACCATTCTTAGCGCGCAGTAGCTTCGCGCTTGCGGGCGCAAATGTTAGACTGGCCGCTTAGCAAAAGATTTAGGAACGCTGGCATTGCATCAAGCACTAATTGACTGGTTTACCCGCGGGGTTTGGGTTTTAGCCTTCGTTGCGGCGGGTGCTGTAGCTGCCCCCATCATTCCGCCCCCACCGAGCGTGGCGTCATCGTCGTATTTGCTCATAGACGCTAATTCGCAAAAAGTACTTGTGGAAGAAAATGCGTCGAAGCGTATTCCCCCCGCCAGTCTGACAAAAATAATGACCGCCTACATTGTTGAGGAGGAGATCAAGTCCGGGCGTCTGAAAGTCGACGAAATGGCGCCAATCAGTGTTGAAGCATGGCGTACAGGCGGATCGAAAATGTTCATCCGTGAGGGCACTGAGGTTGCGGTCGGCGACCTTCTAAAGGGCATTATCATCCAATCAGGCAATGATGCGAGTGTTGCGATAGCCGAATATATCGCAGGAAGTGAGGACGCCTTCGCCGATATGATGAATCAGCAGGCTCAGGCACTCGGCTTGACGAATACAAGATTTCTCAACGCAACTGGCTTGCCAAATGAAAATCATTACAGCACCGCGGAAGATCTTGCGCGCCTTACCATCGCGTTGATCAACGATCACCCGGAGCAGTACAAGCTTTACTCCCAGCGCAGTTATAAATTCAATGACATTGACCAGCCCAATCGCAACAAATTGCTGTGGCGCGACCGCTCGGTAGATGGCGTTAAAACCGGGTACACCGCTGCTGCGGGCTATTGTCTTGTGGCGTCGGCGGAGCGCAATGGGGTGCGGCTGATTAGCGTTGTCATGGGTACAGCCAATGATGAGGCGCGCATGCGCGAGAGCCAAAAACTACTCTCTTATGGCTTCCGTAATTTTGATACGCAAACCCTCTATCAAGCAGGCATCAATCTGCGTCAACAAGATGTCTATTACGGTGAACAAGATAAAGTCGAACTCGGAGTCGCAGAGGATATAACGGTGACTTTCCCTCGAGGCTACTATGACGATATCCAAGTTGAGATGGCCGTAGCGGATCATTTAGAGGCGCCTTTCTCCAACGGTCAAGCGGTAGGTGAATTGACCCTAACTCTGGACGGCGAGCAACTTTATTCGGCGCCCTTGGTTACTCTGGCTGCAGTGGAGGAGTCGAACTTTTTTGGCCGTTTAGGTGACTCAATCTACCTGTTTTATGCGTCAATTTTCAGCGATGACGGATAAGCCAAAAATAGAGTTCCCATGTCGGTATCCGATTAAAGTGATCGCAGTCGCGAGTGAGGGTACTGCCCGTCGGGTATTCGATATTGTGCGCAAGCATGCCCCCGAGCTCACCCCGGATGATGTCACAACCCGCCAAAGTAGCGGTGAAAAGTTCCTCGCGGTGCGTGTCACTCTGACTGCACAGGGAGAGCAGCAGTTGCGCGATCTCTACGCTGATCTAATGGCCGATGCGTCGGTAAGAATGGTGTTTTGACGGTGACCGCCCTGCCCACCAATGTTCGTGATCTTGGCATCACCCGCTATGAGCCGGTTTTTGCAGAGATGCAAACGTACACTCGCGCAAGGGATGACAACAGTGCTGACGAGGTTTGGCTGACCCAACACCATCCTGTCTTCACCCAGGGTCAGGCCGGCAAGCCGGAACACATTTTTGATGCCGGTGAAATACCGATTGTGCAATCGGATCGTGGAGGGCAGGTTACCTACCATGGGCCTGGACAGATCACCGCATACTTGTTGTTTGACTTGCGGCGTTTGGGTATCGGGGTGCGCGATTTGGTATGTGGCATGGAAAAAGCCATGTTGCATACCTTGGAGGTGTTCGGCGTCGAAGGTTACGCCCGCCAAGATGCTCCTGGTGTTTATGTTGACGGCAACAAAATTGGATCTCTGGGCTTGCGGGTGCGGCGCGGCTGCAGTTACCACGGTCTGAGTTTGAATGTGGATATGGATTTGACGCCTTTCGATCGAATCAATCCCTGCGGTTTGACCGATATAGGCGTCACTCATATTGCCGATTTCGCTACAGTGGCGCTGCCGGAAACAGAAGAGGTGCTACTTAGCGCCCTAGAGACGCAATTTGAGATTACTCTGCGCAGACCGGGCAGGTCTTAAGCGGCGCTAATTTTAGCTTTCGCCACTCCATATACTTACCATCAAAGTACAAGATGTGGCTGGCTAATGTTGGCTTGATGCCAGCCAAGTACTTTATGCCCTCTAATGCTTGGCAACTTCCAATGATGCCGACAAGGGGGGCGATCACACCGTTTTCTGCGCAGTTTAGTTCCAGCGCAGCGTCGTCGTCTGGATACAAGCAGCGGTAGCAGGGGGAGTTCTCATCCTTTGGATCAAAAAGCGCAACCTGACCCTGCCACTGGATAGCCGCTCCAGAAACCAAGGGCACGCCCAAATTCCAGCAAGTCTCGTTGAGTAGATGTCTGCTCGCTAAATTGTCAGTTGCATCAAAGGCAAGGTCTACTGTCTCGAGTAACCCGCTCAGCTCGCTGCGGTCTAGTCGACGCTTGATACTTGTAAGTTTAGTGCTTGTGTTTATTTCATGAATCCGGGCTGCCGCCGACTCTGCTTTATTTGTGCCAATGCTCGCTTCGGTATGGGCAATTTGCCGCTGTAAATTAGATTCGTCGACGTGGTCGTCATCTACTAATACCAGTTCGCCCACGCCGGAACTTGCCAGATACAGTGCTAACGGCGAGCCCAAACCCCCTAGTCCAACGACAAGGACCTTGGCATTGGCGAGGCGTTGTTGTCCAGCCACGTCCAGTTCCGGCAACATAATCTGCCGGCTATAACGCAGCAAGTCGTTATCATTCATGCCATTGGCCCATGGTCACGCGCTCGATATTACCTAGGTCGACCACTGATTTAATGCCGGTAAAGCCTCTGTCGGCCATAAGTCCGCGCACGGACTCAGCCTGATCATAGCCATGCTCTAGCAATAGCCAGCCTTTCTCGTATAAAAAGTTAGGGCTTTGATCGATGATATGTGCGAGTGCAGCAATGCCTTGGTCTGCGGCGACTAGTGCAGATTCGGGCTCGGCGGATAACCCTGCTAAGTGTGGATCATCGGCTGCGATGTAGGGTGGATTACTGACAATTAGATGCCATCTACGCCCTTGCAACGTCGCGAACCAATCGCTTTGATGAAAGGAAACTCGAGCCCCGTGTTTGTCTGCGTTGCCACGGGCAACCTCAAGAGCCAGAGCCGAATTGTCGCTGGCATCAATATCGACATCCGGCCGCTTAGCAGCGATCGCCACTGCGATGGCGCCGCTGCCGGTTCCAGCATCCAGTAGTTTGTCGCCCGTTGTGACTCGTTCTAGTGCCAGTTCAACTAATAGCTCGGTTTCTGGGCGCGGCACTAAAACCGCAGAGTTGACGTGAAAGTTGAGACCGAAAAACTCCTTCTCACCAAGCAGATAGGCGATGGGTGTGCCCTGGCTGATTGCGTGCTCCAGTGTTTGCAGGTGTTGCAGTTGCGCGCAATCGAGTAGCTGATCAGCATTGATGACGATTTGTGTCCGACTTAAATTGGTCACCAGACCAAGCAGTAAATCGCATTCCAGTCGGGTTAACGCTTTTTTGCTGCGACGCCATTCGTCAATGGACGGTGCGGCAGTCGTATTGGTCTTGGTGTTCATCCGTCAGCAAGTTGTTGTAACTGATCGGCCTGATGCTCTTGTACCAGCGGCTGGACCAAGGCGTCCAAATTACCTTCGATGACTTCGTCGAGCTTATATAAAGTTAGATTGATGCGGTGGTCGGTGACTCGACCCTGTGGGAAATTGTAGGTGCGGATGCGTTCCGAGCGATCTCCGGAACCGACCAATTGCCGGCGGTTTTCTGCTTGCTCGGTTTGTTGTTTAGATTGCGCAGCATCCAATAGACGTGCTTGCAGTAAGGACAGCGCGCGAGCTCTATTTTTGTGCTGGGATCGCTCGTCCTGACACTCTACAACGGTACCGGTGGGTAAGTGGGTGAGACGAATGGCGGAATCGGTTTTATTAACGTGCTGTCCGCCCGCTCCAGAGGCTCGAAAGGTGTCTTCGCGAATGTCTTTTTTATCAATTTCGATTGAGTCGATTTCGGCGACTTCGGGCATGATCGCAACGGTGCAGGCAGAGGTATGTACGCGGCCCTGAGATTCGGTTTCGGGAACTCGCTGTACGCGATGGGCGCCAGACTCAAATTTTAGCTGGCTATAAACCTCGTTACCCTCTATGCGCGAGATAATTTCCTTATAACCGCCATGCTCGCCTGGCCGCTCGTTCATGATTTCAATGCGCCAGCCCTTGGCCTCGGCAAATTTACTGTACATGCGAAATAAATCGCCGGAAAAAATAGCCGCCTCGTCGCCTCCGGTTCCAGCTCGAATTTCTAAAAACACATTGGATTTGTCATTAGGGTCTTTAGGCAACAAGAGGGTTTGCAATTGCTGGTTCAAAGATTCCAATTGGGTCTTTGTTTCGGCTATCTCCTGCTCCGCGAGTTCGCGCAGATCAGCGTCGTCGTCGTCCAATAATGCGGAACTTTCCTCGAGGTCGTCGTTGAGTTTGTTGACTCGCTGATAACAGAGAACTACAGGTTCAATCTCAGCAAATTCCTTGGACAGCGCGGTAAATTTGTCGCGATCAGACATGGTCTCGGAGTCCGACAATAGTGCTGAAACTTCCTCAAACCGATCAGTAAGATCGGCCAGCTTGGCGATCATGGAGGTGGAAAGTTCCATATTATTCTACGCCGTCAGATTGGTCGGTTTTGGACTCTTGGTCGGGTTCAGCATCAAGTTGATAAACTTGACGCAAGTGGTCTACTAACTCGGTTTTTCCATCAGCACTTGCTGTGCGAATCGCTGCCGTTGGCGGATGAATAAGTTTATTGGTTAAGGCGCGACTGAGCATTGTCAGTGCGGCCTCAGCATCACCGGTTTTTTCTAGCGAGTTGAGGGCTTTATTCAATTCTTGGATACGCGTCGCCTCGGCTTCGTCGCGTAAGCGCGTAAGTAGTGCTTTATCACTGTTAATGCGGCGTTCCCGCTCGTAGCGCTCTGTACCCATATCAACGATGACCTCGGCGCCTTGCGCTGCTTTTTGACGTTGTTCGATGTTAGCTTGAACGATATTGCTCAGGTCGTCGATAGTGTACAGGTAAACATCCGGAAGGCTGGCGACTTCGCTTTCAATATCTCTGGGGACTGCAATATCCACCATGAACATTGGCTTGCGCTTGCGCTTCTTTATCGCAGCTTCTACCGCACCCTTGCCGAGAATAGGCAAGCTACTGGCGGTGGAGCTGATAACCACATCGTAATCGGCCAGTTGTCCTGCCACATCGCTTAATTGCATGGCAGTGGCGTTGAACTTGGCGGCTAATATTTGGGCGTTGGCCAAGGTTCGATTAGCGATTGCCATACCTGCAATATTTTTTGCGGCGAGATGTTCGGCAACTAGGCTGATGGTATCTCCAGCGCCCAGTAACAATGCCCGCTTAGTATGCAGATTGGTGAAAATTTGCGTCGCCAGTGAGACTGCAGCGTAAGCAACGGAAATCGGATTGCGGCCTATTTCAGTTTGCGCGCGAATGTCTTTCGCTGTGCGCAGAGTCATGCGCGAGAGTAAATCCAACTCTGGCCCAATGGTTCCGGTTTTGCGGGCGACCTCATAGGCGCTCTTAACCTGACCCATGATTTGTGGTTCCCCAAGCATTTGTGAGTCGAGGCCTGCAGCCACGCGAATCATATGCTTGGCCGCATCTTTGTCCCAGTGCACATAACTGGCGCCTTCAAGTTCTGCGACGTTTACCGGGCGTGTGGTACTGAGCCATTCACTTATGCTGCGGGTATTATCGTCGCGCAACGCGCAATACAGTTCCGTCCTATTGCAGGTTGAAACGATTGCGGCTTCGCGAATGTTGCCCAAATCACTGGTTAGCTGACTGAGCATATTGGCGAGATTTTCCTCTGGAAAGGCAATACGTTCCCGCAGCTCGACCGAAGCTGTGCGATGATTAAGACCGTATGCAACTATGCTCATTAAAAGATGTCTGATTTTTCGGCCGGAGATTATAGCAGAACGCGACTGTTGCCTTTAACGGCAATTGTTGTTGCAAAGTGTGTGGCGTTGCTCATGAAGCGAGGTCTTTTAATTTTTTCGGTGGTGTTTTCAGGTTGTGCCTCTGTGCCTGTAAGTATGGAGGGGCAGCAGGTAGATTTCACGGTGCAGGGCAAGCTGTTGGTGTTTCGCGAACAGGGCAAGGCAGCGCTGCGCTTCTCTTGGCGGCAAACCAAGGATGCCTATCAGATCGACGTATGGGGTAGTCTTGGCCAGGGCCGTATACAGTTACGCGGCGATGCCACGGATATGCGGGTGCTGCGTGGGGGCGAAGTTATCGCCGCTGGTGAGCCGCGGCAGGTTATGCGGAGTCAGTTGGGCTGGGATTTACCAGTGGCGGCTATTCCCAACTGGTTATTCGGGCGGCCACTGCCCCAGCACCCAATAACGCGAGGCTCAGACGCTTTAGTCGACGGGCAGGCGCAGTTTGTACAATTGGGCTGGTCTGTGCTGGCGCAGGTTCGCTCAGACGATATGGCGGTGGCGGAAGCGACATCGAGGATGCCAGAGCAACTAAATTTGCGCCGTGGCGATATTCAGGCGACCTTGCTTGTGAGTAAATTTACCCGGAAGTCGCAATAACAGGTTTGACAGGTAATGACCTGATCCGGACAATACGCGCTCGCTCAACGGTGCGGTCTGAACCGACTGCAGTGAAATGTGCCTCGGTGTGATTTAACTCGATGAGTTGCCGATACACATGAGATTTGGGCGAAGGATACACATTCAGCAGAATTGGGGTGTCGCCAAGCGGTAAGGCACCGGGTTTTGATCCCGGCATGCGCAGGTTCGAATCCTGCCACCCCAGCCATTTTCGATGGTTTGATCG
>Ga0163111_10001720_pt1 | contig 13643 bp, 10 predicted proteins | sample CRUFie1St18metaG_FD_109645 | JGI IMG/M metagenome (GOLD analysis project Ga0163111, IMG submission 109645) | Marine microbial communities from the Costa Rica Dome - CRUD Field 142mm St18 metaG | ecosystem: Environmental > Aquatic > Marine > Oceanic > Photic zone | place: Costa Rica: the Eastern...
AGACGCAACAGCATCGATTAAATCCATAGATTTATGAAATTCTTTTCTTGTAAGTTCTAAATCACCATTTCCAAAAGGATCAAATTTCATTCCAATATAGCCTTTATCTACAACTCTTTGAGCAGCTTCTGCAAATTGATTTGGATCTCTTTCAACCGTATACCAACCATTAGCGTACGCAGGAATTTTATCTTTAACTTTTCCTCCTAATAATTTATAGACTGGTAAATTTGTGTATTTGCCCATAATGTCCCAGAAAGCTAACTCAACTAAAGCGAGGCCAGTGTAAACAACTTCGCCCGGCTTACCAAAATCAAGCAATGTAAATCTTCTGTAAAGATCCTCTATGTCAAAAGGATCCTGCCCTATAAAGTGCCTTTCAACATCTTTAAGAAATTCTGTAACAGTATGCGTTTTTCCTAATATTCTTGCTTCTCCAATACCAGAAATTCCTTCATCAGTTTCTATAATTAAATATGTTAAATTTCTCCATGGCGTACCTAACACCAATGTCCTAAATCCTGTAGTTTTCATTAGTCCTCCTTAATCATAATAATTTACAACAAATCTGAATAATTAGACATCTTTAATTCAGGTTGAGTTTTAACATCTATTAAAACACTAAATCCTTCATTATTAAATTTCCTAGCATCTAAAATAGCTTTTTTTATTTCATTTGGATTTTCAACTGAAATGCCCTTTGCGCCCATACCTTCGGCTATTTTTGCATAATCCCCGGTCATTTTTATTGTTTGAAATTTTTCAATTGACTGTGGATAGTTTTGGGGATAGCCACCCATTGTTCCATTATTCATCACTACAGTTGTAATTGGGTTTCCACTTCTTTGTGAAGTCTCTATATCAAGTCCAGACATGCCAAATGCTCCATCGCCCATAAAATTAATACAAAATTTATTTGGTTGAGCTATTTTTGCACCTATCATCAAAGGTATTCCATATCCTAAATGGGTACTTTTACCCCAACCAATATAAGATCCAGGATTAGTTGCTGTTATAAAAGGCATCATTTGATCTCTCGGGTGTCCAGCATCATGAGTAACAATTGTATTTTCATGATCAATATTTTTATTGATTTCATTAACAAGCCTATAAGGGTTTATCGGATTCATTTCTGAATTTAATAATGTCGACCATTCACTGAACCATTCTTCTTTAAGTTTTTTTATTTTATCAATTGTTGATTCTTTTTTTTCAATTGAAGCAATATTTTCCTTGTAGTTTGACTTTATACAGTCAATCATTTTTTGTAGTACTAATTTTGAATCTCCTAATAATGGAATTTCAACATCATAATCTTTATTAATGTCATCTGAATTATTTGTTGAATGTATAATTCTCTTTCCTTCAGGAATTGTTATGCCATAATTTGTTATTGTTAAACTTGAGCCAATTGCAAAAACTGTGTCTGAATCCCCTAAATATTTCCACACACCTTTTGGCGCAGTTCTATTTGCAGAGCCCAAAGATAAGGGGTTTCTTTCGTCATATGAACTTTTTCCCGGCATTGTAGTAATAACAGGTAAAGATAATAATTCTGAAAGCTCTTTCAATTCCTTAGTTGCAGATGAATATAAAACACCTTGGCCAGACCAAATGATCGGGTTTTTTGAACTTATAAGTAATTTTACAGATGATTCTATTAGATCATCTGTTGGTGAAACCTTTATCTGTTTCGGAGAATTATAATCATCTAAATTTGAAATTTCTTGAGTCATATGATCTCTGTGCATTTCTAAAAGTACCGGCGAAGGCCTTTCATTTTTTAGTGAATGAAATGCTCTCTTCATCAAAGAAACGATTCTATTTGAATCATTTATTGACTGGGACCATTTAGTTATATCTTTAAAATTCTTTGAGGAAATAAAAGATGGGCTTACATCTGAATTTATTAATGGTATTCCGTCAGGAAGAAACATTATAGGTACAGAATCTGAAAAAGCTTGTGCAATGCCTCCGTAAGAATTTTCTGCCCCTGGGCCTCCTTGGCATGCAAAAACTCCAAACTTTTCCCCCATCATAGTTCGGCTATACCCATCAGCCGCCATGATGCCCCCTCTTTCTTGCCTAAACATTATTGGCCTAATACCTTCTTTTGCTACCGCTTCTATTAAAGGGTTATTAGGGAAACAAGCAATCCAATCTACTCCCTCTTTTTTTAATATCTTTGATATAACATTGTAACCATTCATAATTTATCCTTAACTCTCTTTGAGTAAAGTTTAATCTTTTTTAATTATTTATTTAAATTTAGAAAAGTTTTTACAATAAATATAATAATAATTTTTAAATTTTTGTTAGAATCTATATAACGCTAATTAAATTTTGGAGAATTCATTGGGCCTTAAAAATTTAAATAATTTCAGTTACTTCAGCCTCGAAGATATTTTATCAGTTGAAGAAATAAACAACCTTCCATATACAATTCGAATATTATTGGAAAATATGGCTAGAGTTAATGATTTTAATCTTGGAACAGAAAATGACATCAATAATGTTGCTAGTTGGAATCCAGGATCTATTAGTAAAAAGGAAATCCCCTTTCTACCTTCAAGAGTTGTGTTGCAAGACTTCACTGGTGTTCCAGCTGTTGTTGACTTAGCGACTATGAGAGATGCAGCTAAAAATTTGGGTTTTGACCCTCAAAAAGTAAACCCGCTTGTCAGATCTGACCTTGTTATTGACCATTCAGTTCAGGTCGATTTTTATAAATCATCTGAAGCATTACAAAAAAATACTGAACTTGAATTTAAAAGAAATTTAGAAAGATATAAATTTCTTAAATGGGGGCAACAAGCATTTGATAATTTTAGAATTATACCTCCAGGTGTCGGTATTGTTCATCAAGTTAATTTAGAATACTTAGCCCCTGGAATTCTAGATATTAAAAAAAACAATAGTAATATCTTATATCCAGATACATGTATTGGAACAGACTCTCACACTACCATGATAAATGGATTAGGTGTTCTTGGTTGGGGTGTTGGAGGAATTGAAGCAGAAGCAGTTATGTTGGGGCAACCATACTATATGAAACTCCCAGAAGTTATAGGGGTAAAACTTTCTGGAAAGCTAAATGAAGGTACCACTGCAACAGATCTTGTGTTATCAATTACTCAAGTACTAGGAGAATTCGGAGTGGTTGAAAAATTTGTTGAATTTTTTGGCAAAGGTTTAACTGAAATGTCTCTTCAAGATAGAGCAACAATTGCAAATATGGCTCCAGAATATGGCGCAACCTGTGGTTTCTTTCCTGTTGATGATGAAACATTTAGGTATTTAATAAATTCAGGAAGAAAACAAGAAACAGTAAAAATAGCAAAAGAATATTCTGTAAGACAACATTTGTTTCATGACGAAAATATAGAGCCAAATTATAATCACGTTATCGAATTCGACCTTGGAACAGTAAAATCTAGCTTATCAGGACCAAAAAGACCTCAAGATAAAATTTATTTGAATAATGTAAAAGATGTTTTTAACAAAGAATTTAAAGATCTTAATAACAATCCTGAAAATTTAAGTGATGGATCTGTAGTAGTTGCAGCAATAACAAGTTGCACAAATACTTCCAATCCTTCCGTTATGATGGGTGCGGGATTATTGGCTAAAAGATTGCATGAAAAAGGTCTTCTACCAAAAGATTGGGTTAAAACTTCTATGGCCCCAGGGTCTAGAGTAGTAACAAGTTATTTAAAAAAATCTGGACTAGATAAATACTTAGATATTTTGGGGTTTAATACAGTAGGTTTTGGTTGCACAACTTGTATTGGTAATTCTGGCCCTCTTGATCAAGATATATCAGAAGAAATAGAGCATTCCAACTTAGTAGTAGCTAGTGTTTTAAGTGGAAATAGAAATTTTGAAGGAAGAATTCACCCTCTTGTTAAAGCTAATTTTTTAGCATCGCCCCTTCTGGTAATTGCTTATTCAGTTACAGGTACAGTGGATATTGACTTAACTAAGGAAGCTTTAGGAAAAGATAATTTAGGTAATGATGTTTTTCTCTCTGATGTATGGCCTTCTTCAAAAGAAATTGAAGAAGAAATAAGCAATTCAATAAATTCAGAAATGTACAATAAGCAATACTCGGATGCGATTTCTGGAAACATAGAATGGAATAATCTTTCATCAGATAAAGGAGAAAATTATAATTGGGATAACGAATCCACATATATTCAGAAAGCACCATTTTTTGATAATTTTTCAAAAGAAATAGATCCACCGGAACCTGTCAAAAATGCTAGAATACTCTGTCTACTTGGTGATTCTGTAACTACTGATCATATTTCTCCTGCAGGGTCTATTCCTGAACTAGCACCATCTGGGCAATTTTTAATCTCAAAAGATGTTCCAAGATCTCAATTTAACTCGTACGGTTCACGAAGAGGTAATCACAATATTATGGCTAGGGGTACTTTTGGAAATATTAGATTAAGGAATAAATTAGTTCCTGATTCTGAAGGGGATTGGACACTATATTTACCTGAAAATAAAAAAATGAGAATTTTTGAGGCTTCAGAAAAATATAAAAATAGTGATATACCTCTAATTGTTATTGCAGGCAAGGAGTATGGCACAGGATCTTCAAGAGATTGGGCAGCAAAAGGCCCAAACCTATTAGGTGTTAAAGCGGTAATTGCTCAAAGTTATGAAAGAATACATAGAAGTAATTTGATTGGTATGGGGGTGATGCCAACTGAATTTATAAATGATGAGTCATTTGATTCATTAGGTTTAGATGGCTCTGAATACTTTTCTTTTGATGAAGTAAACGACTCTACAACTCCTCTATCATTATTAAATGTTAATGCTCAAAGAGATGATGGTTTTGAGATAAATTTTAAGGTTAAACTGAGAATTGACACTGAGGTAGAAAAAAAATATTTGTTAAATGGTGGAGTATTACAATTCGTTCTCAGAAATATGATGGATAAAAACTAATTAAGTCCTGATATAAATTTGTTTAAATCTTTGTCTTTAAATGTATACCCATTTGTGATTAATTTTTCAGGAAATACCGGATAATCGTTTAGGAGTATTTCTTCTGAATACTTATTTGTTGATAGCTTGATAAATAATTTAGGGATTCTAAATAAATTAAAAGTATTATTTGCTGAAGCAAATATTCTTAATGTTTCTCTACAAGAAAGTAAATTAGGGTTAGATAAATTCACTGCACCTTCAATTTGATTGGTTTCTATAATAAAGTTAATAGAGCCAATAACATCATTTATTGAAATCCATGGCCATCTTTGTCTACCATTTCCAAAGCGAGATATTTTCATAAACTTTGTAATATTTAATAACGCCTTGTAATAGAAACTTTCATTTGATAACACTTGTCCTAATCTTAAATTGACTATCTTAGTTTTATTATTGTCAAAGTATCTTGAAGCTTCTTCCCATTCAAGTGCTAATTGAGCCAAAAATCCATTATTGAATTTACTTGACTCAGTAATTTTTCTTTTAGAAGGCGAATAAATTCCAGTTGCAGATGCAGAAATGAAATATTTTGGTGGATTTTTTAATTTTGCAATTGTTTTTGAGAGAATTAAATTCGTAGTAATTCTTGAATCTCTTAATTCTTTGTTATTTCTAAAAAAAGGATTAAGAGATGCAATTTTTGCTCCGCACAAATTTATTATTACATCAAAATCTTCTAATCTCTCATGATTGATATATCCAGTGGGCGGGTCCCAAAAAATACCATTTTGATCTTTACTTCTTATAATTCTTGAAACTTGATTGTTGGTTTTTCTAAAAAATGTAACTAAATTATTTCCAATAAGTCCATGTGAACCAGCTATCGCTATTCTCATCAAGAGTCACTGAGTTTTGATTTGAATCTAGGATCAACAGGAAATAACCATCCTCTATTTTTAATTATTTTTTCTGAAAGTTCAGGAGGTATAGCAACTATTATTTCTGGTTCAATTGAAAATCTGCCTGTAAAACCACCTATTGCACTTCTGGTATGAACCCCAGAATAACCCCCTGGATCTTCATTTCCATTAAAATATTCACCAAGTCCACCAAAAATAGATTGCCATCTTAAAGAAAAACCATTCATAACAGCTGGCCCCGAGTCAAAATCAACATCTGTAGAAACAACCATTCCAAGGGCTTTAACTGTGTAGATAACATCATTTAAGTCTCCACCTTCATTTCCGCATTTTATCGCCCAGTGAAGCCTCCTAAGCATATTATCAGCTATTTTTTCTGCAGCTTCTTGCCCATGCTTTACTCTTTCAGGGTCATCATTCATTTGTTTTTCTCCACCACCTTCTCCTGAAAGATATACTAATCCGGATTGATGAAATAAAACGGTAGCAATTGGTAGCCCTCCACTAGTAATATCATTTACATTATCTTCATATGTACCTAAATCAATCTTTAATTCCTTTATTCTGTCGTATACATCAAATTTTCGTTTAAGTTCATTTGGAACAATTGAATTTTCGTAAAACTTACCCATGAAATCTCCTTTAAATTACTTTTATATTATCTACTATATTATCCTTGATCCAATTTTCATCCAAAGAAATACCTAAACCAGATTTATCAAAGGCAGAAACATTCCCTTTGTTATCTAATCTGATTTGCTCAATTGTTGCAAAATCAGATGAAAATGTTGGCATCCAATATTCATAAAAAATACAGTTATTTACACTCGATGTGACATGTATATTTGCCATATTAAAGAAAATATTCCCACCTGTTCCAATTTCGCATAATTTTTTTGAAGATTCTGCAACCGAGCAAGCCTTTACTAGGCCAGTTATACCTAATTTTCTTGAAGTTCCTCTTAAAATTTGAGGATAAGCTTTAGTAGAATATACATTAATATCTTTAAATTTATAATCAGCCTGATCAGTCATCGCTAAAGGAGTTTTTAATTTATTATAAATTTTTTCAATACTTTCAAAATCATCCCATCTAACTGGATCTTCAAACCAAAAAAAATCATTATCATCAAGTGATTGCCCAACTTCTAATGCTTTTCTTAGATCATATGAATTATTTGGATCTAGCATTAGATAAAAATCTTTACCTAAATTTTTTCTTACATCATTTACCATTCTAATTGTCTCAGTGGTATCCATTGGTCCGGGATGAATTTTATAAGCTTTTAAATTTAAATTTTTAATTTCTTCGCTTTCTTCAACATAACCCTCAGGATTATTATGTCTTGGTTGATAAGTTCCATACGCTTTTACCTTTCTTTTGTCTCCACCAAGTAAAGAGTAAACAGGTAAATTTAGTAACTTTCCTTTTAAGTCCCATATTGCGACGTCAATAGAGGAATAAGCAGAATAATCATCAAGTGTAAATCTATTCATTGAAAAATTAGGCATGCTATTAATAAAGCTCCATAAATTATTACTTGAAAATACTGACATATTTTTTAAATATGGAATAAATTTTTTTACACTATTTATTTTCCCTAGAGAGTCACCTCTGTGTTGGCCAATTATACAATTGCCTTCAGTCCCATCTTTTGTTCTAATTCTTAATATTCCTTGGTGTACAATCCCTCCAGTTATCGCAGATGAACCTCTATGGTCTTGTACATTATCTCCAACAAATTCTAGATTTCTTTCAACAACGTCTATTTCTATTTCAGTAATATTCATAAAAAATTAATTTAAATATAAGATAAATTTCATTATATAAATAAAAATGCAGAATTATGAATAAATCTAATTTAATACTTGTGAGGCATGGGCAAAGTGAATGGAATAAGCAAGATAAATTTACTGGATGGGTTGATGTTCCATTATCTTCTGATGGAATAAATGAAGCAAAAGAAGCGGGATTAACTATTTCTAAATTAGGTATTGAAATTAATCATTCTTTTAGTTCGGTTCTTGAAAGATCAATCCAGACTTATAGTGAAATAAACAAGATTTGTAAAATTTATGCAAAATTAAAAACCGATTGGAGGCTCAATGAAAGGCATTACGGAGACTTGCAGGGGCTTAATAAACAAGAGATGAGAAATAAACATGGTGACGAACAAGTACTAATCTGGAGAAGAAGTTATGACACTAAGCCTCCAGAAATTAATATAAATTCACATAAAAAATTAATTAAACAACAATGTTTTCACGGTTTAAATATAGATCCTTTCCCAAAAAATGAATCCCTTAAAGATACTTTCTATAGATTGATACCTTTTTTAGAAAATATCTTAATGCCATTAATCAATTTAAATAAAAATATTTTAATTTCCGCACATGGTAATAGCATAAGAGCAATATTGAAATATTTTGAAAAAATATCTGATGATAATATTGTAAATGTTGAAATTCCTACTGGAAAACCGTTGCTTCTAGAATTTAAATCAGGAAAATTAGTTTTAAAAAAATATATATAATAATAATTATATTGATCGATTTTTCATTTCATTGATATCAAAATCTAATCCAAAACTAACTTTATCAGGAACTTCAATTTTTCCAGATTGAATTTTAAAATACTCTGAAGTTATTGGGTTTTCTATTAATGAGTTGGGCTCAATATTATATTCTAAAGGAAGTTCAATATTTGGGTTTGCACACAAAAAATTCATGTGTATTGAAGTTGAAATTAGAGGTTGTGTATTATGAATCATAATTATCTGATTCCTTTTGAGTAATTCTGTAGATATTTTTAAAAATTCTGTTATTCCACCTGTTTTAATTGCGTCAGGTTGAATTATATCTGGAGACCCCTTTTCAATAAGATTAACAAAATCTGGAACTGTATAGCAGCATTCACCGCTTGATATATTTATTGAAAGTTCATTGCTTAAAATTTTCATTTCCTCAAGCATTGTGACATGAACTGGTTGTTCGAATTGAAAAACATTGTAATTTTCAAGTTCCTTTCCAATCTCTATTGCCTTTTCTAGTGAATAGGCACCATTTACATCCACCATTATTTCAATTTTATCCCCCAATAATTTTCTTATAGCTGCAACTGTCTTAAGTGTATTATCTCTAGGTGAATCAATCTCTTCAGGAAAGGCCGAATGCATTTTATAATATTTGAAACCTTGTTCATAAAAACTTAATGCCCTTTCTGCTTCTTCTTCTGGAGACATATCTCTTCTCATTGAGCTTGCATAAATATCTATTAACTTTTTCTTCTTACCTCCGAATTGATCAGAAAGCGGTAATTCATTATATTTAAGTTTAATATCCCATAATGCTGTATCAATACCTGAAACAGCAGTCAAAAGACTTCCATAAGGTCCTGTAACGCTAGAAACATTAAATAATTTGCTCCATATAATTGAAATTTCAAATGGATTTAAACCTATAAGGATATCTTTATATATAGTTTCTACAGCAGACTTTGTAATGAAAGGAGCTCTTCTGAAGCATTCACCTATCCCGGTAAGCCCTTCGTCAGTTTCAATAATTACATAAGGATATGTTTCATCAATAATGAAACATTCCACATTAGTAATTTTCATTCAATTAATTCCTTTGGTAACTTGAATGTGATATTTTCTGGTGGCCCCCCAATATATTCAACAGAATCTGGATTTATTGATTTAATCACTTCCTGAACCATCTTTTCGGGCGTTGATGCTCCAGATGTTATGCCGACAGTGTTTACATTTTTTAGCCAATCAAAATTGATTTCTTGTGGTCCTAAAATTAAGTAAGAAGGCACTCCTTTTCTTATTGCAACATCTTTAAGTCTTTGGCAATTAGAACTATTATTTGCTCCAATCACGAGAACAAGGTCACATTGATCTGCAAGTATTTCAGTAGCATCTTGCCTGTTAGTAGTTGCATAACATATATCATTTCTGACTGTGGCATCAGGAATGACTTCTTTTATATCATTTATAGCTTTAGCTGTATCATTAACGGATAGTGTAGTTTGAGATATTACAGCAACATTTTTTAAATCTTTAATTTTATTTACAGGAAACTCTTTTCTTTCATCGATAAGAATCATATCTGTTTGACCCATCGTCCCTTTAACTTCTTGATGTCCTTCATGCCCAACTAAGATAATTGATTTTTTATCGTTTGAATATTTTTTTGCTTCATTATGAACCTTTGTAACTAATGGACATGTAGCATCAATGACTTTAAGATTTTTATTTTTTGCTTTTTCATAATCATCCGGAGCAGATCCATGTGCGGAAAAAATAACTACGCTTCCTTCAGGTATTTCTTCAATTTCTTCAACAGTAATTGCTCCTTGTTGTTCTACATCACTAACAACATTAGGGTTGTGTACGATTTGGTGTTTGACATATACAGGCTCACCGTATTTTTTTATTGCAAGCTCAACAATATCTATCGCTCTTACAACTCCGGCGCAAAAACCTCTAGGATTTGTGACTAATACTTTCATTTATATTCTCTTTAATTAAAGATGTTGCCAAAGGTGCCAAAATAAAGCAACTTCCAGCAAAAGCTAGCAGGCTAAAGTAACCTAAATTTTCACTTGTATTATTTAAAAAATCTATCAATATTCCAGCAATTCTTGCCACTATTCCTGATATCAAGAAACCGATCGCTAGCAACCCAATCTGATTACCAGCATTTTCTTTTGATATCACATCATTAGTTAAAGCCCATATTGTTGAAAACATTGAACCAACCGCTATACCAATACCACTACATAATAATAGTACCATTAAAGGTGAGTGGAATATAATTAATAAATAACAACTTAAACAACCTGTTAAGCCACCATAAAAAAGTACTGATTTCCTACTATATTTATCAGATAATTTTCCGGCAGGTATAATCGAAATTCCTACAGATAGACCTAAAACAATAATCACACCAGTCATCATTAAGGAAACATTTTCAACATCTAAAACATCAGTAATTAAAAATAGTGCATATGATTGAAGAGATGTAAATGAAAATAAAGTAATGCTAAATGTAATTAACACAATTATTAAGTCTCTTTTATTTGTTTTTTTGCGTATATTTTTATCTTCAAGATTTTCATTTGAATATTTAGGTGGATTTAGAGTTATAAAGCTCCAGAATGTAGAAAGCAGGGTAAGTATAGATAAAAATGTTATTGCAAAAAAGAAATATAATTTATTGCCGGTACTGTCGTATATATTCATAAACTGCAATGAGCCAAGTAAACCAACTAAAGCACCAGCAACTCTTAAAAAATTGAATTTTCCTGATGCGCTTCCAAAAGTTTTTTTATTTACATGATCTTTAAGAAGTGCATTAGCAGGGCCTTCACCTAAATTAGCAAAAAATTGAATAAGAGCCCACGATCCAATTAAAAAGTAAAAATTATTTGCAAAATATACTGAATATAATGATATAGATGTTCCGATCCCTCCAATGATAATAAAAGGTAATCTTTTACCTATTTTTAAATTTAATCTATCACTTATTGATCCAACAGCTGGTTGGGTGATAGCTGCAATTATTACCCCGGTTGTCAGGAGTAGCCCTAAAGCGCCATTTTTTTCTAGATTTATACCTAAAAAAGAAACTGTACCATTTGTTATAACTTCTAATATTTTATAAGGAGCTATTACAACTACTAAGCATATTACTACTCCATATATCCCAAAAATATAAGAACCTAAATTAAAAACATTATCAGTCCCGTCAGAAATTATTTTTGATATTATTTTTCTCATCCGCAAATTCTACATTATATTTATTAAGAATGATTTAATTTTTTAATTAATAAATTTAAAAAAAATTATCTTTGTATGTATACTAAAAATTAATTCAAAAAAAGGGGTTACAATTGCCAGGCAGATTTGGTGAAATAAAAGTTTTTTCAGGAACATCGCACCCGAAACTTTCTAATGATGTTTGTACTAATTTAGGAATTGAATTATCTAAAGCAGAAATATTTAAATTTGAAAATGACAATACCTTTGTAAGAATTCTCAACAATATCAGGGAGCAAGACGTTTTTGTAATTCAACCTACTGATAAACCAACAAACGATAATATTATGGAGCTACTATTATGTATGGATGCAGCTAAAAGAGCATCAGCAGGAAGGGTAACTGCTGTAATTCCCTATTTTGGGTATGGAAGAACAGACAAAAAAGATCAGCCAAGGGTTCCAATCTCAGCTAGATTAATTGCTGATATTATCACTACTGCAGGAGCAGATAGAATTTTAACCATAGATTTGCATGCTCCTCAAATCCAAGGTTTTTTTAATATTCCAGTTGATGAATTAACTGCAACACCAATACTTGTTGATTATTTTAAAAAAATGAAAAAAGACTTTGTTGTCGTTGCTACTGACGTAGGAATAAGTAAAAAAGCAAGAGATTTTGCAGCTAGACTGTCATCTCCGCTAGCTATTATAGAAAAAAGAAGGTCAGACAATAGTGGAAATGTTGAACTGTTAAATGTAATTGGTGATGTGAAAGGCAAAACAGCACTAACATTCGATGATGAGATAGATACTGGTGGATCCTTAGTTCAAGCAATTGGGGCACTAACAATTTCAGGGGTCACTGATGTTTACAGTTGCGCTACACATGGAGTTTTTTCTGGAGATGCAATTGAAAAGTTAAGTTCAATAAAAATACTTAAAGAGGTTGTAGTAACTGATTCACTTAGAAAAAAAGAAGGAAATGGTAAAATAAAATATCTCTCAATATCATCATTGATAGCTGAAGCAATTTCAAGAATTCAAAGTGGAAGATCAGTTGGAGAACTTTTTAAATAATTAAATTTTTGAGGAAAAATGGGTTTATTATCAAAAATTTTAGGTGATCCTAATAAAAAAATAATTAAAGATCTTGAAAATATTATCGAAAAAATTAACAATTCAGAATCAAAATTTGTAAATCTTACTGATGATGAGCTAAAAAAAATTTCAAATGATCTGCAAAGTCAAGCAGCTAAGGCTGATATTGACGATTTAATTGTTGATTCATTTGCATTAGTCCGTGAGTCGGCTAAAAGGGTGATTGGTTTGAGGCATTATGATGTCCAATTGATGGGAGGTTTAGTTTTGCATCAAGGTAAAATTTCTGAAATGAAGACGGGTGAAGGAAAGACACTTGTTGCAACACTGCCTACATATTTGAATTCACTTGGAAACCAATCAGTTCATGTCGTAACTGTGAATGATTACCTGGCTAGAAGAGATGCAGAGTGGATGGGTCCAATTTATAAATTTCTTGGATTAACTGTTTCGTGCTTGCAGAATAATGATTCTCTAGAATTTCAATATGATGAAGAAACTAAAATAGGAAAAATGATTCAAGTTGAACGAAAAGAAGCCTATAATTGTGACATTATTTATGGTACAAATAATGAGTTTGGATTTGACTATCTTAGAGATAACATGTCCATAGATCCAAATGCAAGAGTTCAATCAAAACTTTCTTATGCCATTGTAGATGAGGTAGATAACATTTTAATTGATGAAGCTCGAACGCCTTTGATTATAAGTGGGCCTGCAAGAGATAGGTCTAATGAATATAGGCAATACTCCGTTTTAGCTAGATCTTTGATTCAAGATGAAGATTTCACAGTAGATGAAAAATTTAAAAATATTAATCTAAGCGAGGATGGCATTAAAAAAGTTGAAAAAAAACTTAACGTAAATAATTTATATGACATTGAAAATTCAGAAATTACTCACTTTGTTGAAAA
>Ga0163111_10001721_pt1 | contig 13641 bp, 12 predicted proteins | sample CRUFie1St18metaG_FD_109645 | JGI IMG/M metagenome (GOLD analysis project Ga0163111, IMG submission 109645) | Marine microbial communities from the Costa Rica Dome - CRUD Field 142mm St18 metaG | ecosystem: Environmental > Aquatic > Marine > Oceanic > Photic zone | place: Costa Rica: the Eastern...
AATGCGGCGCCGTTCGTTAGATATAATCTCCCATTTCAAATGTCTGAGGGCCGACACTGAATTCCACGCTTTTTGCTTGAATCATGGTGAGGATTTCGAATTGGAAGAAGCCTGCTGGCTCTTGGCCCGTACCGTGGATCCACATATTAACACCGAAGCCTATCGCGCCGTACTGGACGATTACGCGCATGATCTCATTCAGAAGGTTGATTTCGGCTCCGAACCCGAAGGCATCATGGCCGCCATCAATCGCTATCTCTTTCAAACCAAGGGCTACCGGGGTAACGAAGATAATTACTACTCCGCAGACAACAGCTACCTCAACCGCGTGATCGATCAGCGAACGGGAAACCCCATTTCCCTGTGCATGATTTATCAACTGGTCGGCCGACGCTTGGGACTGCCTGTAAACGGCATCGGATTGCCCGGCCATTTCCTGTGCCGTTTCCAGACACCCATACGAGATTACTACATTGATGCATTTAATAAAGGTCGGCTTCTCACCAAGACCGATTGCATGAAATACCTCAAGCAAGCCGGCTATGAATTTCACGAGGCCTTTCTCATGCCAGCTAGTTCCCGGCGCATCCTCTTACGCATGTGCAGCAACCTGCACCAGATTTATCAACGCGATAATCAAGCCGCCGACGCCGCCCGTCTTCACGGCTACATCGTCGCCCTCTCGAAGTAAGAAAATAAATGCGTTAAACCTTTGATTTACAATCCTTTCTGCATAGCCTCCCCCGCAAGGCCAAGGAGGCCTTCCCATGCTTCACATTCTCGTCAACCGGGACGGGCGCCATTTGGGCCCCTATACCTATGATCAAGCGTGCCAACTGCTCGCTGAGGGAAAACTGCATACATGGGATATTGCCTGGCCCGATGGCAGCCGCGAATGGGTGACCCTTGACCAAATCGACGGACTCGCCGACCGCGCCTTTGCCCTGCGCGAACAACGCCGGGCCGAAGCTGCTGCTGCCGCCACCGCAGCCCTCGAAGGCCGCCCCGCCAGCCCAACCGCGCAATTCATGGTGTCCCGGCAGCACACCGAGCTACCTCAGCGCAACTGGATGCGGATCGGCATCTGGACCGCCATGATCGGCGTCCTAGCACTCTCGCTCTTTGCCTGGCTGAAATTCCTGAACGAAAAAACGTTGATGGAAACCCTCGAACGGCGCGGGGATAATCTTACCTATGAACAAGGCCAGCCCGATCCCTTTGACGGCATCGCCCACGCCTTTTTCAACGACGGCTCGCAATGGGAGCAAACCACCTTCTCCGACGGCGTACGCCACGGCCAACGCACCGTTTGGCACATCAATGGAAAAACGGCCCTCAAGGAAACTTATCATAACGGCCGATTAACTCAGGCCACCAGCTACGATTTCCAAGGGCAACTCTCCGGCCAGCTTCAAGACAGCACCGGCACCATTTTGCTTTATTGGAATGACACCGGCATCCGTTCGCAAGAACTCGTTTACGAGAACAACAACATTATTCGGCGCACTATCTGGAATCGTGAAGGCCAGCTGCTTTCCATCATCCCGCCGCCTGTCCAAGTCGCCCCGCCGCCTCTTGAGCCGATCACCATCATCACCAACATCCCACCGCCGGCCACCCAATCCATCAACACCAATGCGCCCACCGTAATCCCCGGCCAGTTACCCAACCGCACACGCGCTTGGTTAATCGGCAAACCCGATACCCCCACGCCGCCCGGCCAAGTGGATAAACGAATCGATCTGGTGTACCTCACCCAATATTACACCAAGATCGTTGAGGAATTTGGTAATCCCGATGAAATTATCGACGGCAAAGTGTACGCCTATCAAAACATGAGAATACGAAATCTCGTAGATGACACCTTGCGGACACAGGTGTACTTCCATTTTGTCAACGGCACGGTGACTCAGGTGGAAGCGCTGCCGTAAATTCCTTCAGCTTCAGCAACTCCGCCTCCGTCCAGGGGTCTTCCCTGTTTTTCTCAGCCGCCTTAAGTCGATTCACCTGCTCGACGGTGACCGGATCCGCACGGTGATCCCATTCGCGGCGGGTGTAAGTGAGGATAGCCGCAATATGCTCGGACTGAAACCCCTGCAACGCCGGCATGCTCATGTTGTATTGCCGGCCGTGCACCGTGATGGGGCCGGTCACGCCGTGTAGCACAATGCCAATCGCCCGATCCGCCGGCCCCACGAGGAATGGCGAATCCAAAAGAGGCGGCGCCTTACCTTCTTCGCCCAAGCCATTAGCCTGATGGCACGCGCCGCAGGTGGCGGTGTACAAGATTTTGCCCAGCTCGAATTGCTGTTGCTCCACCGCCGTCAAGGCACGTGGCGGTGCCGGCGGCTTGGCGGCTTCTCCCCACACAATGAATTTCGACAAACGCGCCACGAGTTCCTGAACCTTTTGATCATCGCTCTCCGCCATAGACGCCATGGACAAGGGCTGCGACTTGAAGGCCACCGGCTTCAGTGCCCGCCCTTTCGGGAACGCCGCTTTGTTGATGCCATCGAGCAAATTCACCTGCCCTATCGTCGGCAGGCTTTGTGCCAGTTTCAGTAATTGCTCCAGCCGCACGACATTCCGCTGGCGCGCCACGCAACCGGCTAGAGCCTGCACGATGTTGCGCAAGTTGCCGTTCGTCACCCACTCTTCACTTGCCCCGACGCGTTGAAGGAACTCCAATTCGCGCCCGGCTAAGCCCGTGATCAGGCCATCCCGCACCACGCTGTTCTCTGCGTGCTTAACCACAAACGCCCGAAGCAACGATTCCACGCCTGGTGCCTTAATCGCAGGCAGGCTCAAGGCCACCTGTTGGCGCACATTAGCATCCTCGTCCTGCGCCACTTTTGTCAACGCCGGCAACAATGCCACGCGCGCTTCAGTATCCGCCTTGCTGCTGCCCAGCGTGGCGGCAAAGGATTCAGCCACCCGCAATGCCGCAATACGCACGCGCGGATGGTCATCGCCCAAGGCTCGCGCAATAGTCGGTGCGTCCAGCCCGCCCATGCCTTCCAACGTCCACAGCGCATGCTGACGGGCCAGATGATGTTCGCTGGCTGTGGCGGTCTCCCGAAGAATGGGGGGAGCGCCGTTTTCATTTCGCTCCACTAACAACCGTTGGGCGGTGTCGCGTCGCCAACCATTGCCGGATTCCAAGTGCCCAATCAGTTGCTCGTAGTCCTGCCCGGACATCTTAGGAGCGGCTTGGCGTTTTTGGCCGGTGTGCACCACGCGATAAATGCGACCGAGCCCGATGTGCTTATCCAGTTTGCGCTCAATGATTTGTTTACGCAGGAACGTAGTCACATAATGTTTGTGCTGCAGAATGCCGCGGTACATGTCCACGATATACACGCAGCCGTCGGGTCCGTTGTAGAGACTCACGGGACGAAACCGTTCATCGGTGGAAGTAAGCCACTCGGCCTTGTCGTATGCGTTGGCACCGGAAGGTCGACCGTCTTTCCAGGTGAGTTTCTGCAACCGAATCATGTTGCCGCATGGTTCCGGGATGAAGGCGTCGCCCACAAGCTCGGCGGGATATTGGTCGCCTCGATAAATAACCGGACCGCTGGCGCCGGTCCAACGCGCCAACCGGCCTTCCCGCAGCATGCCGTCTTGGTATCCGCGATTAATGCCGGTGTTCAACCGACCTGTCCACACGCTGTTGTCGCCCCAAAGGCGATAGCCCAACCCATTGCGCGTGGGATGATGCGGATTGCGTACCGTGTAGACGCCGGGAATGGTGTCGCAAAAGAGCGGTGCCGAATTGCTATTATAATAGAGCCGACCGTAGTTGTCTTGCGCAATGCCCCATTGACCGCGGAAGACGGTGTTCTCCACCAAGACTTTTCCATCCACAAACTTCAGTCGCTTAGTGGACTTGGCATTGTACAGCCAGTTATCCAGCCCGGGCATCAATCCGTTTTCCGTATGCTCCACAGGCCCTTGAGAGGCGTACCCGCGAAATGCCTCGGTCTTCTTATCCGCCTTCAAGTCCCCATCGGTATCCTGACAGTACCAAAGGATTGGCGGCTCGGAAATCAACACGCCGCCCTTCACAAGTGCAATGGCCCGCGGCGTATTCAGGCCGCTAAGAAATTCCGTACGCTTATCCATGCGGCCATCGCCATTCGTGTCCTCCAGCACGGCCACACTGCCCACCTTGGCATCCTCGCCGGTGCCGTCCACATTCGGCATGTAAGCGCGCATTTCCACTACCCATATGCGACCGTCTTCATCAAACTTCATCGCCACCGGGTCGTGCACCAACGGATCGGCCGCTGCAATTTCAATGCGAAATCCGGGCTGCACTTTGAAACTCTTCAATGCCTCCTCCGGCGTCAGGGGCGAAGCGGGTGGCACATCAAAACCCTTCCACACCTCCGGTTGTTGCTGGCCCTTTTTGTCGCCGCGTTGCGCCCATGCCGACGTGCTGCATCCCGCCAAGCCGGCGACCATCATGATGATCAAAAAACGGTTTTCCATCCCACAAAGACGCATGATACGGACCGCCCAAGTTACTGACAAGACGCAATTGGATTGTGAATCGTTCCCCCTTGTTCATTTATGGCTCACTGCTTTGATTGGCGGTCCAATGAGGGCGATAAAAACATTCTTTCTGACGGGCTTGGCCGTGGTGCTCGGCGCGGGCTGCTTTACCACCGCAGATGATAAGTCCAAATTCACCCCCATCCCTTGGCGGACCGACTCCGTGGAACGGCGTTACGACAAACCCGTGGCCGATGTCATGGCGGCCACCCGCGTCGCGTTGGGAGCCATGGGCACGATCACCGGAGAAGAGGCCACCAAGAATGTCATTAGCGCCCGGATCAATACGCGTTATGTGTGGGTGAAAATCTCGCCGGATTCACAGGCGCCCGAGGCGATTTCCGCCGTGCGCATTCAGGTCCGCACCAAGTATCGGAATCCCGATCAACAAACCGCCTCGGCCATTGCCGAGCAAGTGACACTGGCCCTGATTGCAGCGGCCAATCCGCAGCCCCAGAACTAGACCAAATCCTGCATCCGGGTGAGGCGCGCCTGAGCCTCCTCGGCAAACGGTAAATCCGGAAACCGCGTCATGACCTGTTGCAGGCATTGGCGTGCGCCTTCCGGATTCTTTTTTTCCAAATGCCAATCAGCCATGAGATTGAGCCAGCGCGCCAAGTCGCGGGGTTGCTGAAATGGATTGGCGAACAGCTTGTTTAATTCCTCCCACGCCAAATCCGGTTTACCGTAGCGTTTGAAATATATCCGCGCCAACTGCTCACGGGTTTGGTTATCCAAGGGATGTTTCTCCAGTTGCTTAAGACATTCAGAGACCAGCTCGCTGGCATCGCGACGATCATTGGAATCCACAGAAAAATCCAAACGCGCTAGGCGCTGGGCACTAGCCAGCTCAATGCCCGATCCCGGAAAACGGTCGCGCAATCCTGTCAGTGTCAGCCGCATGGCCTCCTCCTGCCCTTCCTTTTTCTGCCAATCGGCGAGTTGATTCATTGCCCGGGCAATCTGTCCTGGCTCGTGTTGTTTCTGGGCCGCGATGCCCAACAAGGTGCCTTCGGCCGTGGCAAAATCTTGCAGAGACTCCATTTGAATGGTTGCCTTAAGCATTTGCCCCTCGAAATCTCCCGAGAATTTTTCGAGCTCATCATCAATCAGCTCAATCGCGAGCTTCGATTTTCCAGAACGCCATTTCGCCTCAGCCACTGAATACAAAGGCTTGGGCTCGACCTCTTCGCCTCCTCCCATCAAGGAGTTGATTGCCTTGCCTCCCAGAAGATCCATCGCCGGCCCCACCCAGAGTAAGCCCAGCAAAAACGCCGGCGCGATAACAAGAATCAATCCCAGCGCGCCCATCCTCAAACAGGCGATAATCATAACAACCATCAACCCACTGGCACCCAGCTTAAGAATTAACGGGCCGACCTGATCGTACTCGTTGGCTTCGGTGCGTTTGTGTTGATAAAACGTCCATGCAATTAACAGGGCAAGCGGCCCTAGGATCATGGCAAGGCAAAGCCACATTTGTTAGCGTTTCGGATCGAGCTTCAATTCAAAAACAATGGCCGTACGGGAACCGGTTTGGTCATTGCGCATTTCCATTTCCTTGAGATGCCATTGGCCATCAATCTTCTTAAAGGCCTTAGGCTCGAAGATTTTCAAAAGTTTCCCCTGCGCATCAAACAGTTCCGCGCGCACGATGCCCATGGAATCTTCATCCACCCAGCTCACCACCTTGCTATAACCGCCTTCAGTCACTTTGGCTGGGCGGCTTACCAGAACACTGCAGAGTTCACCACGGCGTAATTTACGTTCGATCACGTTTTGATTGGGCCAACGCAACATCTCCAAACCCAAATCAGCCATCCAAAAATCCGCTCCTGCAAATGATTGCATGGCCCGCTCCGCATCCAACTGCTCCGGCTTCTTGTTCGGCGTAGCCCATTCATATTGTGTATCTTTTCCCACCGCAGCACGAACCGTCAACGTGCCTTCCTCTACTACGTATTGATTCACCAAAGTCGGCCCCAGCGCGAATGTGCGAAACTCCACCGGCACAGTCCGGCGCTTCCCTCCCCGTGGTGGGCGAATGCGCAACACACCGTTGCCGTTCACCGCGTTGGCCGGCCGTATGGCTTGCATGTACAAAGCCATCTGGGCGCCAAACCGTTTTTGCAATTCCACATCAACGATCGTTTGAAACACTCGCGCCTGCGGATCCTGCAATATGTGGTCGGGCTTCACCGCCGCGTCCAACCGGCCCGCCAAGGCTGCTACAATTAAAATCATCAACGCTCTCATGCTTTTAGTCTCTGCCCCAAGCTAAAATCGCCTCTTCCCGCCCGCAAGGGAACATTCCCCACAGAGAGACACTAACTGAATCCCACGGCCCACAAACTGCGCCATTAAGACACAGTGTCACAATGTGCTCGGGTAATATTCACCAATAATCCCTAGTTTCAAACATATTCAGGGCTGGCACTGTCGTTGCTTTAAGAAGCAGATCATTTGTGCAGTGGCACAGTTTTAAGGAATTTTATGGGTAAGATCTTAGGCATCGATTTGGGCACCACGAACTCGTGCATGGCGGTTATCGAAGGCGGCGAGGCGACGGTGTTGGAGAATTCGGAAGGTAAACGGACCACGCCTTCGGTGGTGGCGTTTGCCAAGAATGGTGAGCGTTTGGTGGGCGATTCAGCCAAACGGCAGGCGGTAACGAACCCTGCAAACACGGTATTTTCCGCCAAGCGTTTCATTGGCCGCAAATATAAGGAAGTAGCTGAGGAATCCAAGCGCATGCCGTACAAGGTGGTGGAAGGCAAGAACGGCGACGCGGCCATAGAGGTGGAAATCGAAGGCAAAGCCAAAGCCTACAGTCCACAGGAGATTGCCTCTATGGTGTTGGCCAAGCTCAAAGCCGATGCCGAGATGCGGTTGGGCGAATCCATTTCCCAGGCGGTCATCACCGTGCCCGCTTACTTTAATGACTCACAACGACAGGCTACCAAGGACGCCGGCTCCATCGCCGGCCTCGATGTACTACGCATCATAAACGAACCCACCGCGGCCTCGCTCGCGTACGGTTTAGATAAAAAGGATGACGAACAAATCGCGGTCTACGACTTGGGCGGTGGTACGTTCGATATCTCCATCCTCGAAATTGGCGATCAGTTTTTCCAGGTGAAAGCCACCAACGGCGACACCCACCTCGGTGGTGACGACTGGGACAATGCCATCATCGACTGGGTGGTGGAGGAATTTAAGAGCGACTCCAGCATTGATCTCCACGGCCAACCCGATGCCATGCAACGTATCAAGGAAGAAGCCGAGAAGGCGAAGATCGCGCTGTCCAGTTCGCAAACATATGAGATCAGCCTGCCGTTCATCACGGCCGATCAATCCGGCCCCAAACACATCAAGATCGAACTGACCCGCGCCAAGCTGGAACAGCTCACCGACGATCTCTTCGAACGCACAACCGGCCCGGTGAAGGAATGTTTGAAGGATTCCGGACTGAACAGCGGCGACATTGACGAGCTCGTGCTGGTTGGCGGCATGACCCGCATGCCTCGCGTGGTCGACACCGCCAAAGCGCTGCTCGGCAAACAACCTAATCAGGGAGTAAACCCCGACGAAGTGGTAGCCATCGGTGCCGCCATTCAGGGTGGCGTGCTCAACAAGGAAGAAGGTTTGGACAGCGTGTTGCTGCTGGATGTCACCCCGCTCTCGCTGGGTATTGAGACAGAGGGCGGCATTTTCACCAAACTCATCGAGCGCAACACCACGATCCCCTCGAAGAAATCTCAGATTTTCTCCACGGCCGCAGATAACCAACCCGGTGTGGATGTGCAGGTCTCCCAAGGCGAACGCCCCATGGCGCAGGACAACAAGAAGCTCGGCAACTTTAAGCTGGACGGTATCGAGCCGGCCCCGCGCGGCATGCCGCAGATTGAGGTGAGCTTCGATATCGACGCCAACGGCATTTTGCACGTGAGCGCCAAAGACAAAAAGACCGGTAAGGAACAGAAGATTACCATCAAGGATTCCAGCGGTCTGTCCGAAGACGAGATCGAGCGCATGAAACAAGAGGCCGAGGACAACGCCGAGGCCGACAAGCAGCGCCAGGAACAAGTGGAAGCCCGCAACGAAGCCGACACCGCCGCCTACGCCGCTGAGAAATTCCTCAAGGAAAACGGCGAGAAACTTTCCGACGACACCAAAGGCAAGGTGGAGAAAGCCGCTGAGGAATTGAAAGAAAAACTCCAAGGCGACGATCTCGAAGCCATCAACACCACCAAGGATGCCCTCAACGAAGCAATGCAAGGTGCTGCCGCTGAGGCCTATCAGGCCGCCTCTAATGAGGAAGGCGATGAAGCGCAGGCTGAAGCCGCCCCCGAGGGCGACAGCGGAGTCGAAGACAAACAGGAAGACGGTCCCGTAGTCGACGCCGAAGTGGTGGACGAAGACAAAAAATAAATCTCAAACCCCGGCGGGTGCCGGGGTTTCTCATTCACACTAACCTCAACAAACAACAAACACATAATGGCTAAACTCAAAATCAAGCCCCTTGGTGACCGCGTGCTCGTGGAACCCGCCGAGGAAGCTGAAGTGAAAAAGGGCGGAATCATCATCCCCGATTCCGCGAAAGAAAAACCGCAGGAAAGCAAAGTCATCGCACTGGGCACCGGCAAAACAGACGACAACGGCGATAAAGTCCCGTTTGAAGTCAGCGTCGGCGACATCGTTTTGACCAACAAGTACGGCGGCACCGAAATCAAAATCGACGGCGTCGAGTACAAGATCCTGAATCAGGACGACATCCTCGCGGTGGTCGGCTAAACCCAAAATTAAACTAGAAAAAAATCATGTCAGCCAAACAACTCGTATTTGACGAAAAGGCCCGCCAGAACATCCTTAGGGGTGTGGAAAAACTGGCCAAAGCCGTAAAAGTGACGCTCGGCCCCAAAGGTCGTAACGTCCTCATCGACAAGAAATTCGGCTCCCCCACCGCCACCAAGGACGGTGTAACCGTGGCGAAAGAGATCGAGCTAGAGTGCCCGTACGAAAACATGGGCGCCCAGATGGTTCGCGAAACCGCCAGCAAGACCAGCGATGTAGCCGGTGACGGTACTACCACCGCGACCGTGCTCGCCGAGGCCATCTACCGCGAAGGTCTCCGCAGCGTGACCGCCGGTGCCAGCCCCATTCACATCCAGCGTGGTGTGCAGAAAGCTGTGGACGCCGCCGTGGCGCAACTCGCCAAAATCTCCCAAAAGGTGACCAGCAAGGCTGAGATCCAGCAGGTGGCCACCGTGTCCGCCAACTGGGAATCCAGCATCGGTGAAATCATCGCCGACGCCATGGACCAGGTCGGCAAGGACGGCACCATCACCGTGGAAGAAGCCCGCTCCATCGAGACCACCCTCGAAGTCGTCGAAGGCATGCAGTTCGACAAGGGATACCTCTCCCCGTACTTCATGACCGACGCCGACACTCAAGAGTGTAAACTCGAGGACGCCTACGTGCTCCTCTACGAGAAGAAGATCAGCTCCCTCAAAGACATCCAGCCCATCCTCGAAAAGGTCGTCGCCGCCGGCAACAAGCCGTTGCTCCTCGTGGCCGAAGACATTGAGGGCGAAGCGCTCGCTACTCTCGTGGTGAACCGCATCCGTGGAACCCTGAAGATCTGTGCTGTGAAAGCACCAGGCTTCGGCGACCGCCGCAAGGCCATGATGGAAGACATTGCCATCCTCACCGGTGGCAAATTCATCACCGAAGACCTCGGCCTGAAGCTGGACGGCATTGAGCTTTCCGACCTCGGCACTGCGACCAACATCGTCGTGGAGAAGGAAAACACCATCATCATCGACGGCGGTGGCAAGGCTAAGACCATCAAGGGCCGGATCGACCAGATCCGCCGTCAGATCGAGGAAACCACTAGCGACTACGATCGCGAGAAGCTCCAAGAGCGCCTCGCCAAGCTCGCCGGCGGTGTGGCCGTCATCAATGTAGGCGCCGCAACCGAGTCCGAGATGAAGGAAAAGAAAGCCCGCGTCGAGGACGCCTTGCACGCCACCCGCGCTGCGGTAGAAGAAGGTATCGTTCCCGGCGGTGGCACCGCCCTGCTCCGCACCATCCCCGCCATTGATAAGCTCAAGCTAGAAGGTGACGAGCAAATCGGTGTGGACATCTTGCGAAACGCTGTTGAGTCGCCACTGCGTAGCCTCGCTGCGAACGCTGGTCTTGAAGGTGCTGTCATCGTAAATGATGTACAAAGCAAGAAAGGCAATATTGGCTTCGACGTGGCCACCGAAAAATACACCGACCTGATCAAGGCCGGTGTGGTGGACCCGGCCAAAGTGACCCGCTCGGCCCTGCAAAACGCATCGTCCATCGCTGCGCTACTGCTCACCACCGAGTGTCTCATCACCGATGTTCCGGAAGAGGAGAAGCCCGCTCCGGATCATGGCCACGACCACATGTAAGTCGTAGCGATCACTCCATTACACGGGCCGGCCTTCGGGTCGGCCCTTTTTTTATTTGACTCAAAATTACGATTATAAAAAAACCCTCAGTTTACAGTACCCAAGCAGTAACTAATTCTACTACAATGACCTGAGTGAAATCCCATCGCCTACTAAGAACTGTCTTCAAAGAAAAATCGGTGAAGCATATCGCCGATCAAATGAATCTTTCCGCGTCCACCGTTTACAAATGGGCGGAATCCCCTGACTCTGGCTCGGCAAGCGGTATCGCCAACCCGCTGGATCGTGCTCAGTCCCTGATAATGGCCGCGGATGACCCACGATTATTGCGTTGGCTCTGCGAGCAATCGGAGGGATTTTTCGTTAAAAATAGTAATCCTTTAGGCGAAGAAACATCTAACGCTCAAACTCTCGCGCCGGCTACCAGCAAGGTGGTGAAACAATTTGCCGATCTTCTTTCCACCGTGGCCGAAGCGGCTGCTGACTCAAAAATCAGCGCCAAGGAAGCCTCCAACATTCGACAGGAATGGGAACGTCTCAAGCGTGCGGCTGAGGGTTATGTGAAATGCTGTGAAGAAGGAAACTTCAAGCGGTTAAATCGTGACCTGAAGAAGTAAACACGCCTTGCGCCTCCAAAAATGCCTGTGTCTCGTTGGCATCCTGATGGCAGCAGGCCCTCCAACCGCGCGCTAAGCCGGCGTCAATATTCTCCGGGCGATCATCCAGATATATGATCGCTTCCCCTGTACGCCCGGACAACGCCTCCAGTGATTCGTAAATCCCGGCATTAGGCTTTAGCGACTTCACTTCGTGCGACAAAATATGACCGGTAAAGCGCGGCCAAAAATCATATGAATGGCTAATGTGCCGCACTGCCATTTCGTTGGTGTTGGAAAAAGTGTAGGTCGACAAGCCGCACTCGACGATTTGCCGATGCATTTCAATGACCTCTTCAATTGGCGTAAAAATATCCTCAAACAACGCCGTAAACTCGAATTCCGTCCCCGTGAATTTCGTTTCATTTTGAATGCGTGTGAAAAATTCCGAGGAGGTCAATTGGCCGGATTCATATTCCACCAGTAGAGGCGATTGGTTCAGATATGCATCCAGTTCCACTTCATCGCATTGTGTTCGCGGAGCCAGTTTGGTGATTAGAATGCCGTAATTGAAATCAAGTAGCACCTTGCCGATATCAAATGCTACCACCGGTTTCATTACATTTCCCGGCGGCCTTTGAGCGCGTGGCTCAGTGTGAGATCATCGGCATATTCCAAGCCACTGCCTGCAGGCAATCCATGCGCAATACGGGTCACTTTTACGCCTTTGGCCGTCAAGCGTTGCGCCAGATAATTGCTCGTAGCATCGCCTTCCACATCGGTTCCCAAGGCCAGAATCACTTCCTGTACGCCATCCATGCGCGCCTCCAGTTGCGCAATGCGCAAATCCTCCGGATCCACCCCGTTCAAAGGCGAAATTTTCCCGCCCAAGACATGGAAACGCCCAAGGAAAGCACCGGATTTATCGACGTTAATGACATCCACCGCAGTCTCCACTACGCACACCGTCGTCGAATCGCGTCGATCATCGGTGCATAACGCACATGGCTGCGTTTCGGTGAGTGCACCACAGGTGACGCAGAGCTCGATTCGTTCGGTGGCCGTGACGAGAGCTTCGGCAAGTTGTTTGACCTGCCCCGCCTCACTTTGCACGAGATATAGGGCCAGTCGCTCAGCCGAACGCGGCCCAATGCCCGGCAATTGGCCCAAGGCCCCCACGAGGGCCGATACCGGCTCCGGCAGGGACGCCATGGTTTAGCCCATGCCCGGCAGGTTCAATCCAGCCGTTACTTTACCCATCTCTTCGGCCTGAATCTTCTGCCCCTCTGCGATGGCTGAATTCACTGCGGTAAACACGAGATCCTCCAGCGTCTCCACATCCTCAGGATCCACCGCTTCGGGATCGATCTTCAAGGACTTCAGCACGCCTTTACAGGTCGCGACCACTTTAACCGCACCGCCCCCACTGGTGGCTTCCACCTCGCGCGCAGCCAAAGCGGCCTCCGTTTCCTGGGCCTGCTGTTGCGCGCGCATGGCCTGCTTCATCAATTTGTTTATACTCGCCATAAATTTTTCCTAGTTTCGCACATCCACAATCTGTCCCTTAAACACTTCCAGTGCCTTCTGGATCAGTGGATCATTTTCAAACTCTTCCTTGTTGATCGGCCCCTTGGGCGGAAGCGGTTCCCCTGCGGCATTGGTAGCCGGCTCGGCAGCAACCTCCGTTTCACCGGGCGTGGCCATGGCCTGAGGAATCCAATCCGCGGGCCGTTCCGCAATCACAAAACTCACCGTGCGCAGGGAATGCCCGGCCTTGTTCAAAACAGCTAGCAAGGATTGGTTGGTTTCCTTAGTGTTCGCCAACTCCATTTGCGGGGCAAAGGCTTCCGGAAAACCGATGGTCACGCCATCGCCTTCGATGGATTTCAGAAATGCTTCCTGAAAATACGCCCGGGAAAAGACTCCCAATGATTCCAGCATAGCTACCCATAAAGTAGGAAGATCGGCTTCCGGTGCCGATTGCGGAGCGGGTTCTTCCTTAACCTGCGGAACCGACTCCAGTTCTGGTTTGGGTTTTGGATCAGAGGTTG
>Ga0163111_10001724_pt1 | contig 13633 bp, 16 predicted proteins | sample CRUFie1St18metaG_FD_109645 | JGI IMG/M metagenome (GOLD analysis project Ga0163111, IMG submission 109645) | Marine microbial communities from the Costa Rica Dome - CRUD Field 142mm St18 metaG | ecosystem: Environmental > Aquatic > Marine > Oceanic > Photic zone | place: Costa Rica: the Eastern...
AGCACCACCGTGCGACCCGTTTCCGCGCGCAACGCCGCGGCAAGATGCGCCCAGCCGGCGGCATCAACATTGGCGCAGGACACAGCGCTGCCCACCGCAATGCGGTTACTCAGTTGCTGGCCGAGTGCCGATGCGGAAAAACAATTAAATAAATGTGAGCGGTCACTCATTCAAGAGACACGAAAGGAAATGCTAAGTTGTCACGTCGTTATGCATCGGTCAAGCGCTCCATTGACAAGACAATCAATTCGAATTAAACACCATGGCTGGATTTGAATTCATGAAGCTAATAGCAATTATTATCGCTACAACTGTTGTAACTGCATCTGTAACCTTCGTCGTTTCATCCGCCGACAAAGAGGTCGCGCAAGAAGAACGACGTGAGATTCGGAACGATCGTTCAGGTAAAGTTATCGCTGAATTACAAAAGCAGCTAAAGCAGGCCAAAGCCGAAGCGGGCAGAGTAGAGATAATCCAGTCTGAGATTATCGTACCTGGCGCCTCAACCAAAACCCCCGAGGCAATCCTCGATTACCTGAGCAAGCTCCCGATGGGAGAACGCAATGACAGGGGAGGTGACACTGATGAACATCGAGTCTTAATCCGACAAGTCATCCGTCAGTTTGAAGAAATCACTTCGATGGGGCCTGACGCTCTCCCTGCCATAGACCGTTTTCTCGACCAGGGCCTTGATCTACTGCTCTGGGAAAACACTTCACAAATTACCACACGCAACTGGGAGCGCGGACAGATATATCTTGATCCAATTTTCCCTCCCTCGTTAAGGATCGGACTTTTCAACTCCGTCCGACACATCGGTAAACGGAACGGCACCCACATTCAAGAATGTGAGCAAATCATTCTAAAAGTACTAAGCACCACCGGCAGATCATTGGAAGTCGCGTACCTTGCACTGGTTTTGGATGATCTTTCCAAGGATCAACACACCGATGCGTACCTACAGGCAACCCACGAGCTTCTCATAGACTTCTACAATAAGAGACCCAAAACAGCCGACGGAATTCTGATGGCACAAGACGAGAGAGAAGTCTCTTATCTCGATCGACAAAACAAATGGATGCTTTGGAATATTTTAAGAAAAAACAAGGACACCACCTTTATGAATCAGGCTAAGAGGGAGTTGCTGTTCGAGTACAATAGAAAGGAGAAAAAAGACGGACAGGAAATTGAAGTCGCCCATACCGGAATTGACCGCTCGGTAATGGGGTACCTCACAGGAGTTCTTGGAAAAGATGCCATGCCTATTTTAAGAGATGTCTATGAAACACCGAATTTGGATGACCGAATTAGAAGCGAAATAAGAAGAACAGCGGTAAACTATGTCGGGGTAAGCGAGGATTCGAATATTATTGTTAATAGCAGAATAAACGAAGGGTTTGCACTTATGGCCTCGCTGGATGACAAGAAGCAGGAAAAGGAAAATCGTGAACAAGGACTGCGCACCATCAGCTATTATCTGGGCAGTTTGGGCTATGGCCGAGAGGTTTCACCCGATATTATTCAACAACGCCGGCAATTTCTAAACACTCTTCGGCCACAATCTAATGATCCTGAGATACAGGCCATGATGGACAAACTGGACAAGCGTTTTGATACAATGGCTGACCCGAAGCAGGCTAAAAAGATCGATAAAAAATTTGATCCACGTGTGAAACGTTAGGACTGTTCAAGGCCTTAACCCTCTGCTTTTCTGCGCTCGTGAGTAATCCCATCATCGCTGCTCTTGATGTTCCTACTGCCAATGAAGCATTAACTCTTGCTAAAGCAATAGCCCCCGCAGTGGGTGCGTTCAAAATCGGCAAGGAACTCTTTGTAGCTGAAGGCCCTGATATTGTCCGTCGCGTACGTGATACCGGTGCCGCAGTTTTCCTCGACCTAAAATTTCACGATATTCCGAACACTGTCGCCAAGGCCGTCACCAGTGCCGCACATCAAGATGTCCAAATGCTCACCGTCCACGCCAGCGGAGGTACCGCCATGCTCCGTGCCGCACAGGAAGCGGCCGGTGACAACGGCCCGCTTGTCCTCGGTGTGACCGTGCTCACCAGCATGGATGAACAAGACCTGACCGAATTGGGTATTCAAAAAACGCCCGCTGAACAAGTGCGTCACCTAGCCCAACTAGCTGCCGCAGCCGGCCTGCGCGGGCTGGTGTGTTCGCCCCAGGAAATTGCGCCGCTGCGGGGAGTGTTACCGGCCGAAGTGCAATTGGTCACCCCCGGCATCCGCCCTGCCGGCATTGCGTCCGGCGATCAAAAACGCGTGATGACACCCGCCGACGCCATCACCGCCGGTGCCGACTGGCTCGTCATCGGCCGCCCCATTTACGCCGCAGAAAACCCGCGCGAGGCTGCCGAAGCCATCTGGGAGAGTTTGGGTTAAGTCACTTTTTCCCGGCTACCACACCTGCACGGAATCGGCCTCGAAAATTTCCTCAAGCAACACGCTGTAATCTCCGTTGGGATCAACCTGAGTGAGATCCACCACACGCGTCTCATGGCCGGCGGCTTCCTGCGCGGCGATGACCTCGGCGGCCAGCAGATCGCCTTCGCGGGAAATCATGTGAAAGACGCGGGCCATTTCAAAAACGCAAGACGCTGGCACACTCGGCGGTAAGCGCGGCAAAGGCTTCGGGTTTCATGCCGTTCTCGAGAAGTTCCTCAGGACGGATATCCTCCATCGACTCAGCATCGGGCATCACGGACACCTGCCCACCGTTTTCACGAATCATGCCGATGAACTGTTTGAACATCCGGGCCTCCGGCAGGCTGGCGGCCTGTTCGCCCAGAGCGCGAGTAGCAGGCCCGCGCAGCACCACGTGCACGGAAACCTGATCCCAGACGCCCACACCACCGGCCATACGCACGGCCTCGGCCACGCGCGGGTTGATGCGCGGATCGCTGTCCACTACCACCAAAATACGGCGTTGTGACTTGGGACTGGCGGTGTGGATTTCCATCAGTTGAAACTGACAAACCGGTCGGTGGCGGCCATCACATCGTTGAGCATGGTAAGCCCGCCGTAGAGGGCGTTCTCGGTTTGGGGCAGCTTACGGCGTTGCGCGGCAAAGGCGCAGGCAAAAAGGCGTAGGCCGTGGCCGCGCAGGGTTTGCAGGCGTTCATCGGCCAGACCGTGCACGGCGTCATCCAGACAATAGAGATACACCTCGTCCTGCGCATTCAAGCCAGCGGTGGCGAGCTGCAAGGCGTGATGGAAATTGGGATGCTGCGGCGCGACAGAAAGGAGAATACCTAGTTTGCGAGACGCCTGCGCCATGCGGCGAGGGTACGGCAACAAAAGGAACGGAGTCGAGGCCGTTAGTTGATCTTTACGCCCTGCTCCCAAAGAGGCATCAGGTCCGGATCGGTGGCGGCCATTTTCTTGACGCGCTTGGAGTCGCCCACCTTGAGTGCGCGTTCCAGCCATTCACGGGCTTCGCCCAGCTCGCCGCTCTGGCATTTGTAGCAGGCGAGATTATAGGGAATGGCTTCGTCATGCGGGAAACGCTTGACCACCGGCGAGAGCGTGTCGTACGCCTCCTGAAAACGACGCAGATAAAAAAGGCCGTTGCCGTGGTTGATCCAGCCCTGTGGCAGTTCGGGATTGGCCTCAATCATCTGGCGGCTGATACGCAGACAGTCCTCCCAATCCTCCATGCGGTTGAGAATGTGCCAACGTACCTGCAGCACGTCGTAGTGATTGTGGAACGGCTCGGAAATCAATTCCAGTTCGGCCAAGGCCGACGGCAGATCGCCCAGTTCCATCCACCCCTCTGCCCCGGACAAATAATGCGTGTCCGGCGCCTCAAGTTTCCCCATCTTCATGTTTGCCCAAAAATGCGAGAACACAGCTCAACCCAAAAAAAGGTGATGTTTGGTGTGCCCTCCTTGGTCAGTTCGTGCGGCTCCCTCGCAACGCCGTTATGCATAGCAGGAGCGTTGCCAAAACCCAAGATCGGGTTATTCACCGGCTTTTTACCCTAATGACACGAAATGCCCGACTGACCAGCGCGCAACTAATGCGCTAATCGCCGCAAAGGCGCAGCAGCTCGGCTTCACCGAGGACGGTGATGGATAATTTCTCCGCCTTGGCCAGTTTGCTGCCGGCCGCTTCGCCGGCTACAAGGTAATCGGTTTTCTTGCTCACGCTGCTTACCACCTTGCCGCCGGCCGCCTCGATCTTGGCCGCAGCCTCATGGCGTTTGAGATTAGGCAGCGTGCCAGTCAACACCAGCGATTTCCCAGCCAACGGCCCGGCCGCTGCCGCGTCCTGATAGAGCGCAGATTCAAAATTCAACCCCGCCTTGCGAAGTACGTCGATCAATTGCCGATTATCCGGATCGCCAAACCACCGGTGCACACTCTGCGCAATCACTTCGCCCACATCATCAATGGCCACCAGCTGATCTTCAGTAGCATGCATCAGCTCATCCAGATCGCGGAAGTGCCGGCACAAGGCCTTCGCCACGCCAGCGCCAACGTGCAGGATGCCCAAGCCAAACACCAACCGCCACAGGTCACGGCTCTTGCTAACCTCTAGACCGTCCAAAAAATTCTGCGCGGATTTCTCCGCCATCCGCTCGAGGCTCGCCACTTCCTCCAGCTTGAGCCGGTACAATTCGCCCACGTCATACGCCAACCCGCGCGCGACAATCTGTTTCACCAGCACCTCGCCGCCACCCTCGATATCCATTGCGCCGCGCGCGCAGAAATGCTCCAACCGGCCGCGCACCTGCGCCGGACAATCCGGATTGGCGCAGCGCCACACCACGTCGTCTTCCGTCGCCTTGCTCGCTGCAGTACCGCATTCCGGACATTTCTTTTTCAGTTCAAATGACTCCGATTTATCCGGTCGCTTGGCCAGCACCACCTCAATTACGGCCGGGATTATCTCGCCGGCTTTCTCAATGATCACCGTATCGCCCACGCGAATATCTTTGCGCGCGATCTCCTCTTCGTTGTGCAGCGTCGCGCGGCTCACCGTACTGCCGGCAATAAACACCGGCTCCAGTTCGGCCACCGGCGTCAACGCGCCCGTGCGGCCGACTTGCACGGTAATGGCTTTGAGCACGGTCTCGGCCTGTTCGGCCGCGAACTTGTAGGCAATCGCCCAGCGCGGCGCCTTGGCGGTGGCACCGCATTGTTCCCGCAGTGCCAGCGGATTGAGTTTAATGACCGCCCCATCGGTTTCGTAATTCAACCCATGCCGATCCGTATCGAGTTCGTTGATCGACGCCACCAAATCATCATGCGTGCGCCCGGTCCAAATCCGTTCGGGCGTGGGAAAGCCCATTTGATCCAACCAATCGAGCACGCCGACTTGGGTATCCGGCACCGCCGACTCCGCGCTCACTTCACCCAGCCCGTACAAAAATACGCCCAGCGGGCGTCCGGCAACGACATGGGGATCGAGCATCTTCAGCGAACCCGCCGCCGCATTGCGCGGATTAGCAAACGGCTCCTCGCCCATCGCCTGGCGTTTCTCATTGAGCTTCGCAAACCCCGCCTTGCTCATGAATACCTCTCCACGTACCTCGAGAATTTTGGGGATGGAACTCGACCCTCCTCCCAACCGCAGCGGAATGCTCCGGATGGTTTTTAAATTGCCCGTGATATCATCGCCGCTCACGCCATCACCCCGTGTGGCACCGACGGCAAGCGAGCCATTTTCATAACGCAAACTCACCGCCAGTCCGTCGATCTTCGGCTCAATCGTCCAATCCAGTTCGGCCTCCGGCAGCAGCTTTTCCACGCGCGCCTGAAACTCCGCCAACTCCCCGAAGGAATATGTGTTATCCAGACTCATCATCGGCAACGCATGGCGATGCTCGGGAAATTCACTGACCGGCTTGCCGCCGACGCGCTGGCTCGGGGAATCGGCCGAGGCCAGCTCTGGATGGGCATCCTCTAGATCGAGTAACTCGCGATACAGCCGATCGTAATCCGGATCGCTGATCGTCGGTTCAGCCAGCACATAGTAAGCATGATCGTGCCGGCGCAATTCCTCCGCCAGCGCTGCATGGCGTTTATTCGCCTCAGCAGAGCTCATAACGATTGCTGGTAATCTTCCGGCACAAAATCATCCGCGTGATACGAACTACGGACGAGCGGGCCGCTGGCCACGTAGGTGAAGCCCATGGCCTCGGCCGTTTTTTTGTGCTCGGCAAATTTATCCGGATGAATGAACTCCTCCACGGGCAGATGTTTCTTAGTGGGCTGCAGATACTGGCCCAGCGTCAGCAGGTTGCAACCGGCCGCGCGCAGATCGCCCAGAGCCTCCAGCAGTTCCTCCTCCGTCTCGCCCAGGCCGAGCATAATGCCGGATTTAGTAAACGTCTCCGGCGACCGCTCCTTCACCTTGCGCAAGACGGAGAGCGACCGGTCGTAGGTGGCCACCGAACGCACCTCGCGCGTGAGGCGCCGGATGGTTTCTAGGTTGTGATTGAAAATCTCCGGACGTGCCGCCAATACGGTATCGATCGCGGCATTATCATCCTTAAAATCCGGCGTAAGCACCTCGATCAAAATGCCCGGGTTCACCTCGCGCACACGCTGGATGACCTGATGGAAATGCGCCGCCCCCCCATCGGGCAGATCGTCTCGAGCCACCGCGGTGATCACCACGTGACGCAGCTTCATACGGCGCGTCGCCTCGGCCACGCGCTCGGGTTCATCGGCCTCCAACGCCATTGGCCTACGCGTGTCCACCGCGCAAAACCCACATGCACGCGTGCAGCGATCGCCAGCGATCATGAAGGTCGCCGTACCCTGGCTCCAGCATTCCCAGTGGTTGGGGCACTTGGCACTTTCACAAACGGTGTTAAGGTTAAGATCATCGATGAGGTTGCGTGTGGCAAAGTACGCGCTGGCGGTGGGCAACTGCAGGCGAAACCATTCGGGCAACCTGGGACGTTTCGCGGGCAAACTCGGTGGCTCGGCAACCGTACTCATGCGTCCCTCCCCAGACCTTCCCAAAACACTACCAACTCGCGCGCGCCGAAATCCGCAAGTATTTTGCCATCCACCTCAATTACCGGAGCTAGTGTCTGGCCAGAGATTTTTTCCATGTGCTCGAACGCGGCCGGATCCTCCATCACATCCACCGTCTCAAACTTAATGCCTTGGCTTTTCAGCCAGTGCTCCGCCTGGCGGCACCAGCCGCACACCGGCTTCACATACAAAATTACTTTCTCCGGTTGATACATCACTCGTCTTCCGTCAGCACCGTGTCCTCGTGCTCATAACCCGGTGAGCAACAACAAAGCAACCGCAACGTGTCCACGCCGGTGTTCCACAGTTTATGCAGCGCGCCCGGCGGGATGGCAATCGCGTCGCCCACGCCCACCTCACGTAACTCGTCCCCAATGCGCATGCGCCCGGTACCATGCGTGATATAATATATTTCCTCGGCCGCTGGATGATAATGCTCGGTCGTCGCTCCGCCCGCTGGAATACGCGCCTCCGCCAAGCTTTGTTTAGCAATCGCCGAATTACGATATGCTAACAACTCCCGAATTTCCGAACCATCCTTGGTCGTAAATGCCGGTACCGAGTTAAGGTTATGCACATCCATCTCGCCGCCTACTGTTAGGTTTTCTAATCCCGAAGGCAAAATCCTTTTCTTTACAACCTGTATTTTACCTCAGGCTGGCGTCGGAGACAAATTCACGCTATCAAGGAGCCATGAAGCATTCGCCGGCCTTCTTAAATCTGGTGAAGGACGCCCTGAAGCGGGTGACGGAAATTTCGCTCAGTGAAGCTGACGCCCGATTGACCTCAGGCGATCCAGTGGTGCTATTGGATGTACGCGAGGAAAGCGAATGGGCAAAAGCCCATGCCAAAGACGCGCAATACCTTGGCAAAGGTGTGCTCGAACGCGACTTGGAAACTCGATTCCCTAATAAAGGCACCGAGATCATCATGTATTGTGGCGGCGGCTACCGCAGCGCTCTCACCTGCGATGCCGCGCAAAAGATGGGCTACACGAATGTGAAGAGTTTGGAAAATGGCTACCGCGGCATGATCGCGGCAGATTGGCCGATGGAAAGCTAGATTTCAGGGTGAACTAGTAAATTCCTCCACCTTTAACACTAAGACTCACTTACTCTTTTTATCTCGCTTCGCAATTTGTTTGCGGAGCTTGGGCCAGTAATCCTCTCCGACCATATAGCCGATGCAATTCTTGGATTCGCAATAACAAGGATTGTCAAAGGCATCCTCGAGATCATAGTTGTAGTTGTACAAGATCTCTTCGCCCTTTTTGATGTTGCGAGTTGCGATAATCCACACTCGATCATCCTCCACATCACTCTCGGCATTCACTTCACAGCCATGATTGATAAATCGCGCAGGGTTCCACGGTACTTCACCATCGATATCAAAATGCTTGTTGATGGTGAACACGTAGGCATTACCGTCCTGAAGAGCAGCTTGAGCCTTCTTTTTGGTCAGCGGCCGACCGACGTACTCAATGATGCGCGCCCCCTTCCGTATAGGTTTCACGGCGAAAGCACCGTAATTGTGGATACTGGATTGTTTGAATTCCAGATACTTGTTTTCCACCTGCGTCTCAACGGGCATGTGCGGCATTCAACGGGCGGCAGCGGTCAACGGTCAAGTGACAGTTGTTCGACTTTTTTGTTTGGCAACGCAGTCCGAACGGTTTGCAATAGCGCATGCGTTTATTAATTCTATTACTATTCCCGTTTGCTCTCCTGGCTGCTCCCCCCAATATTGTGTTGATTGTTTCCGATGATCAGGGCTACCGCGATCTCGGCTGTTTCGGGTCCAAGGAAATCCTCACACCTCAGCTCGACCGTCTGGCCAAGGAAGGCATGAAGCTCACGCAATTTTATGTCACATGGCCGGCCTGCACGCCATCACGCGGCTCGCTTCTCACCGGACGTTACCCACAGCGCAACGGTATTTACGACATGATCCGTAACGAGGCGCCCGACTACGGTTACCAATACAAACCCGGCGAATACGAGGCCACTTTCGAGCGCATCGGCGGCATGGACACGCGCGAGGTGCTGTTGCCGGCCATGCTGAAAAAGGCCGGCTACGTGAGCGGTATTTTTGGCAAATGGGATCTCGGCGTGCACAAACGTTTCCTGCCGTTGGCGCGCGGGTTTGATGACTTTTATGGATTCGTGAACACCGGCATCGACTACTACACCCACGAACGCTACGGCGTACCCTCGATGTACCGTAACAACTCGCCCACGATCGCCGACAAGGGCACCTACTGCACCGACCTTTTCGAGCGCGAGGCCGTACGTTTCCTCGAGGCAAACCATCAAAAACCGTTCTTCCTCTACCTGCCCTTCAATGCCCCGCACGGCGCCAGCAATCTTGATCCCGCCATCCGCACCGGCGCGCAGGCCCCGGAGAAGTTCAAAAAGCTCTACCCCAAACTGCAGGCCCAGGCCGGCACCGAGCAACGCAAGCGCAGTCGTTATGGCGACAAACTTTATACCGTACCCAACCGCGCCGCGCGACGGTTGGAATTCGTCGGGTCCGTCACTGCCATGGACGCCGCCATCGGGCGTGTGCTGGGTTTGCTCGACCAATACAACATCGCCGACAACACCCTCGTCATTTTCTTCAGCGACAACGGCGGCGGCGGAGCCTCCGACAACACCCCCTTGCGCGGCGGCAAAGGCCAAATGTTCGAGGGCGGCCTGCGCGTGCCCTGCATCATCCGCTGGCCTGGCCGCGTGCCCGCCGGCAAAACCAGTGACGCCTTCCTCACCACCTTGGAAATTTTCCCCACCCTGCTTCAGGCCAGCGACGTGAAGCCGCCACAGGATATTATCTTCGACGGCTTTGACCTGTTACCCGTGCTGCAGGGCAAGACACCTTCCCCCCGGAACGCCATGTTCTGGCAGCGCCGCCATGATGTAGGGGCACGGGTAGGCGACTGGAAATGGGTGGATAGCAACAGGGGAATCGGCCTGTTCAATCTGAAAACCGATATCGGGGAAAAACAGGATTTATCCGCAACCCACCCGGGAAAATTGGCAGAACTCAAACAACACTTCGCCCACTGGAAAAAACAAATGGACGCGGCCGAACCCCGCGGCCCGTTTCGGGATTTTTAGCCATCACTTACGGGCAATCACCCCGATCACCTTAGCTGAAGCGGCATTAGTCAAGAGGCACGCAGCTTTAAAATTCCACGTCACGTTGGGCCCCAACTGATTTGTATAATCCAGCGTCTCACCGAGCAGCGCACCTTGCCCGTCGTACAACTCGATCTTCAGTTCCACCTGCTGATAATTCGCGCCCGAAACATTCTCCACCGAACCCGTTACATAAAACATCCCATTCGTATTCCCCAGCTGGGAAATCATCGTAGCGGAGTGATTGATCTGAAAATCCTCGGAAGTATCCCGGCGCGGTGCTGTATCAAATTGAAACCGCGTGTACTGTCGAACTTTTTTTGCCAGCATGGGATCGAAGACTTCCAGTGCCATGGGCAGAAGAAAATAAACAAACCCCAAAACCATCAAGACACCCAAGGGAACCACTGCCCATTGGGGAAGAGAACGAGCTGAACTCTCATTTCCATCCTGCTCATGCTCCAGTTCTACAAGAGGGATAGCTGCCGCGCTACTGCCACTACCCCGCGAAGCAGCATGTTGGGTGGCTTGAAAAGTTGGTTGTGGTAAAACCGTACCCCCAGCGGGAGATACATATTCACCTCCTCCGGCGACTTGCCGTTTAACAGGTGCCGGCGCTACTGGAGCCGGTTGACTCTCGAATGAAGTCTGAGGCATAGCGGCCTGTTCACCGGCAAGGTCGCTCATGGGATCCATAGGATCGCCTCCTTGAAGTTCGGTCGCCGGATGCAGTGAATCACCGCTTGGCATGCGGCGAGGCGACGGGGCGCGGGCTTCATTCGCACTTTCAATCTTATTAGATCGCTTTGGCGCACCGCCCTGACGCAGGGGCGACTTCAGTTTGGGCTGATCTCTGGCATCCTCTTTAAGCGAACTGTCCTTGCCGGAACCGGCCAATCTCCGCCCAATCTTGGCTGGCGCCTCGGGTCCACTGGCGACCGCTTTCCTGGTAGATTTTTTCGGGCGCGGGCGGGGCGGTCCTCCACCTCCCCCGCGGCGAGGCGGACGTGGCCGAGGTGGCCCGCGCCGTTTGGGTTTTTCGGCCCCTTCAGACTCTTCCTCTACCGCCGAAGACTCGAGCTCTTCCGGCTCCGGTTCAGGAGTTTCCTCTAAGAAATCCTCTGGCTCTGGATCCGATTCTTCTTCAGCAGACTCCGTTGAAAACGTAGAGGGTGAAAGCGTAGTCAGCCTGTTGCAATGGCCACATTCGACTTCTGCCCCAATCGCTTCGGGTGAATTATCAAAGGAGAGTTTACCGTTGCAATGCTCGCAAACATGCTTGAGCAACATTTGCAACCCGGCTCCGCAATGTGGGCAGTTAAAGTCCATCCCCACTGCATCCAGCGGTAGCGAAACGCGCCCGTTACATTCACAACACGGGGCTTTGATGTAGACTTCCTCGCTCATCGACTGCGCAGTATTGTTGCGAATTTAACCAATACTGGCGACTCGATTTTTCAACTACTGCTGCCAATCAACAAAATCCACCAGTGGCAGACGGTCAGGCACAAAGGTATTCACTCCCGCAGTTGGATCAGGATGACCGATAGACAAACCACAAACGATCCAGCGATTGGCCGGCAGCCCCAAGGTGGCCCGGATCACGTCAGAATAACCGGCCACGCTGTATTGCGGACAGCTGCCTAGGCCCAAGGCGGTGAGCGCGAGCATCAGGTTTTGAAGAAACATGCCGGCATCCAGAAAATTACCGCGTTCGGCACCGGCCGGCAGATGCAGGATCATGTGTACTGGCGCGCCGAAGAAGGTGAAATTCTCCCGTCCATGCGCCTTGCGCGCGGGCACGTCATCACGGGCAATATCTTTCAACTCAAACAACGCATAGCCGCAGGCCCGCGCGCGATCCATCCATTCCTCTGGCTGCGGTTGCAGTGAATAATCGTAATCCGCCTGTGGCTTGGCCCCGGCATCGTACTCGGCACACAGAGCGTTGCTGAGCGCATCGCGACGGGCGCCAGTGGTCACGGTAACGCGCCAAGGTTGAGTGTTTTTTCCGGAAGGCGCCTGACCGGCGGCGGACAACGCCGCCTCCAACGCACCGCGTGAGGCCGGTTCATCGGTGAACGACCGCTGACAATGGCGGGCGTGCAACAGGGAAAGAAATTCAGCCGGGTTCATGACGGCTGCGTTGAGGGTTAATGCACCTCACCGGGCTCGAAGAATCGCTCGACCTCAATCGCGGCGTTTTCCACTGAATCGGAGGCGTGGCAGATATTCTTCATGCTGGTGGTGCCCATGTCGCCGCGAATGGTGCCGGCGGGGGCCTGAGTGGAATCAGTCGGGCCCAGAAGTTCGCGAATGGCCGCCACGGCATTTTCGCCTTCGAGCACGAGGGCCAACACGGGGCGCGAGCTCATGAACTCCACGATCTCTGGAAAAAACGGACGATCGGCAATGTGGGCGTAATGCTCCTGAAGCAGTTCGTCGGTCAGCGCGATGAGCTTGGTGGCGCGAATTTCAAACCCGGCTTTTTCGAACCGGCCGATCACTTCGCCGGCGTGGTTACCGTCGAGACAGTCGGGTTTCAGCAAAATCAGGGATCGTTCAATGGCCATAGTGTGCAGCCCTCGTGAGGGGCTGGACAATTAAGCAGGTTTTTACTCCCGGCGCAATGCGGAAGTGGGCATGCCTAGCCGCTAATCGAATGCTCAGCCAAGGCCACGGCTTTGATCATGGCTTTAGCTTTGTTGACGGTTTCCTGAAATTCAGCTTCGGGGACCGAATCGTTGACCCAGCCGCCGCCGGCCTGGACGTAGGCTTTGCCGTCCTTGAGCATGGCGGTCCGGATGGTGATGCAGCAGTCGAGGTTGCCGTTGAAGCTGAAGTAACCGACCGTGCCGCCATAGGGGCCGCGGGTGGTTTGCTCAAATTCGCTGATAATCTGCATGGCGCGGATCTTAGGCGCGCCTGTGAGGGTGCCGGCGGGAAAGGTGGTACGCAGGAGATCGTAGGGGGTCTTGTCCGCGCAAAGCTGGCCGGTGACGCTGCTGACGATGTGCATCACGTGGCTGTAGCGCTCGATGACCATCAGGTCGGCCACCTGCACGCTGCCGTATTCGCACACGCGGCCAATGTCGTTGCGGGCGAGGTCCACGAGCATGACGTGTTCAGCGCGTTCTTTCGGGTCGTTTAGCAGATCCCTTTCGTGCGCCACATCTTCTTCTGCTGTTTTGCCGCGCGGCCGCGTGCCGGCGATGGGACGGATTTGCACCTGCCCTTCCTCGCTGCGCACATGGATTTCCGGAGAAGCGCCCACGAGCGAAAAACCATCGAGCTCCAACAGGAACATGTATGGCGAAGGGTTTATGGAACGCACGGTGCGATAAACATCGAGCGGATCGGCCTTTACCTCGGTGGAGAAGCGTTGCGAGCCGACTACCTGAATGATGTCGCCGGCGCGGATGTATTCCTTACTCTTGGCGACGTTGGCGAGAAAGGTGTCCTTCTCCATGTTGGATTGGAACGGCGCCG
>Ga0163111_10001725_pt1 | contig 13630 bp, 12 predicted proteins | sample CRUFie1St18metaG_FD_109645 | JGI IMG/M metagenome (GOLD analysis project Ga0163111, IMG submission 109645) | Marine microbial communities from the Costa Rica Dome - CRUD Field 142mm St18 metaG | ecosystem: Environmental > Aquatic > Marine > Oceanic > Photic zone | place: Costa Rica: the Eastern...
ACCTGTGCTTATCAATCTGAGCTAATCTGTTTTTTAGAAGCTAATTTTAATGCCATAGTAGGTTGGTTGGCTAACATATTATTTTACCAAATACCTGTGCCATTTGTGGAGGGTGCTACCTTCCCCTTTGTAGTATTATGGTTAGTAATTGGCGGAGTATTTTTTACTTTACGTTTAGGTTTTGTCAACATCCGTATGTTTAGCCATGCTATTAAGGTAGTAGCTGGTAAATATAGTAACCCAAATGATAAAGGACAGATATCGCATTTTCAGGCACTCTCAGCAGCTGTATCAGCCACTGTTGGCTTGGGCAATATTGCAGGTGTGGCTGTAGCAGTAAGTATAGGTGGCCCTGGTGCTGTAATATGGATGGTAATTGCAGCTCTGTTTGGTATGTCCACCAAATTTGCCGAGGTTACCATGGGGCAAAAATACCGGCAGATATCGGCCGACGGCCGGGTAAGTGGCGGCGCATTTTATTATTTAAGGGATGGTATAAAACAAGTAATCCCTAATAAATTTGGTAAAATATTAGGCTTAGTATTAGCGGCTATTTTTGCCGTATCTTGCCTGTTTGGTGCAATTGGGGCGGGGGGGATGTTTCAAAGCAATCAAACCGTAAAAATTATTGGTAATACTTTTGCTGAGGCTAAGCAGTTTGATATTATGATATCTACCACTATTGCGCTAGCTGTTGGTATAGTATTAATTGGCGGTATAAAACGTATAGCCAGCGTGGCAGAGCGCATAGTGCCACTAATGGCGGTAATATATTTAAGCGCTGGGTTAGTAGTATTAGTAGCTAATGCAAATGCCGTACCAGCAGCAATATCTACAATGTTTGAGCTAGCTTTTGATACTAATAGCAACTCCATATATGGTGGTATAATTGGTGCAATTATAGTTGGTTTTAAACGGGCTAGTTTTTCAAACGAGGCAGGTATAGGCTCTGCCCCTATCGCGCATAGTGCAGCTAAAACTAATGAGCCCGTGCGCGAGGGCTGTGTAGCCCTGCTAGAGCCGTTTATAGATACAGTGATTATTTGTTTTATGACAGGTATAATAATTACCGTTACTGGCGTTTATGAGGATAAAACAATTGAGGGCGGCGTGCTAATGACAAGCGCTGCATTTAGCACGGTTATAGATTGGTTTCCGGTTATACTCTCTATTTGTATTGCAATGTTTGCATACTCTACCATGATAACCTGGAGCTACTACGGCGAAAAAGCCTGGGGTTATTTATTTGGCCAGGGTAGTGCTAAGATATTTCATGTTATATTTTGTACAGCCTGCTTTTTTGGCGGCATAATTAACTTTAAGCCAGTACTAGATTTTGCTGATTTAATGATACTAGGCATGGCTATACCAAACTTAATTGGGCTATATATATTAAGTAATAGCATTAGCCGTGATGTTAAGAGTTATAAAGATAAGTTAAAGGCTGGGGAGTTTGGTTAAGGTTTTAGTTGATAGTTGAGGGTGGATAGTGGATAGTCACTTTTAATTACACCCACCCCTTTATCCCCTCCCTTAGGGAGGGGCAATGAGTCTTTTTAGACGAATGGGGTGGGTGTATAAAAACATTAGAAACAAAAAATGGTAGAAGAAAGCATCATAGGTTTTGATATCAGAAAGCCTTATCAGAAAAATCCGGAGTGGTTTAAAAAAAGCATTTTAAAACAAGATATAGAGACTGTAGTTTCTATAGATGACTTTGTATTTCCTGAAGTGGAAGAGGTTGTGTCCTTGTGCAAAGAAAATACAGTTGGTTTTCTGTTGTCTTTACCAGATAGTGTTTCGCAAGATAAAAATTATTGGAATATAGCTTTAGCTATAGACAAGAGTATAAAGCAAGAATTAGAACAAAAATTTGGCCAAAAGCTAATAGATCATGATCAAACTGTAGATAACTTATTAGAAAAAGGGTGGGAATTTTTGGGATATGATATTGTTGATATCAATGGAATGATTAGTGGCCTAACAAATTGTGGTTATACAACTGAACATAAAGCCGAATTATTAGAGTTTTTACCTTTACTAAATAAATTTGGACTATTTAATGATCGTAATACTGCTCAAGATTTTTGTAAAACCAGAGATATACAAATAACTGAACATGCTCCGTTTTATCCGGTTGCAATATATAGAAAATAATAATTGAACCATCATGCCAAAAACCCAATTACAAAACTTAACTGCCATTTTTTTTGATTTTGATGGAGTATTGTGTCGCTCGGTTGGTATTAAAACCTGGGCATTTGGGGAGCTATACAAACAATATGGCTCAGATATACAGCAACAAGTAATTAAGTATCATGAGCAGCATGGGGGTGTATCGCGCTATAAAAAGTTTGAGTATTATGAGGCTGTGCTGCTAGGAAAACCAGTAACTGATGATAAAATCAACCAGTTAGCAGATCAGTTTGCCAAATTAGTAAAACAAGGAGTTATAGAATCTGTACCCCTACCAGGTGCGGTAGAGCTATTGCAATATCTTAAGCAAATAAATAAGCCAGCCCATGTTATATCGGGTACGCCGGATGGTGAGCTTGCACAAATTGTTGAGCGCAAAGGGTGGAGTGATTATTTTATTAGTACGCATGGCTCACCTACTGATAAATCTACCTATATAAACTATTTATGTGCTGAGCATGGGTATAACCCAGCTAATTGCGTAATGGTAGGTGATGCACTAACTGATTACACAGCAGCTAAAAATACCGGCACTAAGTTTTTAGGAGTGGTGGAAGAAGGATGTTATAACCCATTCCCTACTGGTGAGGTGGTAATTAAAAGTTTAGTAGATGCTCATTTAGCAGAGATATAATTTTACAAATTATCTTCTACTACTAGTATCTATTAATGTTAAAAAAGATTCTATTAATTACCTGCATATTATTGCCAAGCATAACTAATGCATTAACAATAAAAAAAGTATCAATTTTAAATAGTGCGGGCTCTTCGTGGGGTATTGAAACAGATAAGGGGCAAGGTACTGTAAAAAATCTTTTAAGCTCGGGTGGCAAGTGGTTAATAAAATTACCGCACGCATCATATACTTTAACCCGTGTTAGTAGTGATAACACTTGGACTTTAACTAAAAAAGGGGAGTCTGGTGGCTATATAAACGATAAAGGTTACTATGTATCGTCGCCATCGCGTTTAGATATAAAGCCTAGTTTCAAAAATGATTTAAATGAATGGCGTACAGGTAGCCCAGGTAAGTGGTTACGTACTAAAACTGCTTTTAAGAATAATTTTAAAGAATGGAAATCAACCATAGATCAAAATGAAGTACTGATTATAAAAGCCCCTTTTACTGATTTAAAAGAATGGCAAGTAACTGATAAGGGGATAAATAATGAAAAACAGAAGTTACTATCAACTTTTATTGCAATAAAAACAGCTCTTGATAAAGATCAATAAATTCAAAATTAAATTAATAGGGAAAACATGAATAAAATAAAAACAACTTTTGCAGCATTATGTGCTGTAATGTCTATTTCTACTGCTACTACGCAAGCAGAGGAGCTACTAGTAGGGGCAGGGTATCCTGGCACACAAAACTTACATGGTTTTATTGCCACATCCACTGATGGTGGTAAAACATGGCATGAAAAATGGTATAGCGATGTAAGAGGCCATAATGTTAATGACTTAGTTTATGCAAAAGATAAGCAAACATTTGTAGCAGTTGGGCGCTCAGGAGTTATAACCTCGACTGATAATGGTGAAACATGGGAGAAGAAACCACTAAGAACATCTGATAAAAAATTAAAGGCTGTAACATATGGTAATGGTTTATTTGTTGGCGTAGGATTAGGCAGCCTAATTGTTACTTCTACAGATGGTGTGACTTGGAAACATATACTTGGTAGTGATAAACTAATAAACCAAGGTAGAGAGCAAAACTATGCAATAGACACAGATAAGCTTAAAGAGTGGAATTCTAATGTTTTTGGTGCAGCAGGTAAAATGCATTACCATGATGTTGCTCACCTTGGAAATGGCAGGTTTTTAGTTACAGGTTCTTATAATCGTGGCTTAGTTTTAAGGCAGCAAGGTGATACGCTAGTTTTTGAAAGTGATTTTAGAAACACGCCAGATAACCCAGCTATACAAGCTAAAGGTATAGTCGTAGGTGCTGATGCTATTGTAATACTTAGTAAAAACAAAAATTTCATATCTCGTGATGGTGGAGCTACTTGGAAGCAATCTCGTAAGTTAAAAAAGAATGCAGATTTAGTATCAGGTATATATACTAATGGTACATATATGATCTCAGGACATTTTGGAGATACTTATGTTTCTAATAACGCTAAAAAGTGGGAAAAGATAAATAGCGGTGGTCGTGGCACTGCATATGATATAGCCTATGATGGTAATCAATATTATATAGCAGATAGAGGCCAAGATCTTAGAGTATCTCAAGATGGTAAAACTTGGAGTACTATCAAAACAGCATTATCTGATGATGCTGAAGAAGATTACAGAATGAATTTTAAAGTTCTTGAATATGTAAATAGATAAAGCATAAAGTAGTGGGGAGGGGCTGTACCCTCTCCACTATTGAGCTCTTCTTAAATAATAATCTCTGTTTTTCTCTGTCTGAGCAGTTTTTATCTCTGGTATTGAGGTAATTTTATTAAAAAACACTTTAACCGGCACAGCTAAGTTAGCGTATCGGTTACTATATTTACCTACGGTATTATCGTAACGTTGATGCTTTTTATCTACAATAAAATGCCCCATATTTAGCGCTATGGCACGATATTGGTTATAGCCATCTATATAATATATAGGGCTGCCAGAGCTGCCTTTATTGCTGCTACAGCTATGGTACCAGATTTCTTTGCTGTATTTTGTTTTACCTTTTATGGCACAGTTTGGGTCCGTCCAGATACGGCTAATACGTTTAGTGCCTGGCTGGCCAGACATCCTAAGCCGCGTACCTTTTTTGCGTGCTTTTTTGTAGCTAAGCTTTTTTAGCTTAATATATTGGTATTTTTTTCCCAAGCATTTATTAAGCTTTAATAGAGCCCAATCCTGGCTTGGGTCTTGCTTAGTAAATTTGCCCCACATTACAGGCGTGGCTGTGCTACTATCCCCACGTTTTGTTTTAGTAAAATTACCTACAAAAAACTTAGAGCTTACCTTATTGCCCTCTGGCAAGCCAACATGATGATTAGTTAATATATAACATTTGCTAACTAAAAATGCTGTGCCGGCAGTTTTATACTGTTTGTTATATAACATGCCAATAGCACCTAACTGCGTGTGCTTACTGCGACGTTCAGCTTGTCTATCATCATAGCCAAAGGTGTTAGCAATAGCAAAGTTAGTTAAAATCAAAAATACTAGTAATAGTAATCTCATCAAGGTAATTATAGCTCGTGATTATGAAAAACAAACTACGATCCATAATTTTTAGCCTATATGTAATTATAGTATCTCCTTTATGTGGGATAATCTTTTTACCAACTTTAGTTAGTAGGCGTGCAAGTTTATGGGCAGCAAAACGTTGGGCTTGGGCGGTAGTATTAGGTGCTAAATATATTATGGGTATAACGCATAATATTAATGGTAAAGAGTACATACCACAAGGCCCAGCCGTAGTTGCTAGTAAGCATCAGTCTGCTTGGGAGACTATAGTATTTTTTATAATGTTACCTAAAGCAAGCTTTGTTATAAAAAAATCATTACTATATTTGCCTATTATTGGGCTTTACATGTGGCGTTTGCGACTAATATATTTAGATCGTAGTAAGGGGGTTAGCTCTATCAAAAAGCTAATTACACAATGTAAAGCTAGGCTAGAGGAAGGGCACCAAGTTGTTATATTTCCGGAGGGAACACGTAGTAATTACGGTGATAAACCTAATTATAAACCCGGAATTTTTGCAATTTACAAAAAATTAAATTCAGAGATTGTTCCCGTAGCTTTAGATTCTGGCCTCTATTGGCCACGAAATAGCTATTTTGGCAAAACCCCAGGTAGTATAAATGTACGTTTTAATAAGCCCATACAACCTGGGTTAGAGAATATAAAATTTATGGAAAATTTATATAATATAATTGAATATAACTAGCTTATGTTGTATAATAATTAAGCTTTGTTAACATATTTTTAATAAAGCTGTGCCATTATGATGGTTAGTTAGGGAGTTTATGGAAGATTTAAATGCAAACCCAGTAAAAGACTTTATGGAGGCAATATTAGGTGTTGCTACCAGTATAGTAAAGGGTACAAGTAAAGCAATGATCACAGCTATGGAGCGTATTCAGAAACATGCTCCTGAAATGCTTTCTGCTACTATGGATACTATTGTAGAGAGTTTTGGTAGGTGGGGAAGGTCTAATCACCATGGTGTTGGAATGAGTCCAGGCTACTAAAAGCCCTATACACAAAACCTAATCTAATCTAATTACTACCTATGCTCGCTGAGATAGGTATTTTTTTTACATATTTAGCAATATTATTTACTGCAATACCACTGTTATCGCTGTGCTATAGTAAATTACAGCAATTTTATAAACCAGCAATTATATGCTCAGCCATTTGTGTATTAGCCGCGTTTATTACTCTTATATACGCGTTTATAGTATCAGACTTTAGCTTAAAGCTAGTATTTACACATAGCCATACTCAAAAACCTTTAATATATAAAATAACTGCTACATGGGGCAATCATGAGGGCAGCATGCTATTACTATGCCTGGTAGTTGCATTATTTAACATATTAATCAGCTCTAACCGCAGGGCGAGTATAGTGCAGAGCTTTATATCACTATTATTTTTAGTATATTTAGTAGCCTTATCTAACCCGTTTGCTAGCACACCGTTTACTCCTGCTCAGGGTACAGGGTTTAACCCTATCTTGCAGGATATCGGCCTAGCTATGCACCCCCCATTATTATACATAGGCTATATCGGTTTTAGTGCCGTGTTTAGCATGGCAGTGGCTATATTATGGCGTGGTGAATTTAGCCAAGCTGCAGTAAAGCAAGCCCATAAATATTGCCTTATAGCATGGGGGTTTTTAACCTTAGGTATAGGTTTAGGATCATGGTGGGCATATCGCGAGTTAGGGTGGGGCGGCTATTGGTTTTGGGATCCGGTCGAAAACGCAGCCCTAATGCCATGGCTAAGTGGTACCGCATTATTACACAGCATAATAGTAGCTAAAAACCGCGGGATATTTAAAAAATGGTTAGTACTATTGGCTATACTTACCTTTGTACTTAGCTTGCTGGGGCTATTTTTAGTACGCTCTGGCATATTAACTAGTGTGCATAGCTTTGCGAGCGCGCCGGGTAGGGGGCTAGCTATATTAGTAATTATTAGTGCTATTAGTTTGCCAGCATTATTTTTATATGGTTTGCGCGCTAATAAGTTACAAAGCAATACAGGTTATAAGCTAGCCTCGGCTGAGGGCATGTTAAGCATCAACAATATGTTACTAATGGTTGCGTGTGCGGTAGTATTAGTTGGCACACTATACCCGCTAGGGCTAGATGCCATAACGGGTGAGCAGATAACTGTAGGCGCACCATATTTTAATTTAATTTTTACGCCACTAGCTAGCCTATTACTAATTGCATGTGGCATAGGTAGTTTAGCTAAATGGAATCAGGATAAAAAATTATTAAAATCATTATTGTGGCCACTTATTGCTGGCGTGCTTGCATGTTTATTTTTTACTAATTTGCAGGGGCAATATATTGCTTTAACATTTGCATTAGGTTTTGCTTTTGCATGTATTATTTTAATTAAGAATACTCGTAATAAACTACCTATGGTGATTGCTCATATAGGTTTGTTAGTGATGGTTATTGGTATATTTACTAGCAGTGTTTATGAGCAGCAGAACCAGCAGCAAATGCAAATAAAACAGCAAATTAAATTTGCTGGGTTTGATATAAAATTTACTGGCATAAAGGAATACGCAGCAACTAATTATGCAGTGCGTGAGGCACAGTTTAATATATTTAAAGGTAACACAGAGTTGGGCAATTTAAAGCCACAAATGCGCTATTACCCGATTGAGGATAAAAAAACTACTGAAGCTGCTAACCTAGTGTATAATTTAGGTGATATATATTTTACCCTAGGGCGTAAAATTGATGAATCAACATATGTTGTGCGTTTGTATTATAAGCCATTAATAAACCTAATATGGGTAGGTATTATTATGATGTTTATTGGTGGGATAACAGGTGTATTTGTACGCAGGTATAACTAGATGATAATAATTTTACTGCTGCTATTATTACGCCTGTCATACTGATTGCTGTTAGGTACATTTTTGTTTCTAGCTTACCCAATGTAATCTGCATATCTTTGCCTATATCAGATTTTAATATATCTAATCGTTTCTTTAGATAATTTTTAGTAACAAGTTTAGAAAATATTTTTGATAAAGTTTTAGCCTGAGTTTCATTAAAGGCCTTTTTGGCTTTTAACTCTTCATATGTTTGCAAGCTATCCATAACAATATGTTAGCCACTTGCCGTTTTGGTGTCAATATATAAGAAGCTACTTTTTGTTGTTAATAATAACAATTGCCTGCTCTAAAGTTAGGGCATCGGCATCATCACCCTTTGGTATTGGCACGTTTTTTTTGCCAAACTTAATATATTTACCATAGCGGCCTTTATATATGGCTACTTTGCTACCATCTGGGTGTTCACCTAGCTCTCTATCTAATCCGCTTTGTTTTACTGGTGCGGCTGATAGCACCTCTAGTGCTTGCTCTAGGGTAATATCCACCACATTATGTGTTTTAAGTGAGGTAAACTTGCCATCATGCTGTAAATATGGCCCGTAACGGCCAATATTTGCATTTATAACTTTGCCTGTATCTGGGTGTTTACCAACCTGGCGTGGCAGGCTTAAAAACTTGTTAGCCATTGCCATATCTACACTATCAAGCGGGGTAGATTTAGGTATGCTAAAACGTTTTGGTTTTTTATTCTCCTCTGTTTTTTCACCTAGTTGTAGGTAATGCCCATATGGCCCTTTACGTAAAGTAACTGGCTGGCCTTCCATCTCGCCTAGTACTTTAGGCTCATCACCTATTTGCTGGTTGTCTCCCTCTGCGCTGCTATCGCCACTTAGTTGGGCTGTATATGTGCAATCTGGGTGGTTGGAGCAGCCAATAAATGGCCCAAATTTACCAAGGCGCAGGCCAAGCTCGCCCGTGCCACATTTTGGGCATAGGCGCGGGTTTTTGCCATCCTCTTTTTCAGGGAATAGATAATCTTTTAATAGCTCATTTAGGTTATCTAGCACCTCAGTAATTGTAAGCTGGCTGGCATCCTCTACCTTGGCATTAAAGCTTTGCCAAAATTTATCTAATAGTGCCTTCCAATCCATTTTACCGTCAGATACTATATCTAACTCTTCTTCTAACTGGGCAGTAAAATCATACTCTACATATTGGGTAAAAAAGCTGGTTAAAAAGGTGGTAACTATGCGGCCCTTTTGCTCGGGTATAAAGCGTTTTTTGTCTAGATATACATACTCTCTATCTTGCAATACACTAATTATACTTGCATAGGTAGATGGGCGACCAATGCCTTTTTCTTCCAGTGTTTTTACCAACGTAGCCTCGCTATAACGTGGGGGGGCTTGCGTAAAATGCTGCTCTGGCAATATTTGTTTTACATCTGGCTCATCACCTTTTGTAAGTTTTGGTAAGGTGGTGGATTTGGCTTTTTCCTCCTCCTCTTTAGTATCAAAGCTTTGGGTGTATAGTTTTAAAAATCCATCAAAATTAATTACCGAGCCAGTAGCCCTAAAAATTGCGTAGTTATTTTTGGTGGTTATATCGGCGGCTACTTGGTCAATAACTGCGCTTTCCATCTGGCTGGCTACCATGCGCTTCCAGATTAGCTCGTATAATTTATATTGCTCATCAGTTAGCTTAGATTTCACATCTTGCGGGGATTTACTGATATCAGTTGGCCTTATAGCCTCGTGTGCCTCTTGCGCGTTTTTGGCTTTGTTTTGGTACATACGCGCAGAGTTTGGTACATATTTATTGCCATATTTATCTGCAATTACTTGGCGTGCCTGGGTAATAGCCTCTGGCGCTACATATATGCCATCGGTACGCATATAAGTAATTAAACCGCCGCCTGTGTCTGCGCCCTCATAAAGTTTTTGGGCGATGTTCATAGTACGTTTAGCACCATAGCCTAGTTTACGGGCTGCCTCTTGCTGTAATGTACTAGTAGTAAATGGTGCATAAGGGTTACGCTTAGATTGCTTTTCAGTAATATTAGTAACACTTACTGGCTGGCCTGTTATGTGCTTTACTACCTTATTTGCGCTGCCCTCATTATTTAGGCTAAACTTATCTAGTTTTTCACCATCTGCATGGGTTAGTTTTGCTAAAAACTTGGTTTTGTCATGCTCCAGCTCTAGTTTTACATCCCAATATTCGCGTGGGATAAATTTTTCAATCTCTGCCTCGCGCTCACATATTAGGCGCAGTGCAACACTTTGCACACGGCCAGCAGATTTTGCACCTGGTAGCTTGCGCCATAAAATAGGGGATAGATTAAACCCTACTAAATAATCTAGCGCACGCCTAGCTTGTTGGGCATTTACTAGATGCATATCTAAATCACGTGGGGCTTGCATAGCGCTAGTAACAGCTGATTTAGTAATAGCGTTAAATACTACACGCTCAATAGTGGTATCAGCCTTTACTAGCTTTTTATTGCGTAGATGCTCTAACACATGCCAGCTGATACTTTCACCCTCACGATCCGGATCCGTTGCTAGTACTAGGCCATCCATTTTTTTGGCTGCATCTTCAATCGCCTTTAAGGCTTTTTTGCTGCTAGCATCGGTTTGATATTTTATGGCAAAATTTTTGGATGGGTCAACCGATCCATCTTTACTTGGTAAATCACGTACATGGCCATAGCTGGCTAATACTTTATAACCCGTACCCAAATATTTATTTATAGTTTTGGCTTTTGCTGGTGATTCTACAATTACTAACTTCATCACAGCAGATGTATAAGGGGAAAATTTTAAATTTAAATGATATTTGTTAATTAACACATATTTAAGGTGTTTATATTAAAGTTACCCAATGGAAAACCCCAACCAGATTTATATTGATGGGATAACAATTACCTACGAAAGATAATAAATTGCTAATGCAGTCTCCATGGTTAAATAGGGCAGCCCCAATGATTAATTGCCTGGTTAACTAGTCGTCAACTTCAACATCATCGCTAAACTGTAGGCCAGCAGCTTCAGCTATTTGCTCTTCACCAGCAATTTCACTGCTTATTTGATCAGTAATTTCTTGTTTTGCTTCGGCGCTTGTTACATCGCTATCACCAATATCTACAGCATTTTCATCACGTTGGTCATCTTGTCTACCATAACGTGAAAATTGTGCTCTAAACTCTTGTTTTAATGCATCAACATCTACTTGCTTATCTGCTATTTCACGTAATGAGATAACTGTGTTTTTATCATCATCTTGCTCAACATTTATGGCATCGCCAGAGTTGATTTGCCTAGTGCGGTGTGCAGCTATTTGAACTAACTCAAAACGGTTTGGTAAAATTTCAACGCAATCTTCTACTGTAACTCTTGCCATAATACTAAAAAATTTGGACGGGCTTTATAATACATAAAATACTGAAGTGCTAGTAAATTTTTATAATTGCGGTTTTTTACTTGCAGTAAGTGGGGATAATACATATTATCCGTGCCCCTAATGTATTGCACCCGTAGCTCAACTGGATAGAGTACTTGACTACGAATCAAGCGGTTGGAGGTTCGAATCCTCCCGGGTGCGCCATCAAAAAATCCTTATATTACAGTAAGTTAACTCCATCTCAATAAGCTCCCGTACACTCCCGAACACAGGCTCTGGCATGTACATAGATACAGCATCTAACAGTACTAAATAGCTGGAATATAAGGCTTTTTAAAGGCTTTGCATCATTGCTAAAATATGTACTGCAATTAATTTTTAAGCAGCGTAATTAGATGCAAAAGTTTCTATTATTTAATGGTAACCAAATAATAGATTATAACTCATCATTTTTAGGTAAGCGGTAACTGGTGCTTCTGCCACCTGCAGAGTTTTTAATAAATATATCTCGCTCTAATAACTCTAAAATGTCACGCAATGCAGTATCATTAGAGCATTTAGCAATTTTAGCATATTTTGATGTATTCATATACCCCTCAAAACTATCTTCAGTCATACGATTAATAATTAATGACTGCCTTTGATTGATGGGCTTGCAATTAATTTTACTCCATAGCTGGGCTTTATATAGCACATTACTAAGAGTAACCTCTGACGCAGATATTGCACCATCTAAACACTCTAAAAACCAATTTATCCATTTAGTAATATTGGTATTGCTACGTTGCTGTTTTTCTAACTGGTTATAATAATCTTTACGTTGGCTCTCTATTTGAGAAGATATACTATAAAAACGACTAGATGTTCCATCTGCCCTTGATAATGCCATATCACTAATGGCTCGAGATATTCTACCATTACCATCTTCAAAAGGGTGGATTGTAACAAACCATAAATGAGCAATCCCAGCTTTAATAACAGGGTCGATATTTAATCTAGTATTATTAAACCATTTTAAGAATTGCTTTACCTCCTCTTCTAACTTACTTGCATGAGGAGCTTGGAAGTGAACTTTCTCATTACCAATAGCACCAGAAACTACCTGCATATCTCCAGAAGCTTCTTTACGTAAATCGCCAACAATTATCTTATGCATACCACTTCGTCCAGTTGGGAATAGTGCAGCATGCCAATTAAATAATCGTTCAGCTGTTAATTTCTTAGAAAAATTCTGAGTAGCATCTAATGTAATTTCTACAATACCCTCAACATCTCTGCTGGCGGTAATATAATTATCTTGTTTAATGCCAAGCCTTCTAGCGATAGATGAACGCACCTCATCTTCATTTAACTTCTCCCCTTCAATAGCTGATGTTTTAATTACATCAGCTGTTAAAATATTAAAGTTAGCTTCTGCCTCTAAATCAAATCCAAGGCTTTTCATTTTACCAATTAACTGACCTTGCTTATAGCGAATATTAGCTAGCTTAGTTCCTATTAACTTTTCATCCCAGTTGAAATTAGGCCAATCTTTATGTTCATATATCCACATTATTATTACCGCATAATATAAGGCGAATATAAGCCGTATTTACAGCAGAGTCAATCATAATCACATTATATTATGCAGTGATTATAAGGCTTATTCACCGCACTACTCTGACTTTATAGCAATAAACCTCTGTATTATAATGATATTTGAGATATAATGTAATACGAGGCGAATAGTTCGAATCTTTTAGGTGGCGCCATTAATTCATACAACTCTCCCTAATTTATAGTTTTAAATCAAAGCAATGGCTGTAACAGCCAGTTACCGCCTGTTAAATGTACAAATATACAATATCTCTTTGGATAAATTGGCCATATAATAGCGCATTTTAAGCAAAACCCTCTTTAGGCGGCATAATGGTAAATTGTGGGTCGCTGAAGAGTGTTGTAATCGTTTATGGTATTGCATTAGCGAGGGAAGTATTTATTTGTACGAAATGAATTGTAAA
>Ga0163111_10001726_pt1 | contig 13623 bp, 13 predicted proteins | sample CRUFie1St18metaG_FD_109645 | JGI IMG/M metagenome (GOLD analysis project Ga0163111, IMG submission 109645) | Marine microbial communities from the Costa Rica Dome - CRUD Field 142mm St18 metaG | ecosystem: Environmental > Aquatic > Marine > Oceanic > Photic zone | place: Costa Rica: the Eastern...
GAAGGTTCAGACACAGAGCACTTCGTGCACGTTACTGGTTTAATTGATGAGATTAACGAAGGTGACAATGTTGAGTTTGAATTAAAAGAAGGTAGAAAAGGCATGAACGCAGTAAATGTTAGATTAGTTTAACATTCGAAGACATTATTTTTTTACAAAAACCCTTCAACGTTGAAGGGTTTTTTATTCAATACCGTCAACGAATTTCTGTAAATACGAAAAGTTTGGAGTAAGCTTACCATTATCAGTCATTTTTGATCTCATTAATATACCATCTGCATCTCCATTAAAAAAAGCTGGAATAATTTTATTTACAAATACTTCACCAAAGCTATCACTTGCATCACGAGGTAATTCACATGGCAGGTTGTCTACTGCCATTACAGCTATAGAACCTGGAGAACTAAAATCAACCTCAGACTCAGTTTGAGGATTATATCCGTAAATTGGTGATTCAATTGTGGATGGACGTATGGTACATGCTACTGGACCATCAATATCACAACTTATATCAGCAACAACTTTAATTTTAAAGTTTGGAGATTTTGCCTCTTTTCTATTAAAAAAATATGGTGAACCTTTACCATAAAAATGGCCAGCAATAAATACATCAGCTACCTCTGTAAATTTTAAAAATGTAGAATTGTAACAAGATGGATTTTTGAAAAAATCTAATTTTGTTGACTCAGAACCATCAATTTTTTTTACATAATCCAATACATCTAATTGAACGTAAACAGGTTCATCAAAATTTAAGGATAGAAAATCATTAATATTAACTTGTTTGATTTGCATGTAATCTAAAATTTCTTTGGCACCCTGTCCAACTCGACCAGTTCCTGTCAAAACTATTTTTATATTGGGAAGAGAGATTGATTTTAAAGTAGAATTTAACTCTGTTCTACCTTGCAAATTAGAAGCCTTATCAATATCAAAAACTTTCATCTTAAGCCCAATTGTTCTTATACAATTATAAGCTCCGACAACTCCAGCATAATAACCAAATCCTATTAAACGGTTATAATTATCATCTACCAAAGTTTCATGGTCATAAAGTGTTATTTTTTTGTCTAATATTGCTTTTAAGAGCTTTCTGTTGTAGGGTTGTTTTTTTATTGTATGACTAAAGAAAAAATAACTTTTATTTGGTATTAATTGATCTACAGGAACTTCCTTAACTCCAATCAAAATATCTGCATCTGTAATATCATTAGAAACTATCATACCAATTGATTTATAATCATTATCAGAAAACGATCTAATATCAGATGATTCAATTAATATTTTAGCACTTGAAAAACTTTTCAAAAGAGATAAACATGAGTTTGGAGTTAATACAACACGTTTGTCTGGAGGAGATTTTCTTTCTTTAATAACGGCAAATGTAATACCCATAATAACAAAATTGGCACTAAAATAAAAGGATTTGAAACTGTACACAAGTTTTTTTGTAACTTTGCTTCCCTTTAAGTAGGATTATTAATTAAAGGGGTCGACTGGTATTGACAGCAGGATCTCTGAAATTGTAAGCACGTCGTGTAATGGCATTGAATCACGTTAAAAACTATTCTAAAATTTAAACGGCGATAATAATTACGCTTTAGCTGCTTAATCTGAATCATAGTAAGATTAGCCTAGACACACAAGGTGTGTAAGCTTTATGTCTCTTGAAAGCCTTGATTCATGGCGCTCTAATTTGAGGCATCGTAAAAATGAATCTAGAAATCTTAATGCTTCTTTAAGATTTCGAAACTTTTGAAGCTAAGAAGCAAATAGATCGTTTTTAGTCGGTTTGCTTACGAAAATTAAATAAAAACTAAACGTGTAGAAATCATTTTTATAGCTTGTTTGGACGAGGGTTCGATTCCCTCCGACTCCACTTTTTATTCCCAAGAATAACTTTTTATCCTTGGGAATATTTTTTCATTAAATTTATTGTAAATTAAAAATACAGTAAAAGAAAAATAATTAAGTAATGAACAAGTTAAACTTGACACATGATTATTTTAACCATTGTGATGTTTTGCATCAAAAATGGTTTGATAAAACACTTCAATATGAAGATGGTTTTGAAGAAATATTCCAAGTAGATTACTCTCCTGAACCATATTTTGTTTTAAAGAACGGATCTAATCCACTCTTTATGCTTTTAACAAATCCTGGTGCGGGAATGAATTTTCAAAAACATGATAATTTTGTAAAAAGTGATTATCGAACTTTTGCAAGAACCTTAGGTGATATTTATACATCTGAACAATTTAAAAAAGAAGGTGGAGCTAATGCTCATCGAAGATTAACAAAAAGTATTAAATGGGCAGATCATTTAGGTTATGATGCCATTATTAACATTGAAACCATACCTTTTCATAGCCCAAATTTGAATAAGAGTAAGGCCTTAGAAGTTATAGCTAAGTCATGGATTTTATCTCGTTATCAAGAAGTCTTGAGAAATTTTCTAGCTGACAAACCTGTTTTAATTGTTGCTGCTTGCAGTTCAAAAACCTCAATTTCAATTGAAACCATTAAAAATAGTAATTGGTTAGTGTACCAAACAGGGTTAGCGAACATCAATGTAAAAAATCTGAAGTTCAAAGAGCTTACAAAGAAAAATGGAAAAGTATCTAGTGCCCTGCTTTATGATAATGAAAAACACATAGTACTAATGATGGGTTCTAACAATTTACCCTCAATAGAAAATATATGATAGAAGAAAAAGTAAAACATGCGGATAAAAATGATTCGTTTATTGGAAGAAGTCCACATAATATAAACCATATAAATAATTAGCCTGTAATAAATGAAAGGCTATTTATTCTTAAAGATAATTTCTTATAATTACATCCAAATCTTCATTAAAATAGTTTGACTTCGCTTCAATTGGCTCCCATGGTATAATCCACCAAAATAACTTTATGTTTTTGGGTATTACGCGTATGCCAATATTGTTGTGTATTGAAATTATAATTTAAATTCTAAACCTATATCTATACTATTATCTGTTCTAAAAATATCTATGTAGGGAGTTGAATGAAAACGATGAGTCCAATCAACAAATAAATCAAGTTTTTTTAGTGAATAATAGAACCTTGGTTCTAGGAAAAAACGAAAATCTTTAGTATTTGAAGTGTTAATTTGGTGGTACACAGCTAAATTAATAAAGAATTTTTTAGAAAATTTATATTTCAAAAATGAACTAAAACTATATCGCCAGTTGTAAACCTGTTGTTGAGTACTTAAATCTTTATCGTAGAGTTCATCTTCAAAAAATACGCCTGCAGATAGATCCCAATAATGCTCTTCCTTTTGGAGCATTCGATGACGATAACCTCCCCCAGAAATATAGCGATGATTCATTCGAAGGGATTTAATGTTTTGTACTTGAAAAAATGCAAAAATTGAATTTTTTTTAATTCTATAATTATAACGAAACTGGCCTGTAAAATCGGATGAGATTTCTGTACCACCCTCTTTTATGTAATCATAATTTAATAGCAGTCTGAATAAATTTTGGTTTACAAATTTGGATACTTGATGAGAGGTGCTGAATTGAATTAAATCAATATTACCAATATTTAAATTTCCCTGAAAATTCATATTATAAGAAAAACTTTCATCAATATCAGACATCATATTTTCAGTGTTAATGATTGTTTGAGCATTAGCGATTGTACTTAACAGTATTAGTTGAAAAAGTAATTGAATCTTTCGAATATTTCGTTGCATAATTAAAAAAATTGGTTAAAAAATGATATAAAGGTCTATATTAATGTTTTTAAATGTTCAAAAATCATAACCATTGCTAAAGTATCTAATTCGCAATAACGCTTCAAGGATTTAGAAATTTCTGCTCTTTCCTGTTTTGTCATATCTGTATATTGAATCTTTCCGAAAGCTATTAATGCTGCACCACCGTCATCAATGTTATCTAAATCAGATAATGTATCATTAATTTGGTCTTGAGTCATATTCTCATACAGCGGAGGCAACAATTTATAGGGGTTAATAATTTTTCCATTTTCGTATTGTATCCATACATGATTATCAGTAAAATTTTTACTAGTTATTCTAATTTTTTCAATCGATTTACTGTATTTACTCTGGATAAATTCACTTGATTTTAAAACTGCTGGTAATATATGTTTAATTGAATTAGAGCCCATGGTGTATGGATTATAATAATACTTTTTTATGATAGCACAAAGGTCAACCATATCTCGAGTTCCATTTCCAGAAAGTCTAGTTGGAACCTCCCACGAATCTGGATGTTTATCTTTTGGGTGGCTTATAGTTTCTATAAAAGAAACAAGCTCATCTTTAAACTCATAATCGCTTGATTTGAGTTGATCTCTAATAGTGTTAAGAATTGTGTTTTCATGATTTGAATATTTAAAAATAGTACCCTCATCATGAATTAGAGCATCTGAAAGATGTTGTAAAAATATAAAATTTGGAAATTCGCCTGGTGTAATGTTGATGAATTCATTGGCGTGTTCAATCAATCCATTTTCGTGATATATATGGTGTGAAAACTGAAAAGCTATTTGTTCATAAGGTTTACGACCTTCATGAAAAGGTAGGGGGGCTGTAGAGGTCTCAAAATCAATAAAATGATATGGATAAACCCAATTTTCCATTTCGGCTCTTAATCCTTCAACATCTATGAATTCAGAAGTGTCTTTGTCACGCTCTTTTACTATTTGCAACCATTGTCGCTCTGTCCGGCTAAGTTTTCCAGCAGCTTCTTTATATTTTATATCCTCAGGTATTAGCTGGGATTTAAATAAAATACCTTGTTCCATTAAATTTGGGTCTTTTAAATCCCAAATATTAAAAATGGTGGATTTTTTAAAATCCTGATCGGTCCATTGGTATTGCTTTCTAAAACAATACTCAAAACCAGATTGCTTCTTCTTACCATCCTCGCTATCATCTTTTTTAAATTCACATTTTTTACAAGCCGAAAATTGAGCAGGCCAGTTTGGGTAATAATTTTGTATTCTAATTTCTGACAATAATTTGACCGCTTCTTGAAAGTTTAAATTATTGTAATAGGTATAATCTCCGTTATGGATTTTTGAAACCACTTCAGATAAATTCTCTAGGTGTAATATATTTTCACCTAGTTGACTAACCTGTTTAAATGTTTTTTTAACTCCAGTTCTGCTATTAGAAGATTTTTTAACTCTAAAAAACTGATTTAAGCCATCTACAGTTGCAGATTTTGTTTTATCAACCATACACAAATAGGGTGTAATTATATATGAAGGTAAACAAAGTTGAGTAACATACATTTGAAAAGCCAAATCAAAAAGATACGGCTTCCAGCTGCTCACTATTTTTTTTGACTTTCCTACAAAATTATAGGGTTTGCTTGGGTCAAGAGATTTTGCTTTAACTTCAATGAGCTTAATATGAGTCCCTTTTTTGACAAGAATATCTGTTCTTATGAATAAATCATCAATATAAAAAGCGGCTTCATAGATTACCACATTATCTTGATTTAGAAGCTCAGATGTTTGGTCTGCCAAATATTGGTAATCGTAGTTTTCTCTGTCTTCTGGATCTTCAATTAAGACACCACCTGGATACTGTGTCCGAGCATACTCCTCTACCTGAAAACCACCGCTGGCTAGGGCTTGTAAAAAAGGGTCTTCATTTTTTACATTATGAAATATATGTTTATTATTTGAAAAATAAAGCTTGTTTGGACATTCTAAACCTTGTTTAAATCGTGATTTGGATAGTGCTTTCATACTAAATATTTTAAAACTGAGCTCCAATCAGGGAAATCTTCTGAACCAAAATGAATCCATTTACCTTCAAAATCTTTTGCACCGTTATTGGGTCTATCATCAATTAGTATATCTCCTTTAACCAAATCTTTACGATGGGTTAAAATGAGTTTTCTGCTTATTTTATCTCCAAATTTTTCCTCCAGCCAAATGCGCTTATCTGTCCAAGCAGATGTATTAGCCCATGGAGGTGTACTTAGAAAATAGACTTCATATTGTTCTGAACTAAGTAATTTATTTACAGAACTTACGGCGTCTCTTATAGGGTTTAAGTTTCTAAAAATGCCTGGTATAGTATCGGGGTATTTATCAAAAGGAGGTTGATCTCTAAGTGAATGTTCTTTCATTTCAGTTACAAAGTCTGCAAGAACACCATCAAGGTCAATATATAGTAGTTTCTTCAAAATCTGAATTTAAAAATTAAGTTTAGTTAGTGTAATGTACGGTTCTATAATTTTATTATCGATCTTTTCATAAAAGGCTAACAAAAATCTGTAAATATCATTTGGTGTGAAATCACCATTTAGATTGTTATTTATTTTCGTTTCAAAGATGTAACATGAATTTTCCTTTCTTTTTGTTAAATTCTTGAATTTTATTTTGTTACACTGAATTTGGCTTTTCGAGAATTTTATTAATTTTTCTGCGATACTTTTATTCGGAGAGTGCAAATAAAACTTTAAAATGTTACCCTGAAATTGAATTAAGACCTCTTCCCCTATTATTTCCTCCCATTTTTTTGGTATTACGTTTAAAAGAGGTGTTGAAGTATTACCAGGATTGATCACATATTTAAAATCGCCTTTAACATTGTTTTTAAATTCTATAGCAATTTTTGAGTTCAATAATCTTAACCAAAACTTCTCTTTTTTTGATAATCTCTTTTTAAAAAGATGGCTACACGATTTATCTAAATTGCTATACTTTTCAACATAATCCTCTAAAAATAAAATATAGTGTCGGATAAAAGTTTTTTCATCGCATGAAGGGTACGTTTGAATAGTTTTCTTCAAAAAATTTAATAAATCTCTGTAATCAAAAACGTTCCAACTATTATCAAAACAAATTAATTTTTTATCAAAGCAGAACAAAAATTTTATGAGTTTGATATCTTCATTAAATTTTTGCTTAAATATTTCATCATAATTAATTAACTGCTGTTTATCAGGGAATGATTTAAATTTATTTTCAATAAATAAGATTGTTTTTTCATCAGTACTCCTCAATTCTATATCAATTTTACACCTTTTTTGGTTATGGGAATAAGACTGTTCAAGTTTTGGAGATAACATTTTTTTGTTTCCAACGAATAACTTTAGGAAATCTTTGTTGGTATGAAGAAGATGTGAAATAAAGGCAGAGTGGATTAACTCTTTGTCGTCTTTTTCAAGTATTTTAAAGTAGTTGAATTCATTTGGACCTGTCATTTTTTTTCTTTAAGAATATTGTGATTTAATTATTGATCTGAGGCAAACTTCAAAGCATTAAGAGTTTCATTGTCATAAAGTTCTTGTAAACTTTTCTTTATCATTTAATTTTCTGGATGTATTATATTTTTATCTCCGTCTTCAAAAACTAAATTACCTGTGCAATAGTCTACACCATCATGTTTAACTTCTTTTTTTAGAATATCTCGCTTATCAAAAGGAACAGCAGCACTATATAATAAGTTGTCCTGAGACTTTTCGTTGAGATAGGTTTTGACAAATTCTAATTTCATGTTATATAAAGTTTCCGAAATTTCATTAGAATCATATCCAAAATCTTCAATTGACTCATGATCAGTCCACTCATCATTTTCGTCTGTAAACTCTTCAAAATCCCAAGCAGAACCATTTACACCCTTTACTTTAGTTTTAATATCATAAAATTTATAAGTATCAATGACACCATCTCCATCATTATCTAAATGAAAAGAAAGAACGTATTGCCCATTAGTTTGTGCAACAATAGATTCACAAAGCTTATAATCTTCGCCACTATTTTTATTATTGAATGTTTTAATGTATGTATAATTTTTCTTCATAATCTAATATTATATCAGTTGTTTTCGAATAAGTTGTTCTATTTCTTTTGCATTTGATATCGAAAAGTCTTTTGCTATAATTTCTACTGTCCCGCGGCCTGAAATTATGATATCTGCATCAATTAATTTTCGATCGATACGAATGGAGGAAATATTTTGATATGCAAGATGTACCCGGTCATTACCAATTAAGTATTTATTTCTTTTAATGTAGGTAACACCAGTCTGATCAATCAATATTTTGTCAGGGGTTAGAATATCACCCCCTAACAAAATATTAGACTTAAATTCATAGGAAAACTTAGCTGTTATGCTGGAATTTAAAACTGTAGAACCCACTTCAATCCCGCAAGAGGAACAAAATCGATCAGTCAGATCCAAAGCGTTTCCACAGTTTGAGCAGTAATTCATATTACTAAAATGAATTTTTAGCCTATCTTTTCCATAATAAAATTAGAGTCAGTTGCGCTTACACTGTATGGAGCACAGTCATATGCTTTCTGTACATGACTCGCATTGGGTTTTGCACTTGTTCCTATTGTTGTTACTGTTACGGATTGCCCCTTTTGAATTTTACCATTAGCTGCATTTCTTTTAGCTGTTAATTTCCAAATTGCCATATTAATTGTTTTAAATTATATCTACTTCTTTTTTATGTTGTTTTTCGATTTGTTCCAACAATTTTTCTTTTTTATTATAACCAATACTTTTAGAATAATTAACTTAATTCATTAATAATGTATGCTAGTAATTTTGCATATCTATCTTTTAATTCAATATAAACTCCGTACTCTAATACCAAGTCTTTATTTTTAATGATTGAAATATTTTCACTTTCTTCCAAATTAAATTGGGTTTTTATCGCTTCATACATCGCTTTAGTTTTTCCAGTATTACTCTTAACCCAAATTTTCATTCCCAATGCTTTACGTGACGGATTGGAGCAGTATAATAATTGTTGTTTTCCTCGACCTAAACGGGTTTCATCATTAAATGAGGTCCCTGTTTTCGCAAACGATATGCGATATTTGTTTTTATGAGTTTCTGCCAATTGATTTAAAGGTTGCCATAGTGTAGCATAGTTTTGAATAGCTTGATCAATATATCCTTCGTCTTTTAATTGAGTTAATTTAGTCTCCACGCCATCAAAAATTGTTTTGTTACCAACTTTTTGAACAGCTTGTTTGGTTTCTATATCGTCATCAACACTAGTTATAGAAGCAAATGTCATTGCCTGGTCTAATTCTTCTTCTAGAGTATCTTTATACTTATTTCTAAGTATATTTAATAATTCTAGTAGCGCAAATGACCTTGACTTTAAATAAGGATCTTTTTGACAAGTACCCCAAATTACTTGTTCCCATTCTTCGTCAATAAGCTCAGACTCGCCGTATTTTTTTAATTTTTCCTCAATATCATCCCATTCTACCCCAAATTTATTGGCAAATCCTTTATCCCATTTAATGAAGTTAGATTTTTGAGATAACAATCTAAATATTTTTGGATATGATATCTGGATTCCTAAAATAGCGAACAGCATAAAATCGTCATCTTGCTGTGCTTCATCATCAGATTCTACTTCTTTTAGATGATTGATCAGACTAAAAGAATTTAAATAACGTTTTAAGCTTCTAGGATTAAAACCGATAGTATGTCTTACCGCATTAGTATATAACTTTTTATCATCTTCCGAAATTTCAACACCAATTGATTTTAATTTTTCAACTAAAAAGTTTTCAATATCGTAGGTACCTGTTGGCATGGAAAAAGGAACTTGAATGATTTTATCAAAAAAAGATCTAAACTCACGCTCATTCTCTTCAGTTTTAGGACCAAACTTTGATTCTAGTCCCTTAACAACTACATCATAATCGATGGCTAAAATGAAAACACATTTTGGTATATCAAAAATATTTTTGAGGGCTTCTAAAACTTCAACAGCATCTCCTGGAGGTATTCTATCCAGATCATCAACAAAAAATACAACTTTTTGTATGGGATTTTTTAAATCGTTAATTAAATCGTTTATAATATCTGTAATTAGTGCCTTAATTTCAGCAATTTCAGCGACTGCTTTATCATGCCCTGAAATTCCTTGTGCTGCGCCCTTTACATCAATTCCTGTTTGATTGGCAACAATTTGGTTGGCCAATCCACCTAAAAATTTAGCAGCAGACTTAAATTTTGCTTGAGTTTCATCTTTCAAAGTCCAAACTCCACGATCAACACAAGATTGCTTTAATTTGTCTAACATGGCTCTTAGCACACCTGGTGTTGTCTCATTGGCATCGCGAAACATACTGTATTCCCAGGTATTAACCCAAGAACAAGCAATATCTTTATTATTAAAATCTTCCAACAATAGCGACATCAAAGAGGTCTTACCAGTTCCCCATTCGCCTTGTAATCCAACTGTGATAGGAGTATCACTTCGTGAGATAAAGTTTGATAACGCTAAGCTATATTTTTCTACTTTTAATAAGTCTTCTGATTTAAGTGAAATAGGTTTATCAGTAATTGAACTCATAGAAAATATTTTTTTAAAAATATGCTTTGAAAAAGCTTTTTCAAAGCATATTAAATTAAACCTTCCTAAAATAAAAAAAATTATTTAATTAATTAGTAATCTAAACGATTTTGACCTTGGTAATTAATGTATTCTGCATCAGTTAATTTTCGATTTATACTAAACTTTTTCTTTATCAAAATTACTCGACTATGGAGAGGTTAATATTTTTACCCCAAACATTTCTTCAATTGCTGCTTTTAATTGATCATTTGAAGGTTCTGTATTAACATTAGATAACTACAAAATAATTGAATCACCAATCTTCATTTTATATAGACTCTATTGAATAAATTATCTTTTGTGAACAAATTCTAAAAGCCATCCATTGGTCTCTTTAGATTCGCCAACGTTACTTGGTCCTGATGGCAAGGAACTGTACCCTCCAATTTTTCGTCCGGTCTTTTCAATTTGTTCTTTCAGGTAAAATGCATTAGGACTACTTGAATTTTGAACCCATGTAAAAGATTCGCCTTTTTTTATCTGTCCATTCCATTGATCTCTCATTGCAGTTGCTCTAAATGTCCAACTCATATTAATTAATTTTAATTACACCTACTTCTTTTTTGTGTTGTTTTTCAGTTTATTCCAACGGTTTATTAACTTTTTATCAATACTAATTTATGAATTAAAAAGTATATATTTGGTTCATATTTGGTTCATTAATAAAGTTTGTTTTGATTGACATTTTAAAAAAAGAAATTGAAAAAAAAATTGGGAAAAAAGTAACCAATAGAGGAGATTGTGAATTGGTCGCAAATATTATTTTAGAGACACTTGAAGAAGAAATTAGTTATAGTACCATTAGACGATTATATGGACTTATTAATGAGACAAAACCAAATAACAAAACATTAAATACATTAGCCAAATTTATAGGCTATAAAAATTATATTCATTTTTGTCAAAATTACAGTTACAAACAAAAAATTGATCTAAATGAGATTATCTACAAAACAGTTTCAGAAAACAATTCAGAAGAAATCATCAACCTTATAAATAAAACAAAGAATAGTTCTGAAGATTTTACAAGTATGGTTATAATTTTAATACGGGAATTATGGCATAACGAAAATTATAATTTAATAAACAGAATATTCAGATTAAAAGCACTTAATTTTAATTCATTTTCCTTTTATGAGGTACTTAAACTTGGAAATTCTATTGGATTATTAATTCGAAGAAAATCAAAACTAGAACCGGTTCTTTTAAATAACATCAATTTTTTGGAATGTGTATTTCTAATTTTCGTAGACTATTCAAGCTTGAACAAATATTATGGGGATTCGCTAAAAATCATAAAAAAAAATAATTTTAAATATGATATTAATCTATTTTCATTAGCGTTACTTGAATTTAGAAATTTTCTTAATAAAAAGACCGTTAACAAAATAATCTTTAGGGCATCCAAAATAAAACAACTCCATCCAATTTTAAGTGGCCGATTATTAAGCTTAAAGTTAATTAGTGCAGATACAAATAAAAGATTAAGAATATTATATACCCATCATAAATCTCTTTTAGTAAAAGGTAATATAATAAGCCATTATTATGAATTATTTACTACTTCGATTCTTCTAAAAAACACCGAGATAATGTCCTTTTTAATAAGTAAAATTACTTTAAAAATTGAATTTTATTATCAAAAAACACATTTAAATTCATTCTATTTAATGTGCCTATTCTATTACAAATTAACAAGAGACATAGAAAATGAAACTAAATTTTTAAAATCTTTTAAACTAAGTGATTGCAGGGATAGTTATAAAGAATTTATAAGCATAATACATCTTATTTATTTGTATAGTAGTACAACATCTATTGCCAAAAAGATAAAAATTAAAACTAGGTACCTAAACTTGAGTAAAAAACTTAACTACACTTATTTCTCAGAAGATTTTTTACTTAAATATTTTAATTAAACTCTCCCCAAAATAGTTCGATTCTACTCATCTTGGCTCCACTTTTTATTCCCATGAATAATTTTTAATCCTTGGGAATTTTTTTATTTATATTTGTTATTTATATTTATTCTAAATAATGAAAAAATTCAAAAAAAGTATTGCACTAATTTATGGATCAGATATGGGTGCAACTGAGGAAGTAGCTAATACCATCTATGAAAAAATGAATATTGAAGAGCTCTCTGTAATAGACATATATAATATTGAGCCTTCAAGATTTTTAGATTATGATATACTTATTCTTGGTGTTCCAACATGGTATATTGGTGAACTGCAAAGCGCCTGGGATGAATTTTTTCCTAAATTTCAAAAAATAAAATTTGAGGGAACAAAAATTGGATTTTTTGGTTTGGGGGACCAATATGGCTATCCAGATAATTTTGTAGACGGAATTGGAATATTAGCTGAGGTAGTTCTAAAAAACGGAGGTGAAATATTTGGCTATTGGAACAATGAAGGCTACGACTTTAATTTATCTAGAGGTTTGGCGCCTAATAATATGTTTTATGGTTTAGTTATTGATGAAGACAATCAATATGAACAAACTGATATTAGAATTGAAAAATGGGTAAAACAAATTAAAAAAGAACTCAAAATTTAATAAGATGAATACTAAATCAGCAGATTACTACAATGTAGATTCATTGTTAAGCGAGGAAAATAAATTGGTTCGTGATTCAGTTAGAGAGTGGGTAAAAGAAAATGTTTCTCCAGTTATTGAAAAAGGTAACTTAGATGGGTATTTTCCAAAAGAACTAATTAAAAAATTAGCGGAAATAGGCGGATTTGGAGGAATTCTTCCAGAACAATATGGAGGTGCTTCAATAGACTTTATTTCCTATGGACTAATGATGCAAGAATTTGAAAGAGGAGATTCATCAGTCAGAGTTTTAGCTTCTATTCAAACATCTTTGGTTATGAACACTATCTACAAATATGGCAGTGAATACTTGAAAAAAAAATATTTAAAAAAACTCTCTGAAGGAGATATAATTGGAAGTTTTGGTATGTCGGAACCAAACCATGGTTCTGATCCGTCCTCGATGAATACTATATATGAAGAATGCGAAGGTTTTTATCTAGTTAATGGGTCAAAAATGTGGATTGGAAATGCACCTATCTGTGATATTGCAATCATTTGGGCAAGATCAAAAAATGGTTCATATGCCTGTTTTTTAGTTGATAGGGAAACTTCTGGATTTAGTACTTCAAAAATTGAAAGAAAACTATCTTTTAGAGCCGCTGAAACTGGAGAATTAATCTTTCACGATGCAA
>Ga0163111_10001731_pt1 | contig 13606 bp, 10 predicted proteins | sample CRUFie1St18metaG_FD_109645 | JGI IMG/M metagenome (GOLD analysis project Ga0163111, IMG submission 109645) | Marine microbial communities from the Costa Rica Dome - CRUD Field 142mm St18 metaG | ecosystem: Environmental > Aquatic > Marine > Oceanic > Photic zone | place: Costa Rica: the Eastern...
CAACGAAGGAACAGCTATATCCAATATAGGAAGACGAGAAGTTTCTTTTGGTAGAGAAATCAACTTGTACTTAAGAGCTTGTGTTTCATCAGGTACGGGTTCTAATAGAGGCATATTCTCAATGACTGCCCCATAAAAATTTGTTCCGTTGGGATGTGAGGTATCCCACAGACGATAATCGACCTCATCATCTGCTAGTGCGAATTTCGTGACTTGAAATTCATTATTACCACGAGCTAATAACTCACGACCTCTTTTCGTAAGTATCGCATCTACCGTGATTGTGGTATTGTTTAAAAATCCCATGTATATTCTCCTTTAGGATTTGAGTAGTTTGGATTCTATTATATAAAGATTAAAACTTTTCTTAGTTATAAATATACTCAAATCAAATTTTTCATTATAATACATCAAGTTTAGATTCACCAGTTTCTTTTGTCACTAATGTTGTAGGACTTGTCAATACTACCGTGACAGGATCTAATTTATCCAATGTAGTTTTCTTAGTCTGTAATGAACCTTGATAAACCAATCTAAACATTTGGTTATCTTGGTACAGACTTTGTTTATCACTTCTCACTAATGATGATGAATAAAAATTATTTACGGACGCACTTGCCTGAGTGCTGTAGAAAAATCTTCTTTCAAAATTATGTTCAGATATTCTTGAACCACTTATATTAGGTTGTAATACTTCACTAAATATGTATTCAGGTCCTCCCACTTCGAGTCTGAAGTGTCCATATTTTTCTTCACCTCCGCCCCATCCATCTAAAGATGAAGAAAGTATGTACAAGGCTGGTTTTCTAAATATATCAGTTGATATTGAACCAGTGTATGTGTTATAGTTGCCAGATGCAGATGGTGATGCACTTAATGAAGCACTATAAGTCAAATAAATACCACTCTGTGATAGTTGTGCATCCACATCAATCGAAGCACTCATTGGTTTGGTGGAACCACTTACAACTCTTCCAAATCCTACATCAAGATTACCTCTAACATTGATAGGTTCTTTTATTGGTGGTGCACCAATTACTTCTTTTCTTCGTTCTAATAAATTTGGTTCAATCAACAATCCTACATTAGCTCTTGCCTTCGCAGGTATCATTTTTCTTATTTGGTCAAACACACTTGTATCATAGAATCTTATCAATCTAATGTAGTCCCAAAAATTATTTGGAGTATTGTATTTTTGCCAATAAGTTGTAGCTATATCTTCAAGTTGTCTATATCTTCTTTTATATTTATCTCTTGGGTCACCTATGAAGTCGTCATAATCTAAATCTGCAACACTTAAAATTATATCCTCATTTATCACATCAGACGGACTAAAATATACACCTAATCTGTTACTATCAAGAGGTGCTAAATCATAAGCACTTATTTCAGAACGCTTATCAACAGATAACCCACCGAGTAGTTTACTTTGTTCAATTCTGATTTTATTTTCTACACGGACATTAGGGCCTAAATTAGGTACTTTTGCTTTTTGTTGGTCTACAAGGTTTCTAAAATGTGGACGATTACCACTTGTATAGCCTGTTGCTGTGCCTTCAGCTGTATATGATTGGTCAGCACTTGTGTCACGAATACTCGTTGAGGTATCTAAATTTTTATCATCATCGAAACTATATCTTAATACTAAGTCTTCCCATGAAGCTGATGGATGGTTACCATCGAAAGCTTTGGGTGCCCCAACATGATTGTCAAACGAACCACTATTAAGTGCAGTATTCCAATAACGGAACTCCATGATACTACCACTAAGTTGATTACCAAAATCATTACTTGGTTTACCACCAATGTACGCGGTTTCATTACCAACATAAGCTGAGTTAACACTTGTAGTTGATGAACTACCACTTGTCCATGATTTATAAATTGTTCTTTGTACGCCAGAATCATATCGTCCTACATGAAGACTATATAAAATATTTTGTGATGTGCTATCTGATGTCAATTGACCAGCAGAACTACCACTATAATGTCTACCACTATCTCCAATACTTGCACTCATTCTTGTTAACATCACGGAATAAAATTCACCATCATAAATCGGTAATGAAGTTGATGATAATGTGAAATCAGGATTAGCACCACCCTCTAAGAAAAATTGAACTGTTCCGTAATTGTCAGCAGAACCATTATCTACCAATCTTAAGGCAATATCTGTTCCAGCTTGAAATAGAGTTTGATTACTACCACTAGCTGCTCTAAATCTCATTTCAATAGTATCAGGTTTTCTACCACTTTTAGTATCATTTGCCCAAGTCGTCTCAATGTGTTGACCCGATTTTAATTCTAAAGCCTTTGTAAACTTTCTTGTTATCTGATAGGATGGTTTATTTTTATTAGGATTAGGGCCTCCGAACTCTCTAACTCTGAGTATACTACTTGGGATTCCATAACAACTTATCAAACCTTTTATTGAACGAATAGTACCACGAGTTTTTAGAAAGAATGGCATATTATTCAAAATTCTTTTCCAAATTTCCCTTGATATATCTTTTTGTGGTGTTGCTGATTGAACCGAATATTCAGCACTTGAACCTGTGACATCAGCACCAATTAGATAATTTGGAAGACTCACAAGGTCTTGTCCATCATTTAGATAAAATCCAAATGACCTACCAACTTGGAAGATTAAATCTCGTGACAATCCAACATCTAATCCATCTCGTCTATCATATATTGCTGGTATTTGATTTATATATTGCCAAACACCATCAAAATGTTCACCTGTCATGTTAATAAAAGTCGTAAACGCATCATTTCTTTCATCATCTCTAATATGAGCAGGAATATTTAACAATAATCTATTTCTATTATTTCTATCGTAGTTGGATGAACTTATAATTTGATTTGTATACCAAGTAGTTGCTACTGATTCCGATACTGCGTATAAAACATAAGGGTCAAGATTTGTACCAGTACCACTTTTCTTAGGCCACGCATTGTCGTGAAACACTCCTAACGAACCACTTGAATAACTTGATGATTCGAAGTACATATACTTTTCAAATGGGGTAAAGTTATTTTTTATTTCTCTAACATTATTCAATAATGATTGTGTATATTCTGCAGTTTCGGTTCCCAAAACTCCACTTAATGCATTACTTTGACTTGTAAATAATTCGATTTTATCTAACTTATATTTAAAATTGACCACCCTATCTTCAACAGAACTAAATTTAGCAAAATTTTCAAATTGGGAATGGTCTATTCCATCTAATGTAATACTATCATTGAGACTACCACTTATAACTTTATCTTCAATCAACTCTTGGATTGTTTTATTAGAAGTTACTAATTCATTGTAGGTTTTATAATTTGTTTCTGATTGATTGAGTCCACCATCTGAATGAAATCCCGCGTCCCATTTAGGGTTTCTTAGAACTACATCTTCTATTTCTTCATCAATAAAATCCACTAATTCAACAGATTCAAGAAGAGGTGAGCTCATTTGTTTACATATGTAAATTAAATCATTCTTTTCAACATCATCGGGTAATGGTTCGTAAAGTTTGTAAATAATAGAATTTGGGAAATCCACATAGGTTTCCGCGTCTTCTTTTTGATTGATTATTAAAGCAGAACCCTCTTCACCAAACTTCATATAAGTGTGTAAATCTTGTGTGACAGGTGTATCTACATACCAAGTATCGAATTTAGTTTCTAAGTTTACTTGTGTAGGTCCTATATGACCTGCCTCGGTTGCCCCATCACTCCAAGTTTTATTGGTAGTTATGGAATCTTGATTATGTACCTCTAAGATTTCTGCTGTATATTTTGCATAAATGGGTATTTGTCTGTCTTGGTCTGTGGTAGCAAATTTTGTATCTTGGTTTCCAAAGTTAACCCATGTACCAGGTGGGTCTTTCCACACATATAAATTACCATCGATGATTGCCTGTTGTCCGACAAAATCAGCAGGTTGTGGTAAATCATCCACACTATCAAGATTCAAAGGTCCTACAGGATCGACACCTGAATCATAGGGATTATTTCTTAATATATCAATTTTAGCCTGTAAATCACCCTTCAAATCAAGTAAATCTTGTTTATCACCTACATCACCTCTGGCAGATGACCTTTGGGGAGCGTCTAATTCTGATATTTGTTTTTCTAAATCTGCTATATTTTCATCGGTACTTGGTCTGTTTTTCTGAAAGGTCACACCAAACGCTGGGTCACCAATTAAGGCCGTTGCTAAAGTACCTATAGCGGCATCTTGTAATTCTCCACCTATTGCACCTAACACATCACCAAGAAAATCAAAGGCTCCTAATCCTTTAGGTTCTTCAGGTGTTTTCTGACCACTTCCTGCTTTACCACCACCACCTGATGGTTCAGAACCTTCTCCACACGCACCCATCTTAGGTATAATAGTTTGGTGATTACCACCCCAATATATAATTCTTTTATTCTTCATTAGAAACCCGATTCAACTTTAACATAAAAAGTTCTATTACTATCTAAAAATATATCAACGAGTTCATCTGCATCTGGCTGTGGAGAGAAGGACGGCGTAGAAAAGTTTTCATCATCAAAGAATCCAGCAAAAGGATTAACACCCATCGCTCCCATACCTTTACCTTTAAATGATACAATCTGACCAGTCTGAAATACCTGTTGGATTTGACTTTGTGTGTTAGTATTGATATAAGAACCACCTTGAAATGCAACTTCACTTCCTGCCAAACCTTGACTCATAGCTATCGGACTATTTACAAGTGTCACTGTAAATGCGTTTCCATCACTTGAACTGTCATCTTGTCCTTCATCGGTTTCTTCCTCTTGACCGAATTCATCATCAACTTCATTTTCAGTTTCTTCTTGACCACTTTCAAAAAGACCAAGAAATACTTTTTGTCCCATGTCAGGTGTTGGTAGTGATTCATTAATTGAAACACCTGTTGTAAACGCTGTTGCGTCTATATCAGGACCTATTGGAAAATCACTAATTGATACTGCATCTAACTCAATGTCTAATGGATTGAATAAAGTAACATCTACATTAACATTATTTACATCATCAAATCTGCTCACAGTTTTTGTATTACCATCTGAGTCTTGAGCTATTGTTGAGCCAAGTAGAGTTCTGAGTATTCCTAAATTTGTACCATTTGTAATTAATCTTCTATATCCATTCTGTATGTACCACCTTGAACTTGTCGTAGACCTTGAAGTAGAACGATTTCTTGGAATACCTTGTGATGTATTACAATTCCAACGAATTATTTTACCATCCAATGAACTATTCTCAATCAATGGTGCGTTGGTTGATTCAGGTGTTCCTATTTCTACATAATCTAAAATTCTACCATTTGGTGTTCTGAGTTCAGTAACTTCACTTTGAAAATTTGGTGTCATCACTATGACACTCGGTTGGTATGTACCTTCGGTATCATAATTATGTGAAGCATTTGATTCTGCCGATGCGTCTTGTCTGTGACCACAACCAAATTCCCAATAAAACTGAACACCTTGTGAGTTTGGGTCATAGACATCACCATCCATAGTATACATGGAATAATTAAATGTTTTTGTATTCTCCACACGGACTACTTGAATGTATAAATCAGGTATAGCATCTTCTTGTTGATAATCAGAGTTTTCATCAATATCAGGTCTCGATTCATAATCAACAATATAAGCCTTTTCAATGGTGATTGTAGAACCTTTCATGGTATCCTTAAATCCCTCGTCTTCAACTTCCCTTCTCACATTGAATTCTAATCTTGAACTATCAGGTCCTGTCCAACTTATCTGACCACCACCATCTTGCGTAGGTAAACTTCGATTGGGTTCATCTTTACCAAACAAGTTCCAATGTAACTTTCCGAAATCCGATTTTTTAGTCACATTATCTTGGAATTGTAATCTTGGTCTCCACCACTTTGATAATGGGTCATTGGGATTAGTTGATATTATGTTCCAAGCCCCTCTCAGACCTGTATCCCCTTCTACATATTCAGCCCATGCTGTTTCAGGTACATACCTTTTTGGGTCTATTAAATCTCTAAATTCTTTTATGTAATTGACATTGTTAATTAACTGAGGAACTATCCTTACTTCAGTTCTTGACGGAGATATTTCATCTACTTTGAACTTCCATTCTTTTATGTCTAATGGAACAGCATCTTGCATATTAGATGGTGGAGACTCACCGATAAATGCATTACCTTCTTGGTCGGTAAAAAACTTACCCATTGGAACACCCGTAAGTTCAGGATTTCCACTATGTATTAAATTTGGTTGACCATCAACAGTCTTGGTCAAGACTATTTCTTCACCACCTGCAACTTTTCTTATAAAATTATAACGAACCTTGAATTCACCACGATTATAATCTCTATCTCTTAAATCTTGTCCGATATTCAATATCATCATGTCGTCTTCGAATGATGTATGATTAGAATTAAATTTTTCTATAAAGGTTCCGTTGGTATCTAATAAATGAACTTCAACATAATCATTAGTTGATTGTCCAAATGGAGGGCTCAGATGTCCACCGACGCCTAATACCTCTTTCGATTCTTTTTTTAATTCACCAAAATCATTAGGTGATAATGGAGTTTCTATTCTCATAATTCTTTGAAATCTCTATCTAAGATTACATCCCATTGAGGTGATGTTTGATAAACTGATGTTTTTTTTGTAATTTTAATTAGTTGGTCTTGGTCTGTTAGATTCTTACCCTCATCAAACGGGTCTTCAACTGCTACGAATACTCCTGCATCATTACGAAGAGGTGGAGTTTCTGAATTAATTATTACATTATCATTTTCAGTAACTATAACGGCTCCACTTAATCTTCTTCTTTGCTCTAATTCGTTTAAGTATTGAGTTCTATCTTGTTCTTTTAATTTTTGATAGTATTCACTTTTTTGAAGTTCTTCTCTTGTTAAAGGCATTAGTCCATCTCCAAACCAAAAAATTCATAATTCTTTTTGATATAATGGTTCCATTCTGCTGGTACTTCACTTTCTTCAAAGATTGCTTCCACTGGACATTCGGGTTCACATGCTCCACAATCAATACACTCATCAGGATTTATGTAAAGTGAATCAGTTTCTTTCGGTACAAATCCATCTACCTTTGCCTCTTCTCCACATCCCTCAACATCATAAGGGCCATGGATACAATCAACAGGACATACTTCAACACATGCTGTATCACAAGTTCCAACACATGGTTCTACTATAGTGTATGGCATTTTATTTCCTCTATTTTACTACTTTGAATGATGGTAGATAAGTGAAATACTGAACAGTTTCATCAGCCGTTCCACTACCACTTATAATTTTATATTCAACTCTATAAAATCTATCTGCTAACAAAGACTTCATATCAAGATTAAAATAATTTCCGGTCGAGTCACAACTAACTAATGAACCACTTCCATATGGTATAACAACATCTTCAGTAAAGACATCCACTAATTGATAAAATGTACTACCACTCGGTAAATATTTAGCTGTGTTGTAACCAGTCGAATATCCTGCAGTGGCTGAGAAAGTTTTCTCAGGATACAATGGTCTTCCAACCACACGGAATTTTACTTTCGACCCTTCTTTATAATGGTCTCGTTGACTTCTTGGATAAAGTCTTAAATCTTCAATTTCTGTGTTTGATAGTGCTTCTAAGGAACCAGTAGTCCAAACAGAATCATCCCAAACAGCTTCTAACTTAGGTTGATAGATAGTATGCGTTTCACGACTAAAAAATGAAAAAGTACCCATTGGTGTGGAACTACCTTCGTCAAGATTTGAATCTGTATTACCAATACTACCACTTCTCTTGACCATGAACCCTTCATTTGGTACATCACCATGTACCCAATTCCAAACGATACTTGTTACATCCATTCTGACATCACTTGGTTCATTATTAAAAGATTGACTGGCTTCATATTGGTTGTACCAAGTTCCACCCGAACCTGTCATTAATGAGCTCCATTGAGTTCTTGTTATATCATTATCACGATAGTTCCAACTACAACCATCTCCTATAATTGGAAAGTTATCTTCCTTTCCAAATCCCATATCCCAAGATTGACTGATAGGATAGGCGTATAAATTTTGATTGACATTCAATCCACGAGAATTAGCATCATATAAATTTAAATAAAATTTTGTATAAGAGCTTGAGGGAATTAATCCACTTGATATGGATGAAGAAATATAAGTAGTATCGAACTTAATCAATATTCTACTTACTCCTTGAACAACACCAGCTGAACTTGTGTCTTTTACGACTTCTAATATTTCATCGATACCTGTATTTTGACTTCCACTTCTTGAATATAATGTTGAGTCTTTTTCGGCGTATTCAAAATAATGCATTTATCTCTCCTATAATTGATTACCTATTGAATCACCAATAGCTCTAGCTTCAATATCTGTATTAGGATATTTTAATTCAAATATACTTGGGTCAAGTGACGGATAAACAATACCATCTTTTGTAGCATAATTTATATCATATATGTTACCTGAATAACCATCTGATTTTGAAAATTTATTTGTAACCAATACTGAAAGATTCTTCGGATTGTCTATACTTGGTGGTACTATTGCCCCTACACCATCAACTATTGACAACTCATATGCTAACTCTTGAATGACGATTGGCTGATTAATTTGCCATCTATCTATATTGAAAAATTCTTTTGCCTTTTCTATAATTCTCAAGGATACTTCATCTTTGTTGAATCCTGACCTAGCTATAAAATTTATTTTTAGACCGATGTTAATTATGTATCCATCTTTTATGTTTACTGCATCTGTCATTAACCTATATTGTGATAAATAAGTTTTCAAGTTTTCTTTTACAGCTAAATTTAATGTAGTTAACTTTTTTGTACCAGTATATCCGAGTGTATATAGATTTAATGCGTTCGGATTAGGTAGTCTGTTTGATGAACCTGCATCTTGTGCTTTAAGTTGGTCGAGATTTCTTTCGTCCATAAAAAGATTTGACTTGACTTCTTTTTGCATAGTTGGTATATTCAATTGTTCATCTTGTACAATATATGCTTTTGATATTGCACCAAATTTAGGTGGTAGTGCATATACCCTTGTAATATAATCCTCACGAGTAACACTTCTACCTTGTGCTTGAAAGAATGCAAGTGCATTATCTTTGAGTTGTTGAATAGTTTCCGCACCTTTACCACCACTTGCAGGAAATGGATTTGTCACGGCTACCGAACCTCTTACAGTACTGACTAAAGCTGAATCTAAACCAGTTTCATCTAATGTAAGTGATATTTCAGAGAGACTCGTGATACTATCTTGTGTAGCATTATCACCTAATCCACCACCATGAGAATATTTTATTGTCAAGGTTGTATTTGCTGGTGCTTGACCATAAGCTTCAGTTTTTAAAAAGTTTGTTGGGTCAAAATATGTATCTAAATATGTCGGACTACCAGGTAATGATGAACCAACATTATTTGGATTTGGTATAATTTCTTCATCAAATGAATCACTTATTCCAGCACCAAATCTTATTTCTGTTCTTCCATCTGCTCTTATAAAGGTTACAAATCTTCTCGGAGTCTTAAGTAGTTTAAGTAGGTAAGGTGCCTCATCACTATATTGTGACAATTCAGGATCATTAGCTGCTGTATTCTGAATTGAATCAAATAATGTGTCTTGTGCCAAAAATGGAACTTCCTTCCATGTATTACCATCACTATCTGTACAAGATATTATTTCTAAAACATTTTCACTTCCTAATATAATTCTTTGATATTTTTTAGTCTGTCCGAAAACAAATTGTTCTTCAACTACTGTTCCACTTACAACACCAACAGTTTTCTTTAATAAATAAAAGGTTGGGGCTGTGCCAGATGTTTCATAAACACTTACATCTGTTGGGTCAAATGAACTTGAATATGCAAAATTTACAGTCTCTCTTATTCTAAAAGTTGTGGTACCCGATGATGCCAATGTCCCCTCGTTTACTTGTAAAGCGTAGGAATAATTTGGTCTTACATTTACCCCAGTACCTTCTGCTGGAACAATCTGAAAAATGTCAAGATTTGTAAATGATGGACTTGATAATTTAGGTTTATATCCAAAAGACTGAGCCATCTCAAATAGTGTTTTAGTATCTTCCGCATATGCCAATAGTTGTTCTTTGAATTGTGAATCTACATAATAGGATAATACATCACCTACATATGAAGCCATTTCTATAAACATCATACCAGGTGATGATTCATTGAAATCATTATATGTATTCGGATAATATTGTTTCGCGAATTCAATTAAATCACTACGAAAACCTGAAAAATCTTTATTTAAATATCTTACTTCTTTTTGTGCTGGCATCTAACTCTCCTAATCACCTACAAGAAAGTTCAAAGTAATTACTTCAAGAACTGTTGGTTGTATTGTTAATGCAAACTCTATGTTTACATTCATTTGATGGGGTTCATTTTCATCTTGGTCTACCGATATGTCACTTATGATGACATGGGGTAACCAAAATGCTATAGATTCTTCTATCTCTGACCTTACTGATTCTAAAAGATTTTCACTCATGGGTTCAAATAATATTTGTAATAATCCACATCCAAACTCTGGCTGTCCAACTCGTTCACCTTTATTTGTTAATAGTAAATTTCTAATATTACTACTTGTCTGTGTAAGAGTGGTAGATGTGCCAGGAAAAAAACCACTACCATCAATATGATCCATAGGCAATGAAACACCTATTTTTACATCAGGATCTAAATCTTTTTCTAATACTGACAACTATTTTCTCCTATGGACGAAATGGTTCTTTTTTCTTATTCATAGCTTTCATCAAACCACTGTAATCTCTTGTTAGTGCATTTACAACATCTTCACCGACTTGTTCAGAACTCACACCTTGTGCTTTCAACGATTCTACTGCTCCAACTTGTCTTCTCTTTTCTTTACCTTGTGGAGTATTTGCCATCATTGGATTTCCACCCATGAGTTCGTGAACTCTATCAGAGGTATAAGTCCCACCACCCATTGTCGGATATTCAGAATCACCTTGTGGAATACCTCCAGCCGTTTCATTCAAGATTTTATTGAGAGATTCATTTTTTGTATATTCCTTATACTCTCTTTTCTTGGGTTTTGGTTGTGTGTACTCTTGTTCTGCTATTTGAGTTAAAGAGGATGAGACTTCATCTTCTATGGAACGACTAGCTAAAGCTTTCTTTCCTTCCTTAATAAATATCTCATTTACCTGTTTCTTAACTTCCTTACGAACTAATCTTTCTATTATGTTTATTAGTTCTTGTTTTTTCATCATAGACTCCTATTCTATTTTTAAAGTAGTGGTACGGATACAACTGGTGATGGTACGGGTGTACCACCAATCACTAATCCTCCACTAAACAATATACTTTTAAAAGATGCGTGTATAATATTTGCCATCAATTTACAAACATCAGATTGACTTGCGCCTGTCATACCAAGTGCAGTCACAGGTGACAATATTGGTGGAACGACCATTACACAAACACCTGTTCCTATATTTGTTGATGCTATATTGGAAAAAAGTGTAAATGAACTTGCCACATACCCAACTATTCCAGCAGTCAATGGTGACATGGTTGGGTCACCCGATGTAAAACTAGCATTTATCACACCTTGTAAAGCTGCCTGACCAACCCTCGCTGTCTTTACTTTAGATGTTGGGGCTGCTGGTAATTCAGCATCTTCGGCATATTTTACTATAGCTTCAGCTAATCCTTTAGCCGATTGTGCTCTACTTGCACCTTGTTCTTGTATCTTACTATAATTATCAGTTAATAAATTTTGAAGTTTATTTTTCTGTAGCATCCTATTCCTTTGTCAAGATGTTACATATTCTTGCCCTAATTGTTTCGACTCCAGCTTCCCAAGCACTTATTGCTGCCTGATTTGTTGGGCCACTACTGATTGGGCCACTTGGGCCTGCACCAGTTGCTATACCTGATAAACTCAGAATCGTACTTCCTAATTCAACGAATGAATTACAAACAGCATCTAATAAATCAGCTAACTCCTCACCATAAACCAAATGCTGTTCCTTGACATCATCACGACCTTTAATATAAATTACTGCCTCATTAGCACTTCCACCAATCTTAAAGTAACTACCATTATGGGTGTAAAGTCCTGCACAATCATCAAGGTGTACATTAGCACCTTTACAACTTTCTAAATGTGCTTTATCATCAAGAGTCAAGAAAGACGGACATTCACTTGAAAGATAAATCGTGTCGGAACCACCTTCTTGTCCACCTTCTCCTAAATCTAATCGTGAGTTACCAGGTGTGATTAGACTGATACCACCAGGTTTTAAATCAATGGTGGTTTCTCCACCTGAGTTTATATTCAGTCCATCATCTGCATCAACTGTAAAACTTTTCTTTGTTGAGAATCCAATACCATCATGACTGAATCCAAGTATCTTTCCTTTTTTTGTATTGAATGTGATTCTATCTGAATTAATTGTGATTTGTTTTCCACCAAGATTTGGTTGGTCGTCCTCATGAAAAGAAGACATATATGAATGGTCATCCGCGTTGGTATCTTCTATATTTAGATTTACCTTTTGGTCTGTGGTCATCCATATAGAACTACCATCTGCATTTATATTTTCTTCAACAGGTTTGAAATTAGTATCTTCTAAATCTTGTCTTTCATTTTCTTCACCAAATAATTGAGAATCTAATAATTGTCCTACACGAATCAATATGTTAGGAGAGTCTTGGGTGGAAGGTTCATCTCCATGTGCACCTTCAACTATAGCACTACCAAATCTAATTGTATTTCCAAATCTTCCCTCAAGTGTGACATCACCTTCTCGTGGTAATAATCTTCTAATTTTATCATCGTTTCCAAACTCATTATTTACTTCAAAAAAATCATATAGAAAATCATCATCAGACATTTTATCATCTCTAATTCCACTTGTACCCGGTACTATATTGGCATTTACACTACCAAGTAATGGTACAACTGGTAAATAATAATTTCTACCAATATATTTAACAACTACAACATGCTCATTTCTAAGTGGCATCTTTGTCATGTTGGTATCAAGTGGTTCGTAAATTTTTAATTTTGCAACAATCTTATCTTTTTCAGATTGATGTGGTCTTGCCTTAATACAACCTAATAAACCCCAAATTGTTTCACCATTATCATTCTTTGGTAATTTTTCTTCTGAGTCAAATACTTCCATGACTTCAGCTATTTCAAGTTCATAATATTCCCAACCTTTAGGATTTTGTGTATTAGACTTTACTATTTGTCTAACACGACCTTGTGTTGGCACTCCACTACCATCTTTATCATATGTGGTTTTCTTGGAGCTTGAATCGGAATAATCAGAGCTCGGTGTCCAATGACCCATTTAGTTTCCTTTGACTTCTTCTATATCTTGTGTAATTTCGTCTGTTTTTGATTGTAAATCAACTACAACATCATCAATACTTTTCAGTAATTGTTCCTTTTCTCTATCAGATAATCCAAACTCAGCTTCAGAACCACCTTTATTTTCGTTGGCTATGATTCTTTGAACAATACCAGCAAGTTTAACGAGTTGTTCATCATTCTTTACA
>Ga0163111_10001732_pt1 | contig 13604 bp, 22 predicted proteins | sample CRUFie1St18metaG_FD_109645 | JGI IMG/M metagenome (GOLD analysis project Ga0163111, IMG submission 109645) | Marine microbial communities from the Costa Rica Dome - CRUD Field 142mm St18 metaG | ecosystem: Environmental > Aquatic > Marine > Oceanic > Photic zone | place: Costa Rica: the Eastern...
GAACAAACTAAAATACTAGGAAAAGAAAAAGGTGAGTGTTCTGATATGAAAGGAACAGGAAAAAGAAACTCACATCTACTTGCCATTGCTCCAAATGCAAATAGTTCTATGATTACAGGTTGTTCACCATCAATAGAACCACATAAAGCAAATGCATATACACATAGAACAAGAGCAGGTTCGCATTTGATAAAAAACAAATACTTAAAAGAAGAATTAAAAAATATAAATATGGACACACCAGAGGTATGGACATCAATCATTACTAATGGTGGTTCGGTTCAACATTTAGATTTTATAAATGATAGTATCAAAGAAGTTTTTAAAACTGCAATAGAAATAGACCAAAGGGTCATAATAGAACAAGGTGGCGATAGACAACAGTATTTGTGTCAAGGGCAATCACTTAACATATTCTTTCCAGCAGGTGCTTCAAAAAGATATTTACATGATGTACACATGAAAGCATGGAAACATGAGTGTAAAGGTTTATATTATTTAAGAACAGAAACATCTAACAGAGCAGAAAATGTTTCTGAAAAAGTTAAGTTAAACAAATTAAAAGACTACTCAGAAGTTTCACAAGAAGAAGATTGTGAAGCTTGTCAAGGATAAGGAGAGAATTATGGAAGTACAAGTATACACCAAAACAGATTGTCCATTTTGCGTTCAAGCAAAACAATGGTTCAAAGAATTTAACATAGACATTATTGAACATTGTATGGACAATGAAGAAGATAGATTAGCATTTTTTCAAAGAATAAATCATAGTCAAGAACAACTAGGATTAAAACTACCACAGATTAATACAGTTCCACAAATCTTTGTAGATGGTAATCGTATCGGTGGATACGCAGAGTTACTTAAAAAACAAGAAACAATTTTAAAAGGTAGAGGTGGTTCTCTTACAAAATTATCAGAAACTTATAAACCATTTTATTATCCATTCGCTGTTGACTTAACTATCAGACATGAAAAGGCACATTGGATTGAAGATGAAGTTGATTTATCAGAAGATGTTACAGATTGGAAAATGAATAAAATAACACAAGTAGAAAAAGATTACATTACAAATATTTTAAGACTGTTTACACAATCAGATGTTGCAGTAGGTCAAAACTATTATGACCAATTCATTCCTAAATTTAAAAATAATGAAGTTAGAAATATGTTAGGTTCTTTTGCGTGTCGTGAAGGCGTACATCAAAGAGCATATGCATTACTTAATGATACACTAGGATTACCAGATAGTGAGTATCACGCATTTTTAGAATACAAAGAGATGGCAGATAAATTAGAGTTTATGCAAAAGTCAGACAACACTACACATAGAGGTCTTGCACTTGCACTTGCAAAATCTGTATTCAATGAAGGTGTTGCTTTGTTTGCATCATTTGTTATGTTACTTAACTTCCAAAGATTTGGTAAGATGAAAGGAATGGGTAAAGTAGTTGAGTGGTCTATTCGTGATGAATCTATGCATGTAGAAGGTAACTCAAATTTATTTAAATCATTTTGTGCAGAACACCCTAAACTTGTAGATGATGAATTTAAAAAAGAAATATATTTAATGGCAAGAGAGATTGTAAAACTAGAGGATAAGTTTATTGACTTAGCATATAGTTTAGGTGATATTGAAGGTTTATCTTCTGATGATGTTAAAAAATATATCAGATACATAACAGACAGAAGATTATTACAACTAGGATTAAAAACAACATTCAAAGTAAAAGAAAATCCTTTGTCATGGTTAGAGTGGATTTTAAATGGTGCAGACCATACAAACTTCTTTGAAAATCGTGTAACAGAATATGAAGTTGCAGGCTTATCTGGAACATGGGAAACTGCATATAATTAATAGGGATATTTATGGCAACTAAAGAAGTAGTATGTGAATCATGCGAAGCATCATTTACAATAGAATATGAATTATTAGATACACAATACTTAGTAAAGTTTTGTCCATTTTGCTCAGAAGAACTAGACGAAGAATTGGTGGTGCAAGAGATATATGATGACGAACCCTACGACATTTGAACCTGTAATACTAAAAAATGTATGTTCAAAGACATATCTAGATATGTTTATGCATATGATACCTAGTGTTGAACTATGGGAAAATACAGAAGAAAATGATGTTAACTATAAGAAAATTAATCTAACAAAATTAAATATAGTAACTCATGGTAAATATGATAATCCACTACTTGCTGGAGTTGCGATAGGATTACTATCACAGATATATGATGCTGGTGGTAAAGATTACATTGAACCAGCAATGCATTTTTGTGCTGTAAGTTTGAAAGATAAAACAACACCAACAAACTTCCATACTGATAATTGGGGTGAGGGTAAACTAAAAGTTTTAGGTATACTAAATTCAGATTGGAGTAGTGAGAAAGATGGTGGTGGATTTATATGTAATGATGTTGCATATAAATTAGAACCCACAGATTTTTTAATCTTTGATTCAAACCAAACACATTCAAACGATTTAATTATTAGTGATAAAGGTAGATATGCAATAGACTTTATGTTAACTGCAAAATAAATTATGAAAACACAATCAGCAAAAGCAAAAGGTAGAAAATTACAACAATGGATGCGAAATCTTTTAATTGAAAAATTAGAAGTACACCCAGAAGATATTGAATCAAGAAGTATGGGTGCTGGTGGAGAAGACTTAATTATGGCAAGAGCTGCTAGAGAAAAGTTTCCCATGTCTATTGAATGTAAAAACCAAGAGAAAGTAAATGTATGGGAAGCATACAAACAAGCAGAAGATAATTCTGGTAAGTATGAACCTGTAGTTGTAATTAAAAGAAATAAAGTAAAACCATTAGTTGTAGTAGATGCAGAATACTTTGTTTCTTTGTTTGATAAATAGTAGACTATGAATATGTTTTTACAAATACTTGCAGAGTTTGGATTACCTGTAGCGGCAGCATCAGTTATGGGTTTCTTTATATATTTAATTATTAAATATATTTTAGAATCAGTTGTCGGTCAAGTGAAAGGTATGCATGGAATTATCATGGCACTTGACAACAGAATCAAAACTATGAATCACGATATGATAAAATTAGATTTATTAATATCACACGCACTAGATTTAAAACCAGACGAAGAAAGAATATCTAGAGCAGATGGTAAAACAGATGCGAGGCGTGATTAATGACTACTAGTACCATCATAGATATTTTAAATCAATATGGATTCGCCACGATTGCATCAATCGGTATGGGGTGGTTTATATATTTTATCTACAAATATGTAACCACATCTATCAAAAAGAAACTAGGTGAGATGAATACAGTCCTCATAGCACTTATTGATAGGGTCAGAATGTTAGATAATGACATAATCAGACTTAGAAGTAAGGTCAATACTGTTCTAGAACTCAGAGAAAAAGAGAAAAAGAAGCGCTCCAAATAAGTCATTTCTTATAAATACATGTATGATGACACTAGAATACAGAAAAATAGTGTTAGTATCATTTCTATTATGCATATCCTTGACCAATACTAGCACAGCGAGTGAATTAGTTCACAAGTTTGGAAACCCATCTTTTAGTAAAGAGGGTTATTCCCAACACGCATTATCAATAGAACAGCTACAATATACTAGAAAAAATGATGTTATAAAAGACAACAAATCTGCTATAGCACAAGCAGAGAGAGATGAGAAGAACAAAACAATCAATAAATTTATTGCTAATGTGGAAAGTCGTATTTACGCCAACCTATCTAAACAATTGGTTGACAATATGTTTGGCACAAGTTGTACATCTGATTGTGCAACAAGTGGAACAGCAGATGTTGAAGGTTCTACAATTTATTGGGTGAAAGATACTTCAACAGAAATTATAACATTAACAATAACCGACCCATCAGGAACAGTATCAACATTATCTGTGCCAGTTGGAGATTTTATTTTTTAGGATATGTATGAATAATGCGTTACATAATTACTACAATAATAGGACTGATATTTTTGTCAGGTTGTGCTACAACACACAACCACTATACTGAATTTTCAGAAAAACCTTTCGTAGAAACACCTGTAACATCTGAATTATTAATTAACATACCAGATTTAGACCAACCTAAAATTACAATTGCTGTTTATAATTTTCCAGATAGAACAGGACAAAGAAAACCAAACTCAAAATTTTCACAATTGAGTACAGCGATTACACAAGGGCCAGATGTTTATTTAATTTCTGCTCTTAAAAAAGTAAGTGATGGAGATTGGTTTACTGTTGTTGAAAGGTCAGCGTTACCTAGTCTTGTAAAAGAAAGACAGTTGATTAGGTCAACAAGAGAAATGTATGAAGGTCAGCAAAAAGCAGCTAATGTATTAAAACCATTATTGTTTGCTGGACTTATCGTTGAGGGTGGAGTTGTTAGTTATGATTCTAATGTAAAAAGTGGGGGAGAGGGTGCAAGAGTATTTGGTATCGGTGTATCACAACAATACCGAACAGACCAAGTAACTGTTGCAATGAGGTTGATTGCAGTACAGACAGGAGAGGTCTTGATGACAGTTACTGCAACAAAAACTATCGCAAGTTTTCAGACAGGTGCTGATGTCTTTAGATTTTTTGATATGAGAACTAAAGCACTAGAGATTGAATCTGGAGTTGCGATAAATGAACCAACTAACTATGCTGTTCGCTCTGCAATAGAATATGCAGTTTTACAAATGATTGAAAAGGGTGAAGCACAGAAGTTGTGGAAATATAAAATAGGGGAAAAGGAATGAAAAAAATAATCGCATTTATTATGTTGATGTTTATTTCGTTGTCAGTATATGCAAATGACATTTACATCACACAATCTGGTTCAAACCTAGATTTAGATGTAACACAAGATGGTCAGAACAACACAGTTGGTAACAGCACCACATCATCAAGTGTGGCTGGTGCTACAACTAACTTAGCAATTACACAAGTTGGTAATTCCAATGTCTTGACCTTTGATGTTAATGGTGCAACTTATACAGGTACATTCTCGGTAACAGGGGATTCTAACAACATAGATTTTAATTGTGATAGCACAAATGGTAACTCATCTTGTGGTACTGCAACTGCATCTATTGTTTGGGTAGGTTCAAGTAACGACCTTGATATTGATATAGGTGAAACCTCTGATGCTAGTAATGCAACAGTATCTATTACAGGTGCAAGTGGTAGTGATAGTAATGTTGTAGCTGCTACTATAGATGGTACATCTGTAATCATGACATTAACAATCAATGGTGATACAAATAATTACTTAATTGATATTGATGGTGATGGTGATAGTGCTGGTCATACTTTAGTACACAGTCATACAGGTTCTATTGCTGATGTTGATATTACACAAAGTGGTATCTATGATAACTTAATAAACTTAACAACATCTGGTGATAATGCAGATATAGACATATCACAAACAGACTAATATGAAAATAATTTTTATTATGATTTTGGTTTTGTTTAGTACGAATACTTTTGGGAAAGTAATCGGTGATGTTATTTTGCAAGAAGGTAATAGTGTAGTTGAGAGAAAAGAAGGTGATAAGTTTGACAGTAAGATAGATTTAGATATTTTTTCTTACGATACAGTTAAAACAGGAATGGGTAAAACTGCTATAGAATTTATAGATGAAACTAGAGTTGATGTTACTCAACATTCTAAACTATTAATTGATGAGTTTGTATACGACCCAAATACTAAAACAGGTGCCTTATCTCTCAAGGCATCTTTGGGTACAGTAAGGTATGCATCTGGACAGATTGCAAAAAACTCAAAACAAAATGTAAAAATAAAAACACCAACTGCAACAATCGGTGTTCGTGGAACAGACTTTTCAATGACGATAGATGAAACAGGAAGTTCTACAATTATATTGTTGCCATCTTGTGATGCAAATGGTAACTGTTATGTAGGTGAGATTGATGTAACAAGTGATGCTGGACAGGTAATACTAAATCAAGCATTTCAAGCTACAGTAGTTGAAACAGTTTCAAGTAATCCTATGAAACCTGTAACACTAGACATAGATGAAAGATTAATTAGTAACTTGTTAATCATATCAAAACCAAAAGAGATAGAAGAACAAATGACTAGAGAATCTTATATGAGAGTTGCAGATGTATTAGACTTAGATTTTTTAGAGTTTGAAGATTTAGAAAAAGATTATCTGGAAGAAGAAACAGATAATTGGGTAACAGGATTAGATATAGATTTCTTAGAACAAAACTTTTTAGTTGATATATTAGAACAAATCAACAAAGAGTTTGCAAAGTTAATGAGAAATGAATTTGACAAAGAGAAAGAGGCGACAGATGTCAGATTAGGGAAAGACCCAGAAACAGGTATCACTTTACTAGATGAAGACCCACAATGGTTTTGGAGTAGAGAAGATGCTTCTGGTAATAACATTCAATTAAGACTTGATAAGGAATATGGTTACATATTAAATATTACACAACAAGATTTTGAAATTATAGATTACGAAATAGAAGGAGTAGAAAATGCTATCAACATATATCAAGTTCAGTAGTTTATTAATACTATTGTTTTCATTTTCAGCACAAGCAAATGAGATTTACATAAATCAAGCTGGTAGTAATGTTGACATTGACATAACACAAGATGGTCAAAATAATAGAGTATCAACAAAAAGCACAGCACAATCAAATGCAACTTTGTATGGTAACAATCAAACTATAAATTTTTCACAAACAGGTGATAATAATAAAATAGGTTTATACAAACATTACTATGGTTCAGATGGACAAACATCTAGTACAATGACAGCAGAACAATTAGGTAGTGATAACACAATGTATCTAGATAATCATGGTGATGATAATGATATAAATGCTATACAAAAAACACATAACTCAATTATGGATTTAGAAATTGATTATGATAGTAATACAGTTGACGCTAGACAGAGATGTTCTAGAGGTTCAGATTGTGAACAAGACCACATGATACTTAATGCTTACACAGCAAATAATAATACAATCAAAATGGGTCAAGGTTATAATATATCAACAAGTGGTTCATGGGAATATGATGGCACAGAACATGGTGGTCATTATATGAATCTACTTGTAACTGGCGATAGAAATACCATAACTTTGTCAAGTAGAAATAATGATTCAAATACAGAACATACTCAAAATGTTAATATATATTCAGATGATAATAATGTGCAAATACAACAAACACATGGTCAGGATAAAACTGCCACACTAAACATCTACAATGATGACAATACTGTTTATTGGAAACAGACAAAAAATGCTGGACATACTGGCACAGTAAGTTTAAGTGGTTCGTATGGAACTAATTTAAGTGTAACACAAAAAAGTAATACAACGCCACAATCTTACTCACTATCACAAACTTGTAATACAGTTGGTGGTTGTTCTGTATCAGTAACACAACAATAAGTATATTATTATTATCTTATAAATAGATATGATGAAAAAATTTGTAACACATTGGACATTCTCGTTCATAACTTTAATCGCCTTGACCTTTATTGGTTTACAAGACCCTTATATCAAAGAAATACTAAGACTTAAATCATTTGATATTCTCATACAACAAGAACCAAAAGAAGTATCACAAGATATCGGTATTGTTACGATTGATGAAAAATCAATTGAGAAGTATGGACAATGGCCTTGGAAAAGAGATGTACTTGCACAAATCATATATGATTTAAGACAGGCAGGTGCTGGTATTATTATGATACCTATACTATTTTCAGAGGAAGATAGATTAGGTGGTGATGATGAACTTGCAAAAGCACTCAAAGACAATGGAGTTGTGATTGCACAGGTTGGAACATCACAAATAGACAGAAATGCAGTTCCTAGAGGGGTTGCTAGAATAGGTAATCCTTTTCCTTATCTTTTTGAGTGGGAAGGTATGTTAGGCCCGATTGAAGAATTAGGTAAAAGTGCTGATGGTGTTGGAGTAATTAATACTGCACCAGAGATTGATGGTGTCGTGAGAAGAATACCATTGATAATGAAGATAGAAAGATTTCTAGGATATAGTGGTGGAAGAACATTAGGACAATCATCACCAATAGTAGAAGAATCAACTTATCCTACTATGGCAATAGAAGTCATTAGAGTTGCAACAGGAGCTCCAAGTTATCAAATCAAATCTGGTAAAGGTGGAATTATCGCAGTAAGAGTGCCAGGATATTCTATTATAAACACAGACCCAAATGCCAGAATCTGGTTACATTGGAACAAAGAGTTTGAAACTATTTCTGCATCTGAAAGTGATTTCTCAAAGTTTGAAGGTCGTAGTGTAATCATTGCACCTACTGCTGAGGGTATAGGTAATATTATTGCAACGCCAGTTGGTGAAAAATATTCTTATGAACTATCTGCATCTACTTTACAAACTGTTTTAGATGGTAAACAAATTAATCGTTATGATATAAGTTTGTTTGTTGAATTAGTTGCATCAGTTTTATTAGGTACTCTAGTTATACTGATTGCAAGATTTACACCATATTGGTTCGTAGGAACAAGTATCATAATATTATATGTTGCTAGTTTGATAGTAGCATGTCATCTTTTCAATAAACATCTAATACTATCTGATATCAGTTGGATAATTATTGTAATTACTATTGTTGGTATGCACAGTATTTTTAACAGATTCATTTTAGAGTTTAAATTAAAACAACAAATAAGAAAACAATTTGAAACTTATCTAGACCCAAGACAAGTTGCCGAACTACAAAAAGACCCTAGTAAATTAAGACTAGGTGGTGAAAGAAAAGAGATGAGTTTTCTGTTTATGGACATTGTAGGATTTACACCAATATCAGAATACTATAAAAATAATGATGACCCAGAGGGATTGGTTGAAGTTATCAACGACTATCTAAATCGTATGACTAAGATTGTTCTAGAGAATGGTGGCACAGTTGATAAGTATATGGGTGATTGTATCATGGCATTTTGGAACGCACCACTAGATTGTGAAGACCATGCAGAGATGGCAGTCAAAACATCTATAGAATGTGCCATAGAAACACAAAGATTAAAGAAAGACTTCAAAGAAAAAGGATTACCAGATATCAACATAGGTTCTGGTGTCAATACTGGCACTTGTATTGTGGGTAATATGGGTAGCGATACCAGATTTGACTATTCAGTCATAGGAGATGCTGTAAATCTTGCTGCTAGGTTAGAGGCAGCTACCAGAAACTACAAAGATGATAAGGGGAATATCGTAACCACGCTATATTCTTCGTATACTATGGAAAAACTCAAGAAAATCAAGTCAGTAGAAGTAGACAAAATCAAGGTCAAAGGCAAGGAAGAATTGGTTACAATCTACAAACCACTCTAAATTAATTTACTTTTCTTAATAAAATCAATAACTTAAACACTTGACAAAGGTTGTCTGGGGCCTGTATAATGGGTACATAAATTGAGAAAAGAGAGGTAAATTATGAAATCAGTAAAACCGGCAAATTCTTTAGAAGAAGGTGCTAAAAATATGGTTGAAGCAATGATGAAGGACTATAACGAAAGAGGTTATGGTACAGATTCCCCAGATAATTACGAAGTTAAAGAAGGTAGAAAGTATTTAAAAGTTGTAAGAGAAAATTCTGTTGCTGCTTTTGTACTTAAAGAAGATTACAAACATTTCAAAAAAGGTGATGTATTGAAAGCTGCTAGTTGGAATGCTCCAGCACTAAACAGAGCGAGAGGAAATGTATTTGAAGGATTATACCCAATGAAATGGACAGGCCCACTATATTTAAATTAGGGGTTGACAATATATGTTTGACGCTGGTATACTACTTAATATGATGAAAAAACGAGGTATGAGATATGAATAAAACACTAATGAAAGAAATGAAGAAACTAGATAATCGTGGGTTAAATGAGGTTATGGATTTTGCTCGTGAGTTAATGGTTATGAATGGAAAATTAGAATTTACGCCAGGCACTAAAGTTTATGTGGTACAGAAAACTAAGAAAACGCTAGGCACAGTTAGGAAAGTCCTACAAAAAAATGCTGTAGTTGATTTAGATACAGGTGGGGCATACAGAGTTCCAATGTCAATGTTGGAGGCGGCGTAATGAATGACGGCAATACTGTATTGTCGGTAGTCGCCCAGAAAATGATGTTTGGTGATATTGACGAAGATAATGCTCTAAAAATTTTAGAGAACAATATTGAATTACTAAATGAACAAGGTATTGAAGATAAGTATGACGCTTTAGCAGAAGTGTATAAAATGACAAGACAAATATATCATGATACAAATTATTATGAGGAGTACCCAGATTGAAAGGCACGAATAAACCTAGACAAAATTTCCAAGTTCGTAGTGAACAAAAAAAGAAGTTTAAGAAGAAACCTAGTAAAGAGGATAATTCTACAGGTTTGAGTGTAAAAGTTGGTGATGATTTTAACAAAGCAATGCGATTGTTTAAAAAGAAAGTTTTAAATGATGGTAGATTAAATGAGATACACGAAAGACAATTTTTTACTAAGAGAAGTGAAAAGAAAAGACTGGCAAGAGCTGCTGGTAAACAAAGGTGGTTGAGAAAGTTTGCAGAAACAGCAGGCCCACATCAACCAAAGAAAAGAACTAACAATAGAAAAAGGATAAAATAATGGAAGTAAAATTATTAAGACTAACCACAGGTGAGGATATAGTTGCAGAAGTAACATTTTCAGATGATACTATTACAACGATTAAAAAACCTTTTGTACTAATACCAATGGCACAAAATCCAGGCAGTAGTGCAGAAACTAAATTATACTTTTCACCTTTTATTCCTTTTGCAGATAATGAAGAAATGAATATTAAAGAAAGTAATATCATAGTTATCAATGAAGCTAAACCAGAGATAAAAGAAAACTATTTAAATTATATTGGTGCGATTGTGCCAGTAGAGAAAAAGATTATAGCATGACAGACGAAAAAGACAATAATATGGACAATGTAATATATGGGCCTTGGGGTTCAGAACCTGTAAAACAAGATAAGAAAACTTCTAATTGGATTAAACAGAAGTATGATAGAGAACTAGATAAAAATAATTCTCAGTTACAGATGAAAGAAAAACTTGCTAAGATTGATTTGTTGACTGAGAATGTAATGGTACAGATGATACACACTCTAAGTGAAAATGGTTATGAGATTGATGATGAACAGTTTATTTTAGATGTGGGTTTTTTATCAGAAGTAATTAAAGGTGCTATGGCAAGACAAGAGGGATTACCACATATCATACAAGGATTTATTGAATTGATAATGTCGCCAGAAAGTAAAACTACAGAAGAAGGTGTTACACTACATTATTCTAGATTTGATTCGCCACTTCTTGCAGATACTATTGAAATGGTTAGTGAAATCGTAGAAGAAGATGACGAGATAGATGTAGAGTTTAAACCAGATATGGAAGAAAATGATACTCTACACAGTAAAAGAAATAAAGAAATCATCAAAGACGAAGAAAAAGAAGATGATGATGATTAAAGAATTACATAAAGTAATTGCCGATATGACTATCCGAGGCAAAAAATTAGTTAATTTAAATTTAATAATCATAGGAGATTATAATTATGGGTAGAAAAAAACTATCAAAAACGCAAAGAGTAATCAATGCGTTCACAAGAGGTGAAACTCTTACATGGAAAACATTAAGAAACACATTTGACCTAACTTCACCACAAGCTATGGTGGACAAATTAAGAAGTCAAGGTTTTATGATTTACATTAACAAAGATGCAAATGGTACATCTTATCGTATGGGTAAACCTTCAAAAGCAATTATTGCTGCTGGGGTTGGCGAAGTATTGATGAATGGTGGTGCAGATAAAGCAATCGTTGCCGCTGGTATCAAAGCACTTTATGGAAATGGTGTAGGATACGCTTCTTAATTATTTAAGAATTAGTTTAGGGTGGCCTACCAATAAGTGCCACCCTTTCTAATAAGGATTTAATATGATATTAATTGACATGAATCAGATTACAATTGCATCTGTAATGATGCATTTGAATATGAATGACAATCAGTTAGATGAAGAAATGGTCAGGCATATGATATTAAATTCTGTAAGATTATATCGCACCATGTTCAATGAAAAATATGGTGAGGTAGTCATAACATACGATTCTAAAAACTGTTGGCGTAGAGATGTATTCCCACAGTATAAAGCAAGTCGTAGGAAAGGTAGAGAAACAGACAACAATGATTGGGATAAGATTTTTGGATTATTAGGTGATATTAAATCAGAAATCAAAGAGTTTTTACCATATAAAGTTGTAGAAACTTATAGTGCTGAGGCAGATGATATTATCGCCACACTATGTAAGAAGTATCAAGACGAAAAGATTATGATTGTATCTGGTGATAAAGACTTTATTCAGTTGCATAAATACAATAATGTACGACAGTATAGTCCTGTTACTAAAAAACATGTAAATGGGGTTGACCCTGTTGTATATATAAAAGAACATATACTTAAAGGTGATAGGTCAGATGGCATACCAAATGTATTATCGCCTGACCATACATTTACAGATGAACTAAGGCAAAGACCTTTAACATCTAAAAGAATTGAAAGTATATTAGCTCAAGAAATTGACGAATTAGATGATGAAGTGAAACGAAATTATCAAAGAAATAATAAACTCATAAATCTGGATAATATTCCAGAGGAGTTGGAAGAAAAAATTCTAGATGATTTCAATGTCGCCACATGTGGTGATAGAAGTAAGATGTTAAATTATTTTATAGACAAAAGACTGAAAAGTCTAACTGAACAAATTGGAGATTTTTAAAATGGCATATTCACACACACTACTGTTTTCAGACATACTTGATAAAGTACACAAAGCGAAAACAAAAGTAGAGAAAGTAGCAATACTCATAACGAATGATTCTGAATCATTAAGAATGTTATTAAAAGCATCTTTTGACCCTACAAAAGAATGGGTAATTCCAGAAGGTGAAGTACCTTATACACCGAATGAAGCACCAGAGGGAACAGAACATACAGTTCTTGCATCAGAAACAAGAAAACTCTGGCATTTCATCAAAGGTGCCGACAATGAAACATCACAAGCACAGAAAGAAAAAATGTTTATACAAATGTGTGAAGGATTATGTGATGCAGAGGCGAAAGTATTAATCGCCGCTAAAGATAAAAGACTACATCAAGTTTACAAAGGTTTATCTAAAGATGTTGTAAAAGAAGCATTTGGTTGGGGTGATGATTTTATGAAAGAACCAGCACCTGTATACCCTCAAGCGCCTGGGAGTGCTTCTGGAGTATAAAAAACTTGACAATAGTTGTATAGAGCTGTTATTATAATAGATTATGAGGTCTAATGAAAGAATAACGCTATCGCTAACTCACTCTCTCTCTCAGACCTCATCAAAGAGTTAGTGGTAGCACCTAAATGAGAGGTTCTGCGTATGTGGTATAAAAGTATTACACTTGGTTTCCAACTAAGAGAAGATTGGGCAGTACAATCCATACGCTCCATTAATTATGACAAGTAAAATTAAAATCACTTACCAATCTAACAAAATCTTCATCTTC
>Ga0163111_10001735_pt1 | contig 13596 bp, 6 predicted proteins | sample CRUFie1St18metaG_FD_109645 | JGI IMG/M metagenome (GOLD analysis project Ga0163111, IMG submission 109645) | Marine microbial communities from the Costa Rica Dome - CRUD Field 142mm St18 metaG | ecosystem: Environmental > Aquatic > Marine > Oceanic > Photic zone | place: Costa Rica: the Eastern...
AGTCTCGCACATGAAATCCGGAATCCAGCAGCAGCAATCCGCATGCATGCCGATCTCATCGAACCCCGGATTGCGACAGAAGGTTCCGAATCAGTAAATCTGATCCGGGAAGAGGTAGAGCGCATTACTGACCTCGTGAATCAGTGGCTCTTTGTCGCCCGGGCCGATCCTCCGGAACGCAGGCCACATGACCTTGTTGCAATGCTGAAAGATGTGGGCCGTAGGCAGAAGTCTGCTCTCACGCATGCAGGCACTCCTCTTGAGATCGATGCACCTGACCCGGTGATCGTAGAATGCGACAAACTCCGGATCGAGCAAGTGCTTCGTAACCTGATTGTAAATTCCAGCCAGGCAACACCCGAAGGAGGCCCGATTATTGCTGAAGTGGTGATGACTACAAGCGTAGCACGTCTGAACATTCGCGATTCCGGACCAGGGTTCAGCAGCGAGGCCCTCGCTCGGTTCGGAGAGCCCTTCTTCTCGGAGAGGGAAGGAGGCATGGGAATCGGTCTCACCCTCGCGCGGGAGGTTATACAGGCTCACGACGGATCGATTAAGGCTTCTAATCATGCCGAAGGAGGTGCTCTGGTATGCATCACTCTTCCCCTTTCTTCCTAAAACCAACGGCACCCATGGACTCACCACGTATCCTTATCGTCGAAGACGAACATGCCCTCTCCCTTGCTCTGGCCGCCGCAGTGAAACAGGCCGGGTTTCAAGGAGAACCCGCTCCCACCGCAGCCCAGGCCAGGAAAGCGCTCCAATCTAAAAGGGACTACCACGCAATGATTCTGGACATCGGCCTGCCAGATCAGAATGGCCTCGAATTTCTCGAGTCTCTTCCCCCGGCACAAAGGCCTCCAACCATTGTCATCACCGCTCACGGCGAAATCGAGAACACTATTACCGCGCGGAAACTTGGCGTTATTGACTTCCTCCCGAAGCCACTCGACTTTACCGAGTTTCAGGAAAGTCTCCGTCGAGCAGCAAAGCAAGCCCCTAGTCGGCAAGACAGGCCAGACCCAGCACCCGAAGCTGTAGCATTCGTCGGAGCCGCCCCAAGCATGCGCCCTGTCTTCCAGCAGATCGCACATTGTTGTGCTTCTGACGATCCCGTACTCGTACGAGGAAGCACTGGGACCGGTAAATCTCATGCTGCACGGCTCATTCAAGGTAACAGTATGCGGGGTGGACCATCAGAAACACTGGTCATAGGCCCATCCACCTCCAGCACGCCCCTGAATTCCGCGCTTAAAAAAGCCCAAGGAGGAGTCCTCATCCTTGAAGAGATCGCCTCCTTGAATCCAGAAGCCCAGTCGGAACTCGTTCGCCAAATCGAGTCAGGATCTCCTCCTGATTTCCCCCGTCTGATCGCGACCACACGAGAAGATCTCCGGAGCCTTGCACGGGACGGGACATTTCGTAGTGATCTTTTCTATCGCCTTCAGGTTCTCGAAGTACGCTTGCCTTCCCTGTGTAATCGCATGGAAGATTTGCCTGCTCTTGTTTCTTACTTCATCGGGCAACTGCTACCTGCCCGCAATTTATCCATCACGGAGCCTGCCCTCGCCCAACTGATGTCGCACGATTGGCCCGGAAACCTCAGGGAGCTCCACAACTCCATCGCGTTCGCTCTTACCGTCAATTCGGGTGCCGCGGCTATTGAGGAGAGCGATCTTCCCGATTATCTCAAGGGAGAGACCGCCGGCATCGACGCTCAGGCCCCTTCCCTTCTCGTCCAGGCTCTTGATGGTTGGATTGATACCAGACTAAACGAAGGAAAAAATCCTGTGTATCGGGACCTTGCCGAAAGTTTGGAGGCGACCCTCATAAGACGTCTTCTGGAGCGATACGATGGAAAACTAGCGCGCATGGCTTCCGCCCTGCAAGCGAACCGCACAACGCTTCGTAGGCGCCTGCAAAACACCTGATTGTCCATTACGTGGTCAGCACCTGATCAAAAACTGTCCGCGGCACATAAATCGGGTCAGGGCGCGGGGATCCGCTTGCCCTGCCATACCGGTTAATCATCTTTTTCCTTTCCATGCACTCTCACTCCATCACCCGAGCCGGGAATATTACTCTTCCTCTCTTCAGGACCTCTGGATCAATCGTTTTGCTAACGTCGGTTACCCTTTTCCTCTTTGAGCTTCCGCTCCGTTCAGCGGAAACGCTTCTTCTGCCTGACACCGTTGTCACCGCCAGCCGTATTGGCGAAGCCTCTCTCGAGTCCATGAGCTCCGTCGGGGTCGTAACAGCAGAGCAATTTCGCGAGCAGGGATTTCGGACAGTACCGGAAGCGCTTGCTAATACTCCCGGCGTGATGGTTCAAAAAACCACTCATGGTCATGGAAGTCCTTTCATAAGGGGCTTCACAGGGCGACAGAACCTTCTTCTCGTCGATGGAGTTCGAATCAACAACAGCACCTACCGAAGCGGACCCGTTCAATACTGGAACACTGTTGACGGATTTTCCATGGATCGCCTCGAGCTTGTTCGAAGTCAGGGTTCTGTTCAATACGGCAGTGACGCTCTCGGAGGAACGATGAACATCCTGACTGCCGACACGGGCTTCCTTACTGCGGACCCGGGCTGGTTTCAGCGTGGCAGTGCACAATATCGATTCGATACAAACAGCCGTAGTCATGTTGGGCGCCTTCAGACCCGGTTTGGGGATGGCAAAAACTGGGGAGCCTCGATTGGTCTGACGGGCAAGGATTTCGGGGATATCCGGGACAGCGCGTTAGGCCGCATGAAAAACACTGGATATCCCGAGCAGAATCTCGATGTCAAGGTGGAGACGCTCCTCAGTCCTTCCACCCACCTTACCTTTGCCCACCAATACCTTAATCAGGACGATGTATGGCGCTGGCATAGCACGATCTACAACGACACTCCGTGGAACGGCACCAGCACCGGGTCATACGGAGCTCGCATCTATGATCAGGAGCGCAGCCTCACCTATCTCAAGGTTGCGGGTGACCTGATCGACAGCCCCGTCCGGAATTATAGTGCAACCCTCTCCTTCCAGCGCTCGCAGGACAGCGCGTTTCAGGACCGCAGCGCCACCGATGTCCGGACTCAGGTCATTGACGTCGACACCATTGGTCTCGACGTTCAGCTCGAAAGCGATCTCTTCGATGGGAATCTGGTCTATGGTGTCGACTACTACCGGGACAGTATCGACTCCGCAGGTAGCCGCACTGGACGTGACCCAAGGAGCCGAAGGCCGATCGCTGATGACTCCAACTATCACCTCCTAGGGGCCTTCGCCCAGTTACGCAAACCGTTAAGCCAGAAACTGGAGGCGTCCTTGGGAGCAAGAATTACCCACGCCGAAGCAGAGCTTGGCAAGGTCTGGAACCCCGATAACAGCGCAGATATCTCCGCGAGTGAGGATTGGAGCAATATCGTCTTCAATGCACGCGCCCTCTACCGGCTCGATGACGGCTGGAACCTCTACGGCGGGGCAAGCCAGGGGTTCCGGGCCCCAAATGCCCATGACCTCAGCGGCAACATCACGTCCCGGAGTGGTCAGGAACAGCTGGGAGCCCTGGACCTTGAGCCAGAGAAGTCTTGGACCTTCGAACTCGGGTCTCGCTTCACCAGTGGTGACATCAGTTTTGGGGCTGCGGGCTTTTACACTCTGGTTGATGACCTTATCATCAGTGTTCCTACGGCCCCCGGCGGTGATACCGTGGAAGCGACCAATGCTCAGGAAGCTGAAATTATCGGGCTGGAACTTGAGGCCGCGGTTCGTCTTCTCGATAATCTGACCCTCTCGGGCCACCTTACGTGGCAGGAAGGAGACACCACCAGCCCCTCCTTCCTCGGAGGCCCAAGCGAGGAGGCGCCAGTCAGCAGGCTGTCGCCTCTGTTGGCGAGCCTTGCTCTCCGCTATAATTCCCCAGACCAGCGCTGGTGGGTCGAGGGACGAGTCACAGCCGCCAGTAAGCAGGACGAGCTCAGTGCCCGCGATCAGAGGGACACCCAGCGGATTCCTCCTGGAGGCACCCCAGGATACCTCGTGGCCTCAATCAGGGCCGGTCTGCAGGTCTCAGAGAGCCTGGAGCTGACCGCAGCTCTCGAAAATATCACGGACGAGGACTACCGGATTCACGGGTCCGGGGTAAACCAGCCAGGATTCAACGCGATCATCGGCGCAAAAGTCAGCTGGTAGCCTCCCGTATTCCCAGAGAGATCACCCTTTGAGAAGAGCCAGCTCTCCCTCGCTGCTCCCGAAGCCTGATGCATCAACTCCATGCCGGCGTAGTAGCTCAAGGTAGAGATTACAGAGAGGCGTAGGCTGGTCCAAAACGGTGTGACCCTGATGGCGGTATCCTCCCCCCGCCACAATAGTGGGGAGATTATTGTGAGTATGGTTGGAGGCATCACCGAAGTTACTTCCTACCATCACAGTCGTATGATCAAGCAGCGTCCCCCCTTCTTCTTTGACCATTTCGAGCGAACAAAGGAATGCATTAAGATGCCTGATAATGTCGTTCTCAACCCGGCTGAGCTTTTGGAGGGTGTCCGCGCGGCCTCCATGATGAGAAAGAGTATGCCAGCCCCCAGTCGCCCCCGGCACACTGATGGCTCCGTAGATCCAATCGAGCGATATTGTGATCACCCGTGTCGAATCTGTTTGAAACGCCAATTTCGCCAGCTCGAACAGGTTTCTGACCTTGGTGGAGAAGGCGAACTCATGGTCAACACTCAGGGAGTCGGCTACCTCGGGCTTCTTCGCCTTAAGCCAGAACTCCTCGTGCTCGAGCTGCACCTCCAACTCCTTGATGACAGCACGGTAAGATTCTATCTTTGAGCTCTCTCCCCCGCGTTTCTGGAGTTGCTCCATGTCCCGGTAAAGACACCGGACCACGTGCTGGTCATTCTCAATCTGACGGCGCTTGGCACTCACATCTTCTTCTCCGAAGAGCCTGTCAAAAATCTGCCGTTCATCATGCATCGGAGGGATCGCCACACCTCGACTGTTCCACGAGCAGCCCCACCCCCGGTCGTAGATACTGAATGAAAGAAAGGGGAAACGGGTTACTCCCCCCATCTCTCGGGCAAGAATCTGATCCACAGAAATGGTATTGGTGAAATTCGTCGCCTCAGGGCTCGGCGCTCCCGTGAGGAAAGACTTCTCCGAGTCATGGTTGCTGGTGTCCATCCCTGGATGGAAGAGATTCTGGAAAACTGTCATTTTATCACCCAATTCCAGATTCTTTAGATAGGGCGAGGTATCCAGATCTCCACGCTTGGCAGGGAAAAAATTGGGTTCGTAAAAACCGAGCGAGTTGCAAATAAAGACCATCCGCTTCGGAGGCGCCTTTGCGGGAGTGGCGGTTGCCGCTCTCAGATCGAGCGACTGCAGCGCCAGAGGCAGGGCCATGCCATACTTCAGGAACTCGCGTCTGTTACAGTGGCTCATTTGTTAGATTCGCGGAGGGAGTATACCAACACCTCGGTGATAAGATCTTTCAGCCGCTCCCTCCCGGGTTCTTTCTCAAGAAAGTTCCACAGGTGCAAGCGCTGGGACAAAGTCGGCTCAATCCCATTCACATACTCAAAATACTTTCTCGCGAAGGTATAGGCTATCTTCTTCTTGTCCGTGAGAAGGACCTTCTTTAAGCCAAAAATATCCGTAAATGCTTCTCCGCTGATCTCTCCTGAACTGTCCACCTGACTGCCCATTTTGAAATAGCCCTGAGGGCGATATTGGAACGTCCCGCTATGAGGCAGCTTGATCTTGTATCGTTGCCGCCACTCACCGACTGCATCGAAGCTCTCAAGGGCAAACCCGTAAGGGTCTATACTTTTGTGACAGGCATGGCACGTCTTGTTCAGTTTATGCTTTTCGATCTGCTCCCGCAGTGTCTCGCCACGACCATGCTCCGGCTCGAGGGCAGCGACGCTTTCGGGTGGCGGCGACAATGGCGTCCCCACGATGTTCCTCGAGATCCAAGCACCCCGCAGTATCGGAGAGGTATCAAACCCGTCGGTGGTCACCTTGAGTATGCTTCCCATTGTCAGCAATCCCCCTCGAGGTAGTTCTGGGGGAAGAAAAATTTTACGCATGCCATGCCCGCTCACCCCCTCAATGCCATAGTGGCGGGCAAGACGCTGGTTGAGAAAACTGAAATTGGAATCGATGAGAAACTCCGCCGGCATATTTTCCTCAACCAAATAGCCCAGATACATGCGGGTCTCGATCGGCAGGTAATAATTCAGCAGGTCATCGTAGAGTGGATAGAGCTTCAGAGAAGGAGTCACCTTGTCCAGAGAGCGCAGGTTGAGCCACTGGTCACTGAAGGAGCGGATCATTCGCTCGCTGCGCTCATCGGCGAGCATCCGCCGGATCTGAACACGGAGGGTATCGCCCTCGAGATTTCCGGCAGCAGAAAGCCGCTGGAGTTCTTCGTCGGGCACCGAAAGCCAGAGTGCACGGGCGAGGGCGGCCGCACGCCCATACGAAAGGTTGGCATGCTCCCCCGGCGCCATCAGGAAGCGTGGAGAGCAGAGGACTGCCTTCAACCCCGTCTTTGCTGCAAGCGAAAAGCTTCGGCCCCCTCTGAGCTGGCGCAGGGCGATTTCGAGGTAAGGGGCGACCTCGTCTCTACTTAGCTTCGAAGAGAATGCACGCTCAGCAAATCGTCTGACGACATTCTCCAGGGCCTTCGGCGAGCGAGAATCCACAGTTACGAAAGAAGTCGGCGGCGAATCTTCGATGCGGGTTATGACATCAAGCCTACCGATGGAAGCGATCGACTTTTGATCCAACTGCACGGAATCCGTAATAAGAAATTTGATGAAGCGCCGGGATGTCTTGCTGGGAAAGACAATGGGCTGCTCGTTGGCCAGTCTGACATCAAGGGCGCCTGCCATTACCTTCTCGCCCCACGATTTTCCATCATCAGAAAAGTAAATCTCATAGGATTTTACCAGACCGTTTCCATTGCCGCCCTGCCACGTGGCAAAGGAGAGTCCTTCAATCTCCGTCCTCATTGGATTATCAAGGATCACATAATGGGGCGGCTTCGCGACTGTCGGACTAAAACGCGTATGCCAGAAAGTCAGATTCGAGCCGTCCTGCATCCTCTCCTTCCCCATTCCCTCCTGAAAGCTGCTTACCCTTACACTACCCCCTATCTTTTGAAGATTCGTCTGACCTCCAGCCACTTTAAGGGATTCCCGGGCATCACCCTTTATCGACAAGTTGCCAAATACTGTCCGGTAAGACATGGGCGGCCAAGAATCCAGAATCGGCCCCCGCACCTTCAGCTGTCGGATATAGACTCCTTCCTCAGGACTTTTCTGGCGGAAATTATCGCGGGAAAAGCAATGTACCGAAACGCTCTCTCCCGGCCTTAGGAAAGCCCGGACCGTATGCGATTCCATCTCCGGATTTCCGAGAGAGATCACCCCGAGGAGACGCTGTGGCTGTGGCCGATCATCAGCATAGTAGTATTTTCCTGCATGAACCTGCAGGCTCAAGTCCTCTGCAATTCCTGACACTTTGGAGGCATCAAAGGTAAGCTCGTACCATCCCGCAGCCGGGGGGGTGAACCCCTCGTAGAAAAAGGAATAGCTGTTTCCATTGTTCGCTCTGGTCCAAGAAAACAAGGTCCCTTCCCGGTAAGGGCGATGGTAGATTCGGTAGGTTTCGTGACTATCACGGAGCTTATTCGTCACCCAGGTCCGCTCCACGGGAAACCCCTCCTCGGGAATGGCGAAATCCAGCATCTCATCCGCAACCGCAAAGTAGGATCCAAGCATCTCCCGGCTCAACTGGATCTTCCGGTTGGAATCAAAAGCACTCGTGCCCCGGTCTTCCGGAATCTTGGCGGCGAGATCAAGGTTCGTACTCAACAGGTCATTGGCCGAATGCACAAATTCGTGTCGGCTAATCCTGCGAAAAAGCTTCGGAGAAGAGTTCTCCTGCCTTTTCGCCAACCACTTCAGAACAGCCTTCTTCTCATCCGGATTCGGCTGGTCCTTCTCAACCGGTGGCATTTTTCCGGTGAGAAGATTTTCGAAAATGAGCGTTTCATCAATTTCACCTTTAACGAGGAATTCCTCCAAGTTGAGGCCCCCTTTTCTGGAGGTGTCGTTGTGGCACCCGAAGCAGTAATGTTCAAGAACTTCAACGGCTCCGGGCGCTTCTTCCACCGCTGGCGAAAGGGAAGCCACAAGACTCCAGAACACAAGGGCTGGAATCGAAAGAGGGATTCGTTCCACGCGCATTCCCCACTTCCGCTTTTTGATTTTCGTGATCTTTCCCCCTACTAGGCTGATCGATCAGAGCATCCAGCCCTCTCGGTAGGGGCGGTGAAGGAGGGCGCTGGCTCCTGCGTGATCGGAAATCTCCCCGGTCAGGGTGTCGTAGTGGAATGGCTCTCCCACGATCCCGGCGATGTTGGTCAACTGAATCAACTCAGTAAGTGGGCCCCCGATCGCGAAACTTGAGAAGGTCTCCCCCTTGCCCTTGCAGGCGTCAATCCATTCCCGGTGGTGACCAACGCCCCGCGGCAGGGTTTTCGGTGGCTCCTTGATGGAGCCCTTGTCCTTGGACAGGATTTCCGAACTCGTATTCCACGGGTTGGAAGAATAGATGCTTCCCTTGGTTCCGATGAGCAGAGAACCAAAGGATCCCGGCTGCTTTCCATGAAGCAAGTCCGCGGAAGGGCGCATCTTCTGACCACTGGAAACCGTCAGCTTTACTGCTGGAAGATCCCCACGGGCGGGAATATCGAAATGCACGCGGGTCGAGGCGGGGTAGCCTTCCACATGAACCCCGGTGGCTTCTCCCTCGATTCGGATCCGCTTGGCCTTACTGGAGCCACCGGGCTCCCAGAGCTCTCCAAGGTTCAGGCAACGGAAGAGGAAGTTCCCGGTATGACAACCCATGTCCCCGAGACTACCACTGCCAAAGTGACGCCAGCCTCTCCAGATGAAAGGAAGGTAGCTGGGGTGATAAGGCCGCTCGGAGGCTGGCCCAAGCCAGAGATCCCAATCAAGATTTTTGGGAACCTCAGGGGTGTCCTTTGGTCGGGTCATGGTAGCGCTTCCATCGCTTACCCAGAGATACGCGTTCTCGATTGGTCCTACTGTCCCAGCGGCACCCCACTCAGTAGCCCGCCGCACACCCTCCGAGGCCGAACCCTGATTACCCATTTGAGTCACCACCTTGTGCTTGGCGGCTGTCAGGCGCATCATGCGAGCTTCATGCACGGTTCGTGTTAGCGGCTTTTCACAGTAGACATGTTTGCCCTGCTTCATCGCTCCAACTGCAGCCACCGCATGGGTGTGATCCGGAGTGCAGACCACCACCGCATCGATCTCCTTGTCCATTTCCGAAAGCATACGGCGGAAATCCTTATACCTCTTGGTCCCGGAATACTGCTTCAGCATCTGGGCCGCGCGCGTCTCGTCAACATCACAGACCGCCACGATGTTCTCTCCGGAAACCCCCCGGGTATTGCTCACTCCCTGGCCCCCCACCCCGATGCAGGCCACATTCAGTTTTTCGTTCGCCTTGTAACCGAAGGCCACCTGGCTGCTGCAGATCAGGAGACCAGCCCCCGTCGACCCCTTGAGAAACCCCCGCCGGTTCAAAGATGTTTGCTTACCCATAACCCCTTGTTCCCCTAATCCTCGTCCGATCGCAAGAAAACTCATGCCGGTCGGAGTAGCCCGATCACACGATCGCAGGATTCCTTTCTCTCATCACCCTTGCCTCATGGGTTTCAATAGAAGTTCTCTGGAGGCGGCGGTCGGATTCGAACCGACGAATAACGGTTTTGCAAACCGTCGCCTTAGGCCACTTGGCTACGCCGCCATCTCAAAGCGTCCCGGGTGGTAATCCCGTTAACCTCCGCTGTCAATAATTGGTCGCTCCACTCCAATTCGAGGCGGAGCCTCTACGAGGGATTCTTCAAAATTGAACGGCGTCATATCGATGCAGAGAGGCTCTTTACCCCGGAATGATGTCGACGATGCCGCCCGCGGTCGAACTTCTTTCGATCATGCCTAAGTCGCGCGAATGATTGTCCCACACTATTTCAAGCCAACCCGTCCCTTGTCCCATCATTCTTTCATTGGGAAACAGGGTTTTACTCGCCGGGGCACCCTCGCAGGCTAGGGTGGGCACTCTCGCCATGATCAAAAGCTCTCTCCCTCGCCGACACTTTGTTTCCAGCGGCGCTGCTGCTGTGGGAAGCTGGATATCCGCACCCACAATCCTGCGGGCCCAAAACGGAGTTTCTGCAAACGAGAAGGTCAACATCGGAGTGGTAGGATCTTCCGGGCAGGGTGGATTCAGCATTGGAGGACTCAAGGATATCGCAAACATTGCCGCCCTGTGCGACGTTGACCAGAGCCGCCTCGCTCCATTCGCGAGAAAGTTCCCCAAGGCCAGAACCTACAGGGATTTTCGCAAGCTCGTAGAGCAGAAGGACCTTGACGCCGTAGTGGTAGCAACTCCCGATCACACCCATGCCGTCGCCAGTGTCGCAGCCATGCGGGCCGGCAAACATGTTTACTGCGAGAAACCTCTCTGCCGCACTATTTCGGAAGTTCGCCATGTCACTAATCTTGCTCATGAAACAAACCGGGTCACACAAATGGGCACTCAGATTCACGCCGGATCAAACTACCGCAGGGTTGTGGAGCTGGTTCGCTCCGGCGCGATCGGCGAAATCAATGAGGTCCACGTCTGGGTTGGCTCTAGCACCGGCGGGCGGACACGCTACCAACAGTTTCCGGCAAGCGTGCCGGCGAACCTCGATTGGGACCTCTGGCTCGGTCCCATTCCAGAGCAACCCTACCATCCCGGCTGGACACACTTTCACTGGCGGCACTGGTGGCACTTTGGCGGAGGTACTCTTGCCGATATCGGGTGTCACTACATGGACCTTCCCTTCTGGGCGCTCGATCTGAGTCATGCTATCTCCGCCGAGGCAGAGGGCCCTCGAGTCGACAAGGATTCTACCCCGGTATGGCTGAAGGTCCACTACCAGTTTCCCAGTCGAGTTGTATCCGGACGGCATTGGAAGGCACTTCCACTCACTTGGTATCATGGCCGCTATCCCAACCACATCCTGACGCCGGAACAGCATAAACGTTGGGGCTCCGGTATTCTCTTTGTCGGCACAAAAGGTCAGCTCATCTCGAACTACGGGAACCACGCACTGCTGCCGGAGGACAATTTCAAGGACGTCCCGCGACCCGCACCATTCATTCAGGAATCGAAAGGCCATCACAGGGAGTGGATCAACGCCATCGTTGCAGACGGATCAACAACCTGCCGGTTTGACTATTCGGGGCCGCTGACTGAGACGGTTCTCCTTGGGAACGTGGCTTTCCGTACCGGCCAGAAGATCGAATGGGATTATCGGGCCATGGAAGCCACGAACTGCCCTGATGCCGAACAATTTATCAAGCACCGCTACCGGGGTGACTGGGATCGCTGGTTTTACGGGCAGAAAGGATAACAGCCTGCTGCTTCACCGGCGGGCGTTAGATTCTATCACCTGCCATCATCTCGTCGTGTTCCTTGATGGTTTCCTTCTGAAGTTGACTCAGGTGCCTTCCATGCGTGGAGTTGTCGGGATGACTTATTGCGGATGGATTGCCTCCCTCGGAATCGGGCTTGCCCTTGCTTCCTCGCTGGTGGCGCATGGAGATGACAAGTTACGCAAACTTGCGGCAGAGGCCTATCAGGCCGGGCATATTGAAACCGGGCACCTCCACCTGAATCAGATCATCGCCCAGAACCCCAGCGACATGAAGATCACGCTGGAGACTCTCGAGGAAATTCTGAAACAGTCGCGACGGAGTGACGCCAAGCTTCGCGCCGAACAACCCAATGTTCCTTTTTCGGAAAACCCAGCGGCAGAGAGAGCCGCTCGTGAGCTGTGTTCTCTCGAAAAGATTGGTGTCGTTTCTGCCAACAACCAGTCCGTTAAGCACGCTGCTTCCATTCTTCTTGATCATCATCTTTACCATCGAAGACTTTTCGAGGCTCAGGAACTCATCGATCACTACGCCAGAGAAAACTCCCACGATCTCTACTGGCGTATCCTGCAGGTCCGGATTTATCACCGCCTGAATTCGACACAAACACGACCTCTTTTCGATGATCTCAAAAAAGAGATGGACCTTAATCATCCAGATCCAACCATCAGGAAACTTTGGAAAGAATTCAATGAGGAATGGGCTTCGGCGGAAGGATCGCTCCCGCTGGCCATCCAACCGCTCTTTGAGGGGAGCCCTTTACCCCACATGGAACCGGACGACCCCGATCTGGAATGGGATACCGTTGCTACCCGTTCAGCACAGATCGTGGCTCCCCTTATCGATCGACTGGCAGCCAAGGCTCTGACGGTGCCTCAGATTGTGCCGTGGAGGGACAAATCCGGACTCACTGATCCGGTCCGTGCCCTCGATTTACATCTTCTCAGCCAACCTCAGGCCAATCTCCTGAACCTGCGGAAGGTTCAGGAGGAGCGGTATGAGCTGGAGGACTACCGCGATAGTCCGACCGATGCGGAAATTCTTTACCAGTTCCGGCGTTACCCATGGTCCTCCTCATCGCAGAAGAACCTGCGGGACCTCGCCAACCGGGATTTGTTTCGCGGCCACGCCCAATCTGCTTTGCGTAGTTTTAAGGATCTCCTGAACCATGCCGTAGACGAAGATACAAATGACGCATCACGGGTCGGAATCTGGACAGCCCGGAATCAGATAGAGTCTCCACAAAGCGCCGAAGATCTGCTCGGCGACGAAGATCCGGATCGGAAAGTGTCGTGGCTGGGCCGGCCAACGAAGGCCATCGAGGTCTGTGAGCAGCTCCTGAAGAATCGAGCTACTACCCCAAAGAAATCTCCACCTGCACCGGAAACGCCCCTTCGTGAACTCACTCCGAAGATCATCCGGATCCCTCCACGCTCCGCTTGGAGCAGTTCCATTCCAACCGAGATCGACTTGGCGGTGACTGGAAGAACCCTCCTGGTCAGTGGTCGGAACATGCTCGCTCTTTTCAATACGGAGGATCTCCGAAGCCCACTATGGACCAGCTTCCAGCCTCCGGCCCTCATTGAGAACAAGGCCCCGGACACCAATCATCCCGGCCTCTTTCGGCCTCCTTTTTCCGACAAAACCTTCTACACCCGCTGGGGCTTCAGCACTCATCCTCCACGGGGGATTGCTGCCATCGACAGTATTAGCGGCACCGTGCGGTGGTCCACAGGGCATGACCAGCAAGACCAGCAACGCCTCCTCAACACTCCACTCGGCGACCCTGTGCCAGCCAATGGTCTTCTCTACCATCTTGAATGGAGCTCCCCGAATGATGTCAATCAGGGCCGGGGTCGAGAGCTCAATCTCGTCTGCCTAGATCCGTCTCAGGGTCGCACCCGGTGGAGAGTGCCGATCGCCAGTGCGGGCCGCGAATCTGATCTCACTGCCAGCCTCGAGCGAAGCCTGCCTGCATTCGCGATCTACGGAAATAGCGTAACCGTCACTGGAGGCGCCGTCTACAGCAGCTCCAACAGCGGTCTCGTTGCACGTTCCGACATCCGCGATGGTCGGACA
>Ga0163111_10001736_pt1 | contig 13594 bp, 9 predicted proteins | sample CRUFie1St18metaG_FD_109645 | JGI IMG/M metagenome (GOLD analysis project Ga0163111, IMG submission 109645) | Marine microbial communities from the Costa Rica Dome - CRUD Field 142mm St18 metaG | ecosystem: Environmental > Aquatic > Marine > Oceanic > Photic zone | place: Costa Rica: the Eastern...
CCTAATAAAAGAATTATTGCAAAAACTGCCCCTATGGCCTTAGAATTGAAATTAATATTTCTAAATGAGGGTAAAGTTATCACCATCGATGCTGAATCATCTTTAACATCTTTTTCTTTTTTTTCATATATTTTTTTTTGGTTTTTATCTTCTACAAATATTTCTGCTTCGAGTATTGCACTATCTTCCTCTTCATCTAATAAATTCAGAGGAGGATTAATTTGTTCAATATTATCATTAGATTGTATCTTTTTTGAAATCAATTTATCTACTGCATCTCCGATATTTTCATCCTTGACTATTTCTTCATTTTCGTCGTCATCTTCCAACAATAATACTTGTTCAATTTCTAATTCCTTTTCCGTTTTATCCAAGCCTCTGGATTCAATTATTCTTTCAATTAATGTGGCTTTATTTCCAGAAACCATTAGTTGAAGGTTTTTACACATCTCTCTCAGATCTGCAACTGTCATGTTAGAAAGAGAATCTTCATCAATTAAGTCGTGCTCATCTTTGGACATTCTTATACTCGAGTCGTGAGTGCGGTTTTTCAATCTCTTTGTTTAAAGGCATCAATAATGTACTACTAATAGAGTCAAAATAATATTCCGGGCAAAGAACTCAAGAAGGAGTTTTTATTGGGAAAACTATGAAGCCCCGACTGGTAATACTGTCTAGAGGGCCAGAACTGTATAGTACAAAGAGATTATATGAAGAGGCAGAGGAATCTGGCTGGGACGTTAAGGTCTTAGATCCTCTGGCCCTAACAATTGTTGTCGATAGAGATGGGGGGAAAATTTTCAATCGAGGATGGCCTGTTGAATGTGAAGCAGTAATACCAAGAATTGGTTACTCGATAACCCGCAGAGGGGTTGCAATAGTCAGACAATTTGAAAGAGAAGGTACTATAGTTTTGAATAGAAGTATAGGAATTACCCAAAGTAGAGATAAATTACTAGCCTGTCAGTTAATGTCCGATAATGAAATTCCTGTTCCTATAACTGCCCATGTAGGATCATGGAAAGATACCGCTAGAGCAGTAAGCAGAGTAGGAGGTACACCTTGTGTGATTAAATCGACAGAAGGTACTCATGGTTATGGTGTGTTTTTAGCTAAATCTGATCAACAAGCTAGACAGTTAGTATATCAGATGTTGGAACGAAATATGCGGCCTTTGGTACAAGAATATATCAAAGAATCACATGGCCAAGATATTCGAGTATTGGTTGTTGGTGGAGAAGTAGTGGCATCAATGAAAAGAAAGGCCAATGGATCGGAGTTTCGTTCTAATTTTCATTTAGGTGGTTCTGTTCAAAAAATAGATATTAATGAGGAGCAAAAGAGAATTGCTTGTCTTGCTGCATCTGCAATGGGACTTGATTTAGCTGGAGTTGATATGCTATTATCAAGTAGAGGGCCGCTGATATTAGAAGTAAATTCTAGTCCCGGTTTAGAAGGAATAGAAACCTCAACAGGAGTGAATATTGCAGGAGAAGTTGCAAAATATCTTAATATGAAATATCAAAAAAATATTACTGAAAAAGAAGTTGATAATATAGAAGCGGTTAATAAGAGAAATCAGGAAACTGGAGTATACTAACAAACCCTCTTTGGATAAAATAAAATAGTTTGAAAATAGTGTTGCAAGAGTATATTTTCAGAGAAGCATTCAATACGGCATAGGCTTCCTGTAGACTGTTCGATAGAACAGGGATGCATACGTCGTTTACGACGGGAGGTGAGGATTTGAGGGAGCGTAATGCTGTATTTTCCAAGGGAATAGATGTTAATCTATTATCAGAAGATAGAGGTATTAATGAAATTAAATCTAAATTACCTCTTCGTATGGTACGTATATCTAATTTACCTTGGTTTGAATGTTGGTTACAACAACTAAGAACAGAAAAAAAGAGTGAACATACTATTAGATCATATATTGTTTCGATAAAGACCTTCACAACTACAAGATTACCAAATGAGTCGCTGAGAGTTTGGGAAAATTTACAGAGTATCAGCGTTGAAAAATTTCATTTATTCTGTAACCCCAATAATGGTAGGATAGATGCATGGTTAAATGAAATTAGTAAATTAAAACCCTCGACAATTAATGCTAGGATTGCTGGAATATCACATTTATTAAAATGGATTGGACATTCAATACCAGATTGGGTACAAAGACCATCTAGGAGTCGTTCATTGCCCAAAACTTTAGGAAAATCTGAACTAAAAAAATTACTTTTGGCTGCAAAACAATCTGAAGATTGTCTAGCTTCACCTATTGTAACAATAATGTTAGATACCGGCCTAAGAGTTTCTGAATTGTGTGGTTTAGATTTGGATGATGTCGATTTTGATGATTTATCAGCACTAGTTATCGGAGGAAAAGGTGAAAAAGATAGGACTGTACTTTTTACTAATTTAACAGTTGTTGCAATAGAAGCATGGAAACCAATACGTAAAAGTCGAATTGATTTATGTAAAAAATCTGAAGATAGTCGGGCTTTATTCTTATCAAGCAGAGGCAATAGAATGAATCCACGTTCGGTGCAAAAGATAATTGATAGATTGGCAGATGCAGCCGATATCCCAAAAAGTCGTGTCAGCCCCCATACATTGAGACACACATTTGCCACTGGTTTATTGGAAAGAGGGGCTGATTTAGTTACAATTCAGAGATTGTTGGGTCATGCAAGTATAGCTACAACGAGAGTTTATCTAGAAATTGGAGACCAAACATTACGTGAGATATATCATAGAGCACAAAAACAAATTCCATTAATGGAAGAATTTTATTCAGAAGAAAAGGAAGAGAGTGGAGAAGTACAAATAATTTCAACAGAATGATCAAAATATACAGATCATATGTACACAATGTTCAATCTAAATGACATTGTCAGACTAACGTGGATGTTTCAGAACCAAGGGGCAATACTCAATCTTTTGAGAATGAACATATATCAGTATTGTTTGCACAAGTCATTCACGGTAAACCCAGAATGGGAATAAATAAAGATGGTTTTCTTGAAGTTTTAGGAAAATCAAAAAAAGATAGGAAAGTATTTCTTGGAGATGTAACAAAGGCAATTTTGCATTCGTTAGGTTCTCATGAAACTCCTATATTTACTAATGAGCCCAATTGGGATGAGCAAAGATGGGAATTAACATGTAAATCAAATGAATTAAAAATCAAAATAACAAGCAGCCACTATTGGGGTTTTGGATTATTTTCTCGTTGTTTTTATAATAAAATAGAGATTGAAGGGCCGTTATCTGTAAGATCTAGATGTGTGCATGACATGGTATCGACATTGGGAAGAAATCCGTGGGAAGCAGTCAGAATAAAACCATTTGAACGAGTTACGGGATTGAAAATATCAGAGCACTTCGAAATATGGAATACATTAATCCAGCATGCTAAAAATGAAATGAATGAACAAATACTTAGACTAGAAGATAAGGTAAGAAGACTAAGAGGTGTTAATGAAAATACAGTGGAATTACTAAGATCTGCAGATTTGGCTTTAGAAGAGGCTCGAACTGCATTGGCTGATAGAAATTCTCCTGCAGTTGAAAGAGCATTGAGTAGAGCATCTAATTCAATTATTCAAGCAGATCCTAAAACTGAATTATTAACTACTAACATATTATTTGATGAAGATTAAAACCCGAAAGCACGGTACATCCATGACCATACTCCGTGCTGTGCTAGATAAATTATCAGAGAAAAAGAAATACATGCGAAGTAAATTGTACCTTTTGATATTTGTATAGCATCTTCAGATTCTTCGTCAAAGTAACGAATTAAACCAGCTGCTTGCTGAATTCCACTGCCCTTCTTCTCCTTTGCCATTGAATTCCGCACCCCCATCGACTATTTCAAGGCCACGAGAGTAGGAAGGAGAAAAATAGTATCAAGGCTCTAAAGTTTCAATTAAAACACAACCACCATCAAGATCGACTATTATTGAAGCGGCATCCATTGCATTGTCCATATTTGATGTCATAAGAATTTCTCGACGGTAGCCATTAGAATTTTGAAGAACCAATCTGTGACTTAAATTTTCCAAAACTTTACGATCTACTGTTTTCCATATCCATTCATCATTTTCTATTGTAACAAGTGCTTCCAGAGGTATTAATGGACCTTGTTCTGAAGAATTGTTACGTGCCCTTTCAACTAATTCAACTAATTTTTTTGTAGCCCCATTTATATCTGTCTTAATTGATTTTTCACTATTTTTTGCTATTCGCCTACTCAACCTCATACTTTCCATCCCCCTTACGACATTAAGTCGTGATGCTTGAGGATTTTATCGATGGTATAATATTTTATGTAAAAAACACTGTATAATGTTAAAAATACTATGATGGAAAAAATTTCAAAAGGGATTAATTATTTGATACATAGATAGTGCGAAGGTTATGACTATGTCCCAGGAGTATTGGAATGAACTGGGTAAAAATAGTATTTTATTGAATGCCGTAAGTAATTGGAGAGTGGATCCAGAATTATGGTTTTCAAAATCTGTAAATAGATTACCGGAGACAGTTAGGGTGAATTATCTAAGAAAGGAGTTTGTATGGGTCGAAGAATGGCTTCTAAATATTGGTGCTAAAAAAATAAAATGGTTCAGAGATACTCAAGGAAGTGCTTGGACTCTCCCATTTGAAAGAGGGAAGGCAGAAGGACAGGTAAAATCGATTATTTCTTCCTTGCATAGAACTGGAAGAATTACAAGACAGGAGGCTGTTTCAATGATACCGACTATTGCACTAGAGGTAAAACCCGGAGAGATTGTTCTAGACATGTGTTCTTCTCCAGGCTCTAAAACAACTCAGATTGCAGAAAATTTGCAAAATAGAGGGTTAGTGGTTGCAAATGAAATTGCGAATAATAGAATAAATACTCTTGTATCAAACATACAACGACATGGTAATAAAACATCTATGATTATACAACATGATGGTAGACATATTCCGAAAATACTGAATCTTGGTTTTGACAAGATTTTAGTTGATGTTCCCTGTACTGGATCTGGGACAACAAGGAAGAATCCGGATGTTTGGAAGAAATGGTTGCCATCAGGAAGTCGATCGTTACACAATTTACAAGTGGGATTGTTAAGAAAGGCGATTAATTTAAGTAAACCTGGAGGCAGAATAGTTTACTCAACATGTTCATTAGATCCTGTAGAAAATGAAGCAGTAGTAGCTGAGGTTTTAAGAGATAATACTGTCAAAGTATTATCACCAAAACATATTCTAAAATCTATCCCATTTGATGAGGGATTCGTAGAATGGCCAAAATTAGATGATAATGGAGAAGAAAATAATGATTTAAAATTAGAAAAATCTATGTTACCCCCGACTGAGAAATTTATAATTGATTCACTAAAAAAATGTGTAAGAATTTGGAATGATAAAATTGATGGAAGTGGATTTTTTATATCAATACTAGAAAAAAAAATTGATGCAATAAATCCTGATGAGGAGAGAAATAGTTTTTTAGACAATAATATAAAGCCTGATCCGGAGAGTTTTCCGACTCCAATTAATAAAAAATTAAGTGAGATGATAATCAATCGTTTTGGTAAATGCCCGGAAAATTTATGGGTACGGGGGAGAAAAATATCCTGTAGTACTGATGAGGCAAAAAGGATATGGAAAAATGAAAAAAGTCACAAATCGGGAAGAGTCATAATACCTGGTAATAGATGGCGACCATTGAAAATAATAAGTCTAGGTCTTAGTACAATAAAATTAAAAAATAATGAAATTGATAGAATAATAGGAAAATCGGCTCAGGAAATAATTCCAAAAATTGATTATGGTCACATAATTTTAGATGGTAAAAAAATTGATAAAATATTAATTGAAGAATTTTTACAAAAAGAAGATTTTGATATAGATGTAACTGAACATAAAGGAGGGTTGATATTGATTGATGAAAGAGATGGGACTTGTATTCCAGTTTGGATAGGGAATAAAGTTAGTTTAATGATTAATGATGATGAAAAAAGAATATTAAAATTCATGAAGGGCTTAGATGTATCAAATAGAGAAGAAGAATGATTGATAATAAACAAATGAGTCTTTAAAATGATAAAATCATGGCATATGTTCAATAGCCTTACACAATAAACTTTTACAAAGGATGTGATGTTATGGATGAAATTGATCGTAAGATAATTGAAGTTCTTTGTGATGATGCCAGGACTTCACTAAGAAAGATATCTGAGAAAATAGGAGTTTCATTGGGTTCAGTGAGCAATAGAGTCAAAAGACTAGAAGAAAATCAAATAATTAAAGGGTATACAGTACTTTTGAATGGTGAAGAAATTGGATGGGAATTGACAGTGGTAATAGGGATGAGAATACAGAAGGGAAGATTGATTGAAATTCAAGAAAAAATTGCTAAAGACAATAGAGTTTATGCTGTATATGATGTAACTGGAGATTTCGATTCAATGATTATTGCAAAGGCGTCAAATAGAGAAGATTTGGATGATTTATCAAAAAATGTCCTATCTATAGAAGGCGTGGAAAGATCTGTGACTCATTTAGTTCTAAATACTGTTAAAGAATTGCCTAATTCTTTACCTAATCATTCAAAATAAGGTCAATATTATATTAACAGCTAAATTTCTAAAAATCAAATAGAGAAGTTTGGCCAGAATCTCTTAATCTTCCTGCAGATTTTAATCTATCAAGAGCTCGTTTCATCCTATTATCACTAAAGCCTCTTTCTTCTTGTAAGAATACTCTAAGTTTTTCTTCATTTGCCATATTTTTCTTAGGAAGAGTATTGGTTCCAATTGGATGATTGTGAAATATATTTCTGATTTCATCTATATTTTCTGGAATTTTATGGCCTTTTTCTTTGCAAACCTCTTCTAATGTTCCGTATTTTTTTATTAATTTCAATCCAGTCTTAGGTCCTACTCCCTTAATTCCAGGATGGAAATCTGTTCCTATCATTATTCCTAAATCAACTAATTGTTCCTGCGTTATTCCATTTTCTTCTAATAAATCGTTGAGAACTATCTTTTCGGCTAAAACTGGCCTTCCAAATCTCTTAGTGCCATGTGAAATCAAATTTCTAATCATAATAGGTGATCCATAAAGTAAAACATCCCAGTCTTGGCTTGCTACTGCTGCTACTTCTCCATTACGACAATGAACTGAGGCTGCTCCCTCTGCTTCCATAGGAGCTTCAATCCATGATACTCCCATATAATCAAACATTTCTTTGGTCTCGGCTACCATTTCCCTAGTGTATGAAACTATTTGAGAACCAAGTTTTTGGGCAGTAACCCAATCTCCATCGGATACTGCTTCATCCCACTTCTTTTGAGCCTCTTTCTTCCTTTCTTTTCTTTCATCTAGAGTTTCTAATTTCAAATCATGAGGAGTTCCATCAAAAATAAATATTGGATCAATACCATTTTCTATCATTACAGTTGCTCTATCTAAAAACCCCATTAAATGTGAAATCGGTCTACCTTTTGAGTCTCTTAATGGCCCTCCGTCTTGTCCTTCCCCCCTAGCTCGAATAGATGTAATGAATTGATATGCTACAAGAAATGTATCAATGGCCACTCTTTTATTAGATAAGTCACGTAAATTAATTGATTGGGGATTTGCCAAGTCTCTCAAGTTGCATCCCATGGCCTCACCACTCCCTGCTATGTCCACCGGAACATGTAGAGGCATTTAGGGTTGAAGCCCCTCCGATGGATAACGAGGTCGACATATGGGAGAAATAATCTTGGTCGGTAGTGGCTGGAATTCTTTTTTATTTAGGGCAGAAATAAATTCACTGATAGGCTATGATAAGATTATTCATCCACGATTGGTAACTATTTCTAATAATTCAAATATTAATAATCTTTCAAACGCTGCCTTATTAGATGACATATTATTCAATGCAGAAATTATTGATGATTATAATATTTCAGAAAAAGATATATCACTCTTGATACATAAATGGGCGGTAAATAATCTACCAAGAGGTAGTTTTGCGATACGTACCAGAAAAATAGGTGAAGGAATAGCCTCACTATCTAGTAGTAGCATAGAAAAAGGAGCTGGTGAATTAATCGTTTCTAGATATAACAATGTTGATTTAGAGACTCCACAACATGAAATAGTAGTAATATTAGCAGGTTTAGAAGATCAAGTGATTTACAAAAATGAATTTGATATATTAAAACCTGTAATAATATGGGGATTGAGAAGAAAATTACTAAATAAAAATGGATTTGAAAGTAGGAATCCTATAGAAAGGCCTTTTTTTAAGCCTGTTTCTCTAGATGCTCGTCTAGCACGTTTGATGATTTCTTTGAGTCATAAACCAGGATGGTTTCCAAAAATAATTATTGATCCGTTTTGTGGAACTGGAGGTATTGCTATTGAGGCAATTATTCAAGGAATCAACATATTAGCCAGTGACTTAGATCCAGTTATGGTAGAAGGTACTCATAAAAATTTAATTTGGTCAAAAGGGAAAGGGAAGTATGCAGTTCATAAATGCTCAATAGATAATATTGTAGAATTATGGGGCAGGCAAGAAGATTGTTCATTTGTATTTGATCCTCCTTATGGAAGAAATTCTTGGAAATCTGATAATGGACTAGATATTTTCTTGAAAGCACTGAAAGCGGCTCACTCAATAAATCCTAATGGTACTATATGCACAATGTTGCCTACTGTACCAGAGTTTATGTTAGAAGAAAAATCAAGTAAATACTTGGTTATGGGAAAAAAATGGGAAGAAATAGAAGGTCTGATTAATTCAACTGGTTGGGTTATTTCTTTAAAGCATGCAATCAAAGTTCATAGAAGTTTAGCACGCTTAATTTTGGTTTGTCATCCGTCGCATTGAAGACACGGTCACCTTGGTAACTACCTCATGGGCTGTTAGGGTAGTCTGGATATCCTTCCGGATTTCGGATCCGGAGACGTGGGTTCGAATCCTGCACGGCCCGCCAATATTTGATAACTAGCATATGCTTTGTATGAATTAGCAACCTATCAGAATAGTCCTAAGAGGACCTCATCATCCTTGATGAGGTCTTCTTAGTCCTTACGTCGTCCTGCAACTAATATTGCAGCACCTAACATTGAGACGATACCCATTATCGCGGAGAAACCTGGTAAGAATCCTCCATCATCGTCAACTGGCTCTGGTTCAACAACTGGAGTAGTTCCTCCATTGTTCTGATCTGCTTGTGCATTATCTCCAACTCCGTTTCCATCTGAATCACTCTGCTCATTAGCATCATATGGGAATGCATCAGCATTATTTCCAACTCCATCACCATCAGAATCAACTATCTCGCTAGCATCGTTAGGGAATGCATCAGAATTATCTCCAACTCCATCACCGTCTGTATCTGCCCATTCTGTTATATCACTTGGGAATTCATCAGCATTATCGCCAACTCCATCACCATCTGAATCTACTCTTTCTGTAGCATCATTAGGGAATTCATCAGCATTATCGCCAACTCCATCACCATCTGTATCCATAGTTTCTGAAGAATCATATGGGAATGCATCATTAGAATCTAATACTCCATCATCATCGTCATCTGTATCAGCATTATCGCCAACTCCATCACCATCAGAATCAAAGTATTCGTTTGGATTATTGGGGAAGTGATCTAAGTCGTTAGCTACTCCATCATTATCAGCATCATTGGATGAATCTGTCAGAGGGAATGCATCGATATCGTTTGGTGTTCCATCACCATCTGCATCATCATCAGAGTTATCACCAATTCCATCATTATCTAAATCACTACTCTCATTGGCATCATCGGGGAATACATCAGAGTTATCTCCTACTCCATCACCATCGGTATCTGTACTTTCATCAGGATCATCAGGGAAGGCATCATCGGCATCGTTCACTCCATCGCCATCGCTATCTTCCATTGAATCATCAGTTCCATCCCCGTCATAATCTGTATCAGCATTATCACCAATTCCATCGCCATCTGTATCTAGCCATTCGGTATTATCTTCAGGGAATGCATCAGAATTATCTCCCCATCCGTCACCATCTGTGTCCATTGATTCTGAAGGATCATATGGGAAAGCATCATCGTCATTGTTTACTCCATCATTATCATAGTCGATATTAGTTTCTTGGCCATATGTTATACTGAAAGAAGGTACGATTTCTCCCATTTCCAAACCAATGCATTCGTTAATGTCTGCTGGATCAATATTAGTGCCATTCCATACAAAGTCCATAATTTGGTAACTGTAGTCATAAGAAACAGCACAGAAATTAGCCTGTGTTTCTAATCCTGTATCATAAATATTTTCCATGTATTCGAAAGTATAATGGCCATCACTATTAGATTCTACATTATGGAATATTAAATCCCACATTGTCATAATTGCTGGTTGATTTGGATTATCATGTGATAGATCCATAATATCATATCCTACGAAAATAATTTCTGCTGGAATACCATTTAGAGTGATGTTCTCTGGACCTTCAGGATTTGTATCTAAATTATCAAGTAACCAGAAGTAAACCTGTTCTGCTTCTGTAGAATTAAGATATCCGTCACCATCTCCCATTAACATATCAGCTGTAGTCTTGAAATCATCAGATAGCATTTGTGTTGCACCTAGATAAAACGTGAAATTAGCACCATCTGTAAATCCTAATGATACCGTCCAGTGTTGTTCTAGGGTAAAGTCACTCAAATCCCAATCGTCATCAGGAGACATGGCTCTGTTCCAGAATTCATTTAATTCTTCCATATTTAATTGGCCATCACCATCACCATCAGCACCTTCAAATTGATCGGCCCAATAATCCCATGTAGCATTGTCAATATCATCTCCTCCCATAGAATTGTAAGCAAATTCATAGAATTCTTCCCAATTAATGTTTCCATCTCCATCATAATCAGCCATATTCATGAGATCTTCAATATCCATGCCATCATCATCATCTAGACTCATGATCATCGGAATGAAGTAGGAAAGTTCTTCCATATCCAGTGTACCATCACCATTCCAATCAGATTCTGTAAAGAATTCAAAGAAAATTTCCATTGTTTCATTGTCAACTGAGTCTTCCATTTCCATGAAGGAACTGAACTCATCCCAACTCATGTTTCCATCGCCATCCATATCTGTCATATACATCAAATCCTCTGGAGATATTCCATCATCATCATCAGGTTCTAAGCTGTAGACCATAGGAAGGAAGTAAGAAAGTTCTTCGATATCCAAAGTACCATCACCATTCCAGTCAGATTCTACGAAGAATTGATAGAACATATTCACTGTTTCATTATCTATTTCATCATCTATAACATAAATAAACTCATCCCAACTCATGTTTCCATCTCCATCATAATCGGCCATATTCAACCAATCTTCTGGAGAAAAGTCGTCATTATTGCCAAAGCAGTTGCCCATGTTAGGACCAGCAATTGCATACATGCCCATGGCAGATGGGAAACCATCCTCTCCACTTTCAGCATCCATAAGACCTACCAAGAAAACATGACCACATGTATCGTCTGTGATAATTAGTTCCCACTCATAGTATTCGGATTCACTACTTGCATTGAAGATTGTTAGAATATCATCTTCATTATCATATAAATCACATTCATACATTCCATCTCTTTCATAACAATATTCGTATGAGAGATAATCAACTGATCCATCATCATTTTCAACATAACATAACCAGTAATACTCATCATCTTCTTCATTATATTCTTCCGAACAATTATCATGATATGCATATTCAGGTTCATCATCATGCATTTCATGCATCATATCTTCCATGAATACCATGTATTCTTTTCCTACCTCTAAGTCTTCAAACACCCAACGCATTGTATAATTACCAGTTTCAAGTTCGGTACCGCCATTTTCTAGCATCATCATCATTTCCATTTCAGAATCAGGACCATCATTTGAAAATAACATTGCAAGAGTGTCTGAACCATTCATGCCATACATTTCATACCAATTTCCATCATCAGAATTTAGCATATCAAGGCCTACGTCTCCCATTTCTATTTCACAGGGTCCATTGAACATTGCCCAAACCATACCAAGCATACCTGACCAATCATCTTCACTACCGTTGATACTCAGTACACCGACAATCATAACCATACAGGTATCATTATCAATTTGAGCTTCCCAATCATACATCATTTCTTCACTATCTGCAGCAAATATTTCGGTGTTCGGTTCTCCTTCTTCCATATCTTCATCAAACATCGACATTTGTATAAGAGACCAACTGAGATTGTATTCGTCACCCACTTCTAATCCTATCATGCTCCAAGACATGTAGTTAGTTCCAGCTTCTAAGTGTGGAGCATCTGATTCTTCTAAATCCATCATCATGCCGTCATATAGCATATCATTGAAGTATAATTCCAGAGGTTGTGGCGGCTCTTGACAGAGGCCATTAAATCCAAAGTGTGCAAATCCATATGTTGAGTTATTCGTATTATCAGTTCTCATTTCTACATCAGAATGCAGCATACACATACTCTCATCAACTTCGATATCCCACTCAATGTGTTCATATTCTTCACTTGCTGTCCAACTTGTATTCATTGATTCATAATAATAATCGAATCCTTCGAAATTTAATCTCCAATCTAATTTATAATCAGTATCAATAACCAACATAGTTGCATTGAGGATTAATGTGTAGTCGCCGGGTTCTAGCAGTGGCATATGGTGTGCTTCACACAAGTATGTCATTGAACTATTATCCCACATGCAATCTCTAAAGTGTGCATAATGATCTATGTATCCATCACCATCATGGTCAACTTCACATTCCCAGTGACCTTCTTCATATTCATCACAATTGTCGAATTCTTCGTATGTAATGGTTGGTTCCCACATCATGACTTCTGTTCCATTATCGTAATATAATTCAAAGAAATGATCAGATACTGGCTCTTCACAATATGTATCGAAAGAGAAATAGTCACCGAAATGCATACCATCGTAATGCATCAAATGGACTTGCATCGAGAAGCCACACATGTACTCATCTATTTCTATATCCCACTCAAAGTGTTCATATTCATCGGTTGCATTGAATGACATGCCATCATAAACGCCATTAAACCACCATTCAAGCTCATGCCATTCTCCAACTTCTAAACCACTAACATTCAATGTGAATGTATAATCACCTGGTTCTAGCATAGGGTAATTCCAACCCATCTCACACCAATAAGTCATTGAATTATTATCCCACTCACAGTGTTCAAAGCCATAGTAATCATCTGGATAACCGTCACCATCATAGTCAACTTCACACTCCCAGTGTCCATCATCATATTCGTAACAGTCATCAAATGCTGCATAATTCACAACTGGTTCCCACATTACAGGACCAGTACCATTATCATAGTACAACTCGAATGGTGAGGGCATCTCTTCGCATAATCCACTGAATTGGAAATAGTCATTGAAATGCATACCATTGTAATCTACTAAATGGAATTCCATACTGTAGTAACACATGTACTCATCTATTTCTATATCCCACTCAAAGTGTTCATATTCATCGGTTGCA
>Ga0163111_10001738_pt1 | contig 13592 bp, 8 predicted proteins | sample CRUFie1St18metaG_FD_109645 | JGI IMG/M metagenome (GOLD analysis project Ga0163111, IMG submission 109645) | Marine microbial communities from the Costa Rica Dome - CRUD Field 142mm St18 metaG | ecosystem: Environmental > Aquatic > Marine > Oceanic > Photic zone | place: Costa Rica: the Eastern...
CTCGCCTTTCTCGGGGACGGGCACCACGCCGAGGAGGTGGGTGAGGGGCAGGCAGCCCTTCATCGCGTGGCCGTCGCGCGAGCGCGCCTCATGCTTGAAGTAGTACAGCGAGGCGCGGCAGAGCTCAAACCAGAACCGCTGCCGCGACTTGAGCGGCCCCGCCGAGCCGATGCGCTCGAGGTATCCGTTCATCACCGGCTTGAAGATGTCGACCATCACGCGGCCCATGCACGCCTTCGTCGACTTGACGAGAGCGTGGATCGAATACATCACCTCCTGCAGCCGCGTCTGGGTCTGGACGATCTCCTGCCCCATCTTGTGCTGCACGAAGCAGAGGTCGCAGTGGCGCTGGAATTGCGCGGCGGGGACGAAGTTCTCGCAGATGTAGCAGACGAGCCGCTTTTCCTTCTGTGGCGAGGGGCCCGCGAGCTCGGCCGCCGCCATCGCCGCCGCCTCCGCCGACATTGTCAGCTTCTTCGTCACGGGGTTGCGGGAGCGGTGGGACAACAGCATCTCGCAGATGTCCATGTGGCCGGCGCGGCACGCGACGATCAGCGGCACGGTGCGCGCCTGTGGAGGGGACGTGGGCGTGATCGGGTGGGGGTTGGGGCGTGACCCAATCGAGGATCTCGCGCGCCTTCTTCTTCGGCTTCTCGTCCTTCTCGTCGGAGAAACCCACCTTTGGACCACTCTCTTCTTCCTTCTCTTTGATCTTGCGGTCGAGCTGCTCGAGACGATCGACGACGACGGCGTCGCCCGAGTCGAAGGAGGGCGCCTCGCCCAGCTTCTGGTCGTCCTTCGAGGCGCCGGCCTCGAGCAGCATGGGGACCACCTCCTTGAGGCCGTGGGTGCACGCGAGGAGGAGCGGCGTCTCGCCCTCGTCGTTGGCGTGCAGCACGTCGGCCTTCGAGCGGACGAGCAGGCAGCCGATCTGCTCAGGACGAGGTGAGGGGAGGTGGGGAGTGAGATATAGTTGCGCAGAATTGCGCCAGAATTGCGCCAGAATTGCGCCAGAATTGCGCCAGAATTTCGCCAGAATTGCGCCAGAATTGCGCCAGAATTGCGCCAGAATTGCGCCAGAATTGCGCGCCACCTGCTCGAATTGGAGCTGGCACGCGCGCGTCAGCAGCGAGTTGCCGTCGGGCAACTTCGAGTAGATGTCGGCGGGGGTGTGCTCGAGCATCCGCTGCACCGACACGTAGTCGTTCGCCTCGAGCGCGCGGAGCAGCATCCCCATCGCGATGTTCGGCTCGCCCTCCTCGCCCCCGCCCTCATTCTCCGACCGGCGCACGACGGCGCCGAGGCCGAAGGCGCCGAAGCTCTCCGCCTCCTGCGCAAAGGCGCCGAAGGCGCCCGAGCCCGTCTCCTTCTCGCCGTCCTCGGCGCGCGGCGCGTCGTTGAGCACGGGCGGGCCGTCGTCCTCCCGCAGCTTCACCTCCGCGCTCGCGCCGAACGCGCTCTCGGTGAACGGCATCACGAGGTCGGAGCCGCGCCGCACGCCCGCCGCGGCGCCGCGCGGCTTTTGCGGCGCCGCGGGGAAATCGTCGTCGTCCGCCGCGGCGGCTGGCGCGCCTGTGGACGGCGCACCCGCCTCACCCGCCGCCAACGCCGCCGCCGGCTCGGCCGACACCGCCGTTCGCGCCGGCTGCCCATTCTCCTTTGCGTCCGCGTCCGAGCCGCTGCTGGAGGTTTGCTGCGCCCGCACCGGCGGGTCGCCGGAGGCGATTGGCTTGACGGGAGTGGAGGCGCCGCAGCCCATATCGCCGCGAATTCCTTCTGGGTCGCCGCGACGGCGGTTCTCGCTGGGAGCGCTGTTGTCGAAGTTGCGGCAGTTGCCGCAGTCGAACATTCTAGATTCACGTCTACCGTACATCTACAGTCACTACCCGTACAGTCGATGCCTAGATAGGATGTACTCGTACGTACAGTAGGTGTTTTGAAATGGCGCCAGACGACTTAGGGGTCGGATGATGAGGGAGGCCACGGTAGTAGCTGGGGAGGTGCACGGCACACTTCAGCCTTCGCTGTCGAGCTCGCCGACCCACTTCCGCATCCGGCCCTCGCGCGCCTCGACGCCCATGATGTGGGCCTGCACGCGCCTCCGGAACGCGGCGGCGGCGGCCGCCGCGCCCGACTCGGCGACGAGGGCCGCTCCGCCCGCGCCCGCGTCCGCCCCGTCGGCGTCGGCCCGCAGCGTCCGCAGCCGCTCGCCCTCCGCCGCCGCCCGCAAGTCGTGGCTGTAGTGGTGGACCTCGGCCAGGTAGAGCGCGTGGGCGGGCGCGAGCGGCACTGCCGCGATCGTGGCTTTGTCTATCGCCGCCTCGACGCGCCTCGGCTCCGCCCGCGACCGCCGCGGCGGCAGCAGCACGCGACCGAGCCACGCCTCGCTGCGCGCGCCGCGCACCACCGCCACGACCGCGCCGACCATCGAGCGCACCTGGTGGTAGAGGAAGCTCGCGCCGCTGATGGCGAGCACGACGAACGCGGCGCCCGCCTCGTCGCGCACGGCCTCGCGCGCCGCCACCCGCGCAATGTGGCGCTGGGTGTCGTGCGCACACGTGTACGCGGCGCCCGACCGCGTGAAGTGGGCAAAATCGTGCGCGCCGCGGAATCGCTTCAGCAGCGACCTCAGCCGCTTGCGCAGCGCCACAACCTCCGCCTCGCCGACCGCGGCGGCGTCCGGCAGCAGCGCCGCCGCCGGCAGCAGGTACTCGTACGTCCTCCGCTCGCACGTCCGCTGCGCGTCAAACGCGGGCGCGACGCGGACGCGGCGCAGCACGCGCACGTCGGCGGGCAGCGCCTCGTTGACGCGCCCGAGCCAGCCGTCCTCCGCTCCGGCGGCGAGCGCCGGCAGCGTCACGCTCAGCACGTTGGCGACGGCGTGCACGCCGGCGTCGGTGCGCGCCGCGCGCGCGCACGCGTGCGGATGCACCCGCGCTTTTCGCTGCGCCTCCCACGACTCGTCGCCCGCGTCGTCGGTGCAGGCGTGGCCGACCGCGCGCCACAGCGCGCCCTCCACCGTCGGCAGCGCGTCGGCCACGTCGGTGCGCTGCAGCCCGCGGTACGCGTCGCCGACGTACGAAATCACGAGCGCGGCGCGCTCCGCCGCGTGCTTGGGCGGCTTCGGCGGCAGCGAGTGCGCCGCGCGCAGGTGCTTGAAGAGCGCGTTCCGCGAGGCGAACGCAGCGCCGCAGGATGCGCAGGCCACATCCGCGGCCGCGGGCAGGACTTGCGGTGCCATAGAGACTCGCTGTGAGTAAGGGGAGTAGGATGATTCGATCGCGCCTCAATGTGGGGTAGACAGCTGTACGCTGTTTGCGCTACCGACTGTAAAAGATTATACTGACTGGAGGGGAGTAGGAAGGTGTGACGCCCTGGCTACCGTATCCCTGCTGGAGCCGTCGCCACCTTCTACTGTACTGTATCAATCAAGTCGCCACCCTGATGGGAGCGTCCAGAGACGGGGTCGATGCCCCCACCCAACCCTCCCCCCTTTTCCCCAACCAATCCCCATCGAAGAGACGACTCTGTGCGTAGAGACGATCTAACATGCTCCCCCGAAAAGATCTAAACCTCACGCCGTCGGCCATACGGCCATGCAGCTCCGCCGCTCCTGGATTGAGCTGGATTCGTGGCGCGCTTCTTGGCGCGACCGTACACTGTAGAGCTCTACAGTACAGATCTTAGACCGGCTGGATTGAGCTGGATTGAGCTTTTAACTTGCCGACATAGGGACCTCCTCAAGGGGACAGGTCAGGCTTTCACGCCTTGCCGTTCACACCTGGAGACCCGTGAGACTCAGCGAAGAGCGCGACGCCCCAGCCGCACAGGCGCTGCTGCCAGCTGCAGGCACTGTGAATCGTGCCCAGCGATGGAGTCGGTCTCCCAATTCTCTCAGGTCGAGCTCGCGCGGATTGGCCACGCCGCGCTGTCGTCGCGGAAGATGGGCATCGCGGAGGCTCTCGCTGCAGCGCGGCCGCGGCAAGCCGCACGGGGCCCGGAATTCTCGAACGCGCCACGTTCCGATTTCCGCCGCTTCAGCGACGACCTCTACTGCTCGGGCGCGGTCGAGCAAAAGTGCCTCGTCGGCAACCACCGCTCGACCGCGGGCCAGTGCCTGTGGTACAAGCCGCAGCGCTCGCTGCTCGGCGCGGGGTGGGCGGCGGTGACGGACGACGACATGAACGCGACGTTGACGCCGCGCTCGGCGCTCGCCCACCACCGCTTCGACCCGGTGCGCGGCGGCGCCGCGAGCTACGGCTACCGCCACTTTGGGCGCGACGCGGCGGCGCGCTGCGTCGCGGGGAAGCGGATCCTGGTTGCGGGCGACTCGACGACGCGTGACACGTACTACGAGCTGCTAGTGGTGGGCGGCCACCCCGAGCGCGTGTCGGTGCCCTCCGCGCCCGACGCGTACTGGCCGCCGTCGGCGTACGCGCCGCGCGACCCGGGGCCCGACCGGCAGGGGCGGTGCATGGGCAACTTTGACAAGCGGGTGGCGTGCGTGCGCGACTACCGCGGCAACGCGACGCGCCTCGCCTTCCAGTTCCTCATGCGAACGAACGCGAGCTGGGAGCTCGACGACGCACGGAAGCTCCTCGCCCAGGACGGCGGCCCGCCCGTCGACGCCGCATTTGTGCACTGCCCCGTCTACGAGTGGTTCAAGCCGGACGCGTACGACTACACCAAGACCAAGGAGCAGCGGTACGATGGGACGCGTCTCTTGGACACCGCGGCCAGCTGCGCCTGCGCCCTCCACCACCGCGCGTCTCACCACTCCCACACACTACTCCCACCCCCTACAGCGCGCGCGTCGTCAAGCCGGAGCTCGGCGCGCGCCACCTCGAGGCGATGGGCCGCTCGTGCATGCAGTACGTCGAGGAAGTGGTGTGGCGGCTGTGGCCCTCGGCGCGCGTCTTTCTGCTCGGGCAGACGCCGATGCCGCAGTGGACGCGCGACATGGGGAGCGATCGCGTCGAGGCGCGGTGCGCGCCGCGCCGCCGCACAGCCCCCCACCCGCCAGCCGCCGCCCTGCGACGCCGCGCGTCTGAACGCATGCATGCGATCACGGCGGCGCGACTCGCAGCATCTTCCACTCGGTCAACGCCGGCGTCGGCGTCAAGTGCCGCCTCGGCGCCGACGGCCGCTACGACATCGCGTCGCGCCGCGGCATCGTGCCCATCGACCGCTACTCGCTCGTCGGCCCGCGGCGCCGCGACGCGATCCACCCGTTCTTCTCGGCGCAGTTCGGGGTGGTGCAGCTGATGCTCAACCACCTGTGCGGCGACGCGTAGGGGGCCGAGGCGCCCGGGATACAAGAATAGGATGTACGTTCACAGGATTGTGTGGGGTGTTTTTTTTCGGCACTTATCTCCAAACTACGACGAGACCGGCCCGGCCGGCGACTCGTCGACAGCTCGAAGCAGAGGCTTAGTCGAAGAGGTCGAAGCCCATCTCCTCCTCCTCCTCCTCCTCGGCCGGGGGCGCGGCGGCACCGCCGCCGCCGCCGCCGCCGCCGCCGCCGGCGTCGCCGCCGCCGCCGCCGCCGCCACCGCCGCCGCCGCCGCCGCCGCCGCCGCCGCCGCCACCGCCGCCCGACGGCATCGTCGCCATCTTGGCCTTGCCGGCCGCGAGGACCTCCACCAGGTCCTTGCCCTCGAGCGAGGAGAGGAGCTTGCCGAGCTTGTCCGAGTCGGCCTCGATGCCGACCGACGAGAGGATCTTGTTCACGTCGGCCTCGGAGGGCTTGGAGTTGCCACCGAGCTGGCAGAGGAGGTAGGCGGCGACGTGCTTCATTGTTGTTGCTGGGGGAGGGCTAAGCTCGTCCGGAAGGGGTGCCGGAGTCTATGCGATAGCCTGCGCCGGAGGGAGGAGAGGGCGTGAGACGGGTGTGGCGGAGGGCGCGCGAGGGTCGGAGGGGTGGTCTTGTGGGGGAGAAGAGGGCGTGGGGACCGCGCAAAAATTGCGGCGGGACGCTCGCGTGGTGTGAGGGAAGGGGAAAGGACTTCCCGGGAAATGCGCCGCCACGCGCCGCGCGGTGCGTGCGACGCGGTTAATCTTCGCTCCGCCCCGGGAGATGTGAGGTATGCGAAGGCGCAGGGAGGAAAATGAGGTGTCGAGAAGGACTCTGAGCCCCTCAAGGTGGGCAAACGGGGCCGAGAAGAGAGTCACGATGCCACGAGCGTGCCTCGTCGAGTCCTCGGAATTCCTAGAGAGAGAGGACATGCACGACGCTGAACCAACCAGGACGAGGTTGGCTTCCTCGGAACTCTCGTCGCCGACGCACGCTAGAGCGCAGACGAGCTCGTCGCACGCGAACTGTGCAACCGCGCGCACAACTGACCACACATGACCGGCGGTCACAAGGGCTCCGAGGCGTGCGACGCGCGCGCGGCGCTCGTCTTCATCATCGGCCTCGCCGCGGGCACCGGCTGCACGATCTGCTCGAAGGCGCTCTTCCAGGTGCGCGCGCGCAAATCCGCGCGCCCTCCGCGCCTCCCGCGCCCTTTCTCCGACGCCGCACCCGCCCTCAGACGCCCTGCCTCGGCCGCACGGGCAAGATGGAGACGTTCAACCCGCCGCTCTTCCAGACGTGGCTCATGTTCCTCGGCATGTCGTTCGCGCTGCCGGCGCACTACCTCTCGGAGTGGTACCGCCACAAGAAGGCGGAGACCGACCCGGCGACGGCGGCGGAGCTCGCGAAGGAGAACAAGGTGACGGCGCGCACGTACATGCTGCTCGGCATCCCGTCGCTCTTCGACCTGCTCGCCACCTGCCTGATGGTCTTCGGGCTGCTGCACATCAACGCGTCGATCTGGATGCTGCTCCGCGGCGGCGGTGCGACGCGCGCAATGTTCAGCGCGCGCGCCAAGTTCGGCGCGCGCAGCTCGGCGCGCAATTCGCCGACGCCCGCCCCACGCACGCACAGGCATCGTCTTCGTCGCGATCATGAAGCACTTTGCCCTCAAGGATCGCCTCAAGCCGTGCGCGCGAAGGAAGCGTCTCGGACACCGTGGCGCCTCACACGCACAGCGCCCACCTCCCGCTCCTCCGTCGACTACAGATACATGTGGCTCGGCGTCGGCGGCATCACCGTCGCCGTCATCCTCGTCGGCCTCTCGTCGCAGATAGGCGTCGACGCGAGCACGGACAAGGCGGCGGCGATCGACGCCGCCGACGCCGTCGTCGGCGTCGTGCTCACGGTGGCGGGCACCTTCGTGCAGTCGGTGCAGGTGATGGGCCGCCAATACCACGACCACCGCCACCTGCGCCTCCGCCGCCACCGCCACCTCCACGTCCACCGCCACCTCCACCTCCACCTCCACCGCCACCTGCACCTCCACCTCCACCTCCACCTCCACCGCCACCGCCACCGCCACCTGCACCTCCACCGCCACCTCCTCCACCTCACCTCCTCCATCCCTCCGCAGTACACGTATGAAGAGAAGGTGATGAGCGGCGACGTCTCGGCGCCGCCGTGGCTCCTCATCGGCGTCGAAGGCGTGACGGGCACCGCGGTCTGCACCGTCCTCCTCTACCCGCTCTGCTGGATCCTCCCGGGCAACGACCACGGCTCGTTCGAGGACCCGCTCAACACGGCGGCCAAGCTCTACAACTCGCCGACGGCGCTCGCGTTCGCGCTGCTCTTCTGCGCGTTGGTCTTCATCCTCAACTCGTTCTCGGTGCTCGTCACCTACATGATGTCGTCAGTGTGGCACGCGATCCTCGACAACTTCCGCCCGATTACGATCTGGGTGAAAGCCGCCGCCACAGCCCCGCCACCAGCCGCCGCCCTGCGAGGCACCGCGTCTGAGTGCATGTCAATGGCGCGGCCAGGTCGTCGAGCTCACCCTCTTCTACACCCTGCCCGACTCGGGCTACGGCGAGGCGTGGACGGCGGGCTCGTGGCTCCAGCTCTTCGGCATGGGACTCCTCCTCGTGTCCACCGCCGTGTACAACGGCTCGCTCAAGGTGAGTGGCCGCCCGCTCTGCTGCCGCCGATCTCACCACGCTGCTGCCGCCGACCTCACCACGCAACACCAGACCTCACGTTGACACCACACGCCGACGCCCCGTGTCCGTCCCACATCGACAGGTCCCCGGCTTTTACGCCTCCGACCTCATCGGCGACAACTCGATGATGGCCTCGCCCGTACGCCGCGCCACCGCCCCGCCACCACCAGCCCCGCCACCACCAGCCACCAGCAGCCGCCGCCCTGCGAGGCACCGCGTCTGAGTGCATGCCAATGGCGCGGCGCAGGCGCTCGCGCGCTCGCCGCTGATCACGCACAACCGCTCGCCGCTCGGCAACCAGGCGAGCCCGTACGTGCAGCGGCCGCGCGACGGACCCGGCGGCGGCGGGCCGATGCTCGGCGGCTCCTCCGACCTCCGCCAAAATCTGATCGTCTCGTCCACCGAGCAGGGCCGCCGCTTCTCCGGCTGATCTCATTTTCCGAGAGAGAGAGAGAGAGAGAGAGAGAGAGGAGCGACGCCGGCCCTCGCCGGCCGCAGGCCGCCACGCCGCGCCAGTTGATTATCGTAATATGTGCGTTATACGCCTATGAGTTCTCGCCTCCGGAACGGATCGTCGGGCCGCGGCACCGTCGGCAGGGTGGCCGGGCTCATGTGCGGCAGCGGCCCCGACCAAGCATCCTTGTCGAGCTGCTTGGGCGGCCGCGGGTACTGGCGCTGGACGTAGTGGGAGATCTTGTCCTTGACGATGTCCGTGTATGTGAGCGCTTTGTCCTCCCGGCGGACGAGCTTGGCGCCGCCTCGGAGGAAGGAGGCCTGGCGCTTGGCGTTCGTCTGCATCGCGCGCTGCGCGTGGCGCGCCTGCGTCTGCACCATTGCCTGCAGCCGCAGCGCGTACGGCTTGCGCTCCTGCAACTTCGGATCGCCCAGCTGAATTATCCACTTATCTTTCTCGTCGCCCTTCTTCAACCCGCTCTCGGACGACCACTTGTGGCTCTCGAGGCGCGCGGCGGTCATCCGGTTCGTCTGCTCCGCCAGCGCGTCGGCGATCTTCTCCGCATCGTCCTTGAAGGGCGCGAGCTCCTTTTTGTCGATGACGTTTCTGAAGAGCAGCGCCGGGACTGCCGCCGCGCGGCCGAGCGCGAGGAGCCCGACGCACACGGCGGTGCGCATGACGGCTACCGTGCGTCGCCGCGCGTCGTAAGCAGCAGTTGCCAAAGCGGATCGAGGTGAACCAGGGACGCGGGAGGTTCTTGTGAGGAGGTGTGATGGCTCGCACGCGGTCGTGAGACTCGTGTGCACATCGCCTGTCGCCGAAATTCTCGCGCGATGGCCGACGCCGCGGCCGAGAGCGTGCCGCCACCTCCTTCTCTCCACGAGCAGATGCTCTCCGCGCTCGCGTCGAAGGATTCGGCGGCGCTCAAGCTGCTCGGCCTCAAAACCCCGCTGCCGCCCATCCTCGCAAAGGTCGAGTGGTCGGCGGAGGCGGTGGCGTCGGCCGTCCTCGCGCTCGCCAAGCTGCCCGACAACGCCGTGTCCGACCTCGTGCTCCACGACTTTTTCGGCCACGCACCGTTCCGCGCGAAGGCGATCGAGCTCTCGCCGCGGCTGCCCGGCGGGCTGCGGCGGCTGCCGCCCGAGGAGCAGCGCGAGGCGGCGCGCGCGTGGGCCGAGCTCGCGCTGCGGCTGCGCACGACGCGCGCGTGGACCGAGCTCGAGCCGCTCCGCGAGGCCCGCTGGACGCGCGAGGCGCTGCCGATCGAGCCGCTGCGCAACGGCCTGCAGGAGCTGCAGCGGCAGTGGTCGCACACCGACGACGGCACCTGGCCGGCGGCCGAGCGCGAGGCGTGGTTCGCACTGATGCAGCGCCTCGCGCTCGAGGCTGAGGCGCCGGCGCGCGCCGCGGCGCCGCCGCTGCTGCTGCCGACGGCCGCCGAACTCGAGGACGCCGTCGGCGACAACGACGTCGCGCCGAATCGCGAGACGGGCAGCTGGGGTTCGGCGGCCGAGTACGCGGCGACACATGCCGCGCTCGTACGCGAGGACTTTGTGCGGCCGCTGCGCGCGGCGCTGCGCCAGGTGCGCGCGGGCGAGCCGCCGCCGCGCGAGTGTCGGATGTGGGCGGGCGTGACGATCGGCGCCGCCGCCGTCGGCGAGCCTGGTGGGCTGCTCCACCGGCTACAGCTCACCGACGAGCAGCACGCGGAGCTAGAGGGCGGCGGCCGCTCCCTCCTCAACGGCGCGCTCCTCCTCGTCTCCGCCGACGGCTTCCGCCGCGTCCGCCCCGCCGTCATCGCCCGGCGCGAGGCGTCGCGCCAGCTCGGAGACGGCACGCTCTTCGTCTCGTTTCACGACGACAACCTCGTCGACCCGCGCGAGCCGGCGGCGGCGCCGCAGTCGGCGCGCCTCGCTGCCGAGCTCGCCGCGCTCCGTGGCACGCGTGTCTCCGTGCTCGAGGCCGGCCAATACTGGGGCGCGTACCGGCCGATCCTCGCGGCGCTCGCGCAGGCGGCCGCCGCGCCGCTCCCGCTGAGCGCGTGCCTGCTGCGCTCTGCGGCCTGCGAGAGCCTTCCGAATTACCTCCAAGCCGCCCGAGGGTCGCAGTACGACGTCTCGCCCATCTACGCGCACGATCGCCGTGTGGTCGACCCCGACGCGGGCGCCGATGCCGACGGCGCCACCGCCGCGGCCTCCGCGGCCGACGGCGACGGCGACGGCGACGGCGACGGCGATGACGCAGTGTGCGTGCCGGTGGAGGGCCTGGCCGGGCGCTGGCCGGAGCGGCCGTCGTCTCTCGACGAGTGGCAGCTGCTGGCGGCAAAGGCGCTGATTTGCAGGCAGCTGGCGGTGGTGCAGGGGCCGCCCGGGACGGGGAAGACCTTTGTGGGCCTCATCGTCGTGCGTACCCTCCTTCGGAACGCTCAACTGTGGGCTGCGCCCAAAGACGCCGCCTCCGCCGCCGCCGCCGCCGCCGCCGCCGCCGCCGCCGCCGCCGCCGCCGCCTCGGCGCCACCGTCGAGCTCGGTCTCGGCGCGCGCGAGCCGAACGGGCAGCCGGCCCGCCTCGCGATTGGACTCGCGGTTGGGCTCGCGGCTGCCGAGCCGCCGCGATTCCCCGACCGCCGATGACCGGTTGCCGTCGAGCGGCGACCGCCTCTTCCCGGGGTCGCGGCGTCCGAGCCGCAAGCCGTCGGCGGTCAATCTCGCGGATCTCGATTCGGCGGAGGCTCCCGAGGCGCTGGCGGCGGCGACGGTGGCGTCGGCGGCGGCGTCGGCGGCGGGGGTCGAGGCGACGATGGCGGCGCTGGCGGCGGTGAGCGAGCGCGTGCTCGCTGCGGAGAGTGCGGCGGTGGGCCACGGAGTGCCGGCAGACGAGCGCACCGAGCTCGTCGCCGCCGCGAGCGACGACGACGGCGACGACGCGGCGGCGGAGGCACCGGCGGGGGTGGACGCACCGGCGGCGGCGGAGGCACCGGCGGCGGCGGAGGCACCGGCGGCGGCAGACGCGCCTGGGCCCGACGACGCCGCCGCTGCTGCCCGCGCTGTCATCGGTGGCGACGACGACGACGACGATGAACTCGACGAAACCGCATTTGAGCGGCGGGCGCCCGCGGCGGCGGCGGCGGCGGCACCGGCGGCGGCGGAGGCGCCGACCGACGCGCCGCCGCCGTCGGCGCCTCCGTCGCCGCCGGCGGCCGCGCCCGAGAAGCGCCGACCGTCGCTCGAGACGCACGCCCTCATCGTCGGCGGCGGCTGGCTGCAGAACGACGTGGACGGGCTGAAGCTCCACCTGAGCGGCCGCGGCGGCACCGGCTACAAGTGCGTCGAGCGGAGGAACGGCCGGTTCCGAGCGCGGACGGACGACAAGGGCGTCCTGGGCACCTACGATACGGCGGTCGAGGCGGCGGTCGCGTACGCCACCTGGCATGCGAAGCACAGGGGCTCTGGTGCTGCCGCCTCCTCCGCCTCTGGGTCGAAGAAGCGCGCGGCTGACGACGCGGCGGCGGAGGCGGCGGCGCGGGAGGCGGTGGACGAGACGGCCCACCTGCGCCGCCAACGGTCCTACGAAGCCGAGGAAGCGGCGGCGGAGGCGGAGGAGGCGGAGGCGGTCGCCGCGGCGATGGCGGCGGTGGAGCGCGAGGCGGCGGAGGAGGCGGAGCAGGCGGAGGAGGCGGCGGAGGCGGCACAACAGATGGAGGACGAGCGGGAGGCGATCGCGGTGGCGGCGGCGATGGCGGCGACGGTCGCCGAAGAGATTGAGGCACCGGCGGAGGCGGAGGACGCGGAGGTGGCGGCAGAGGTGGTGGACCTGGCCGGCGGCGACGCCGACGGGGTGGTGGACTTGGTGGTGGAGGAGGCGACGACGGCGGCGGCGGCGGCGGCAACGGCGGCTCCGATCCTGGTCCTCTGCCAGACGAACCACGCTTTGGACCAATTCCTCGAGGGCATCCTGCGCTTCGAGCCTCGGATCGTCCGCGTCGGAGGACGGTCGAAGTCGGCGGCGCTCGCGGACGTCAATCTCATGAATCTCCTCGCGGCCGCAAGAGAGAAGAGGCCAGCGCTGGTGAAGGCGGCGCGTGGCGGCGTCCTCGCGCGCTGCCGCCGCGCGCGCGGTCTCGTCGAGGGGGCGGCGGGACGCGTCGACGAGGCATGGGGGTCGGCGCTCGTGAGCGCGTCGATGCTCTCCGCGTGTGCGGATCTGCTCCCCGACCTCGGCGGCGCGCTGGCCGACGGCCTGCGACGCCTCGAAGCTGACGCGATACCCGGATGGCTTGGCGGGACGCCCTACGAGCCGCTGGACATTCCGCTGCTCGTCGCCGCCGGCGGCATGCGTCCCGACGAACTGCGCGCTGCGAGCCAGCGCTACTGGCGCGACACGCCGGCGGACGCGGCGGAGGCGCTCCTCCTCCGCGAGCGATCCCGCCTCCACAACGCTCTGCTCCACGCCGCGCGCGAACGATCGTCAGCGCAGCTGCAAGAAGCTTTGGAGGAGTCGCGCCGCGCGGCGGCGGCGCTGCGGGAGCTCGACGACAGCGAGTCGCTCGAGGTGCTCCGGTCGGCTGCCGTGGTGGGGATGACGACCACCGGCGCCGCGAAGTATCAGTCGCTCGTCCGTCGGCTGGGCTGTCGCATCATCGTGATGGAGGAAGCCGCTGAGGTGCTCGAGGCGCACGTGCTCGCGTCGCTCGGTGATTCGGCCGAGCAGCTTTTGCTCATCGGAGACCACCAGCAGCTCCGGTGAGTGGTGGCCCAACCGCCCACCTCTCTCCGCACACGCCCCAGATGTGACTCCGCTCCCCACTTCCGTCGTCCAGGCCGACGGTGGCATGCCATGAGCTCGCCCTTCACCACGGTCTCACCGTCTCCCTCTTCGAACGGCTCCTCGCCAACGGCGCGCCCTTCGTGCGGCTCCGCACGCAGCGGTACGGGACGCGTCTCGGACACAGCGAGCAGACAGCGCGCGGCCCACAACACCGACTCACCCCGCTCTCCCCTCTCTACTTTACTCGTACAGGCGGATGCGGCCGTCGATCTCGCGGCTGATCTCGCCGATCTATCCGGAGCTTCTTGATCACCCGAGTGTGCGCGGTACGACGGGGACGCGTCTCGGACACCGGGCGC
>Ga0163111_10001739_pt1 | contig 13591 bp, 6 predicted proteins | sample CRUFie1St18metaG_FD_109645 | JGI IMG/M metagenome (GOLD analysis project Ga0163111, IMG submission 109645) | Marine microbial communities from the Costa Rica Dome - CRUD Field 142mm St18 metaG | ecosystem: Environmental > Aquatic > Marine > Oceanic > Photic zone | place: Costa Rica: the Eastern...
GTCCTCGAGCGACGACGACGACGACGACACGAGAGCCGCCGCCGCCGCCGCCGCCAAGTCGTCGTCCAATACCACCAACGGAAGGACGGAGCAGGTGCACCCTTCTTCGCACAAAGGTTCGAAGCAGACACAAAAGGCGAAAATCAAAGAAAAGAGAGCGAAGAAGACCCCGGTCGAGGCTTTGGTCGTCGCCACCAATACGAAGAACGGGAACCACCACCAAAACGCGTCTGGAAAGAAGACCGAGAAGGACGCCCCAGAAGACCCGTTGGTCCAACCGTCGAAGATTTTGATCCCGCAAAACGGGGACGACGGACCGAAGAAATGGAGACTGGCAGATCAGCGAAGGTGCGCACTAAATGTGATCACACGTAAAACGTGTTTGAATCATCATCGATCTGTCGTCGTCTCGCGCGCGTCGAAGAAGACGCGTCGATCGAGAGCCTGCCCTTTTGGTGGTCGCTTTTGGTCATCTACCGAACGATGCTGCTGGGACTGGTCCCGGCGATAAGCACGGACGGAAGATCGTCGTCGGATGCTCGGAAAGGGTTCCGTTTCCGCTCTGTTGCCCGCTTTTCTCTCTCTCTCTCTCTTTCCAATTAAAGTTGACACATCTCCCTCTTTTTCTCTCTCCAAATTTTATGTATAAAAAAACGCGCGTCGCGAAACGCAGAACGATTCTGTCTCGAACGAAAACGCTGTTCCGCTTCCTCGGACTCGGGCACATGCGAGGCGTCGGGATGGGTTTACCGTACAGACAAAGGTTTCAATTTTTATTGGAGTTAATTTACGGGGAAACGTTTAAACCGAAAGCGTTTTGGGCGCGACACCCGGATCCGGACGAGTTCTTTTACGCGTTGTTTCGAGTGGCAAAACCAGACTTAGAACGAAACGCGTTCGTCGGGGACGTCTTCGAATTGAGCTCGGAAACGTTGCACAACGAAGTGAACGCGCAGGCGTTGGAGAGGCTAGGAATAACTACCGAAGAGTTGTTAGCGTTGTTTAAAAGCAACGCGGCGGTGGAACATCCGCAAGAGCAAAAACCAAAAGCGAGCGCAGGAACGAATGCGGGGAAGGTAGAAGGGGGTAATACGTCGGTGGTGTTCGTGCCGACGCCGATGGATGAGACGGGCTATAATCCGAACATTCCAGCCGGGTGGAGGCCAGGACCGACGAGAGGAAAGAGAGACCGCGGGTCAAAAGGCCATTCTGGGGTGTTTTTGACGGAACAAGCATTGAAAGTAGTCGGACAGAACGCGCCGGTCCGCACCGCGAAGAGTAATAAATGTTTGGAGCAACAAAAGGCGTTCACCGCGAGTGGGAAGGTGGACGTAGCCGCCACGGCCGTAAACACGTCGAACCAGAATAAAAGATCTGGTACCAGCAAGACCACCGCGAACACCGGCAATAAAGCAGCGAATGGTGCCTCAAAAGGAACGAAACGACCGCGTTCGACGAAAACTGGCTTCCAAGCATTGAAAAAAGGCGGCGGCGGCGGCGCGGACATGTTGGACGGACTCGTCCAAGCGGCCTTGCTATCGCAAATGGACAACGAAAAAGAAGAACAGAAAAAGAGAGAAGCGAAGGAAAACGAGGAGAAGAAAGCGAAGGAAAAGGAGGCAAAGAAAGCGAAGGAAGAGGAGGCAAAGAAAGCAAAGGAAGAGGAGGCAAAGAAAGCGAAGGAAGAGGAGGAGAAGAAAACGAAGCTTCTAAAGAAAGAGACGGAAAAACAGCCAAAGTCAAAGTTGGAGAGGCTCATGCTCGAGCATTTAAATAGAGAGCCCGATGACAACACAGTGAAGGCGAAAGACGAGAAAGCAAAATCAAACGACGAGAATCATAACGGTAACGTAAAGAAAAACGATCAACACGCGGCGTCGACGAAGAGGAAAGAAGAGTCTGCGTCTCCTGGTGGTGGAGGAGCAGGAGGAGGAGAAGGAGGCGCTCCTCTCGAGGAGGAGGACTTTGACGACGCGATCCCAACGCTTCCTCTCGATGACGAAGATTTGGACACGTGGGAACGCTTTGACGCATGGCGAGCGCCGTTAGAAGAAGACGAAGCGGATTGTCGCGCCAAGCACCGAACAAATACGGATAGAATCGAAGACGTATACTCGATGTTTGATCAGGTTATGAACGACGTAAGGAGCCCGCCGAGTTCTCAGCAGCACCATCAATTGACGAACAATCAAACGGTATTGAGAGACGCAACGGCGAGAGCACAAAAGTTATTAGGCATCGAGTATGTGCTAAAAGGCATGAGCAACGACTTAGAACAGTGCTTGGACGACGACGTGACGTTGCGTTCGGCGAAAAATCATTTGGCGAAAATAAGCGAAATCGTAAGTCGCAAGATGAATCAACAGCTTGGCTAAGATAACGAAGATACAACTAATGCATAAAAGACGGCCGCAACGAGAGCAAGAATACTGCGAGAATGAAAATTCAATCTAATACAAATATGTACAAAAAAACTACACTGCTAGGTGACTGAAGCCTATTCTACACTGCATCATCTAAAACTATAAAGTCTGCGGCGATGCTCAAATGGTCGCTTGGATACTTCATATTCGGTAACCTCTTTTCGTGTGGATTATTGGTCCAATTGCGTGCACTTGGAGTCTTGAGTACTCTCTTGACTTTAACTGCACTCTCGTCGAAGAAAATATAATCAGTAGTCCCGGAAAATTTACTGTGACACGACGTCCATTGGGGTTCTTCCTTTAGCGCTTCTTTATACGCTGAGCGCATGCGTCCGCTCTCTCGGTTAAGTTTTGACATGTGTGATCCTTTGAATACGTTCTTATGTGCATTGCTCAAATCATGGCAGTTGTCGTTCCAACTTTGCAAATTGGTTTCATTGAACGAAAGGCCTAGTACCTCTTCAGAGTCCTCGTCGCCGCCATAACATTCTTCGTCGTTGTTATCGTTCAAATATCCTCCCATGTTTCTTCGGTTGCACGACATTTTATCAAAGTATCCCTCTTCCACAAATTTATACAACGCTGAATTTGGAAGGAAGTTGCCATCCAACGAGAAAATTTTCATCACTCGAGAAGAAGGTCTTTGCTTCGAGGACGCCGCATTCTCTGTCTTTCTCCTCGCGCTTTCCATCACCTCCAAAATCTCCTTCACCTGAGCCAACTTTACCAACCCATTTTTCGGCGCAAAGAGTATGTGAGCATTTCCATTAACAACGATTGTTCTTTTCTTTTTATTTTCTAACACTAAAACTAAACCAAATGCGTCGTCGTCTGTACCTCTCAGCGCTACTCGAATCTGCGGCATCATCTTCGAGAGCGAGAACTTACTCGTCTTATAAAACGTTGCCACTCCATCTGTTTTCCCTCTCCCCTTCTTTACAAAATATCCCTCGTACGTTTTCAGCATGATCTTAATCCATTCGAATCTCTTCTCTTCGATCTCTTGCGCATTGATGATGTCCGGTTTCAATCGTTTCAACTCGTCCTCGAAAATCTTTGCTAATCTCTTCTCTGGATTCAATTCGTCTCTCGTTTGTTTCGGGTACAGTTCAAATTTGTATTTCTTCACCGCCGATTCGCACAGCACGTTATACGACACCACTCGAACCTTCGTTTCGTCCTTCGTTTCCGGGGTCGACCATTCCCGTCCGAGCAAAGGGTCGCGGCGGCGCTTTTTGTCAACGTCTTTGTCTTTCTTTCGCATCATCAACTGTTTTTTTTCACAATCATGACATCACCACGAACAACTTCACGTCATCGAGAATATCACAACAACAACAACTTCTTCTTCTTCTTCTCCGAAACTCGAAGATGTCATTCATTCATTCATTCTTTCTTTCTTTCTCTCTCTCTCTCTCGTCGCGCGCCAACGAGAAAGTCGCTCCTTCTTTGTTTGCGTTATTATAGGTATTAAAAAATCGAGAGAGGTTCAAATCCCAAACCCTAAACGTTCTTGTGATTAGGGTTTTGTCATAATTTTTTTTCCAAAAAAAAAAATCAAAAAATTCGCTCGAAAAACTCTTTTGAAATTGGATAAAAACCTCTCCCTCTTTTAAAGGTAAACAACAGCGCGCGACGCCGACGATGACGTCCTTTCGAGACCGAACGAATACCGGAAGAAGAGATATGATAAAGACGAAGGAGAAAACGTGTTTCCGCGAAGAAGAAGAAGAAGAAGAAGAAGAAGAAGAAGAGTGTTTTTCCGACAGCGATTGGTCTCAAGAGGACCCGCTCGAGGCGTCGAATTCGTTTCTGACGAAAGTCGTGAAAGCGCATAAAAAAGCCATGGAAACGTCGGAAGAAGAACGGAGACGCGTGAGAGATTTACTGTACAAAGCCGAAGACAGATGCGAAGAACTGCTGGAAATGAACGACGCGCTGGAGAAGAGACTGGAAAAGAACGAGTTGCGGTTTAAAAGAGAATTGGAAGAGATGCAATTGAAAGCAGAAAGCTTCCCGGAAAGGAGAGAGTCGGAGCGAAACGCGCAAAAATTGAAATCGGATGTAGCCGCGATGAAAACGATGAACGCGAGTTTAGAGAGACAAGTGGAGTCACTGAGAATACGGGAAAGGGAGAGAGAAGAAGTCGTGAACGCGTTGAGAGATGAGTTGGCGAAAATGAAGTCTTCGTCTTCGTCTTCGAGTGCCGAAACGACGGAGCGACTGAGAGACGCGAGAAAGATGGAGGAACAGAAGGAAAAACAAACTTTGGCGGTGATCGCGGAGACGTACGCGATTGAGATTAGAAAATTGAAGGAGAAGGTGGAAATGTACGAGAAAGCCCGTTTGAGAGAGAAGACGTTCAGTGGTAGTAGAGTAGAAAAGAAGGAACAACAACAACGACACAACTATTTCTCGTACGAAGAGAGCGAGGATGTAGAGGATGACGACGAAGAAGAACCGAGACCTCCGCCGACAGCTGCGAAGCGCTTGCCGAGCGATTCAGAATCGCCGTTTGGAACTTTGAATAGCGAAGGCCGAGTGAGAGCGGCTATTTCTAGATTGGGTATTTTAGATGATAACGGAGACGTGCCGAAGATGCGCAACTTCTGATGAACATGATTTTTTTATTTAGAAAATTTTCTACGATGGGTTCATAAAACTAACGTCGCCGCGTTTGTCTTGCGTTTCTTGACAACCGCGTTTGGCGCTTTCGCCGCAGCACAACATATGCCACACTTTACGTACTCTGAATGCGTCGGTAAAACGAACCCGTTCTTTTCCGACCACTCTTTCTTATCCGCCTTCTCAAACTCGGCGCCGGATGAGCACGTGTCGCAATACGCAAAACCGCATTCGACGCACCGTAATGTGATCTTCTCTGATGCACCACATATGTCGCCGCATACCGCGCATTTGTGCGCGGGACAAACCCACGGTTCCTCTGGATTTGGCGCGGTGAGAACGCCGGCGCATCCGGCGCTCCCCGCGTTCGGGCATTTCGAGCATTGCAACCAAATCGAAGCGACTTCCGGAGTCAGCCAAGCCGGCGGGATAGCTTTACATCCGCCCTCTTTAGATGATTTACAACCGAAACAGAACGTTTCGTGATTTTCCTTTGGAAACGGGGTATTTAGATCGCACGTTGGTCGATTCATCTTTGCAGTGGCGTTGTCCGCTTCTTCCATTATACTCGACGACGATAAAAGCTGGACTTCTGGAGAGCACTCGTTGACGACGTTGGTCATGAACTCCGCGATCGCCTCTTCCGTATCTTCAAGCGATTTCACGAATGTTTCTTCTTCATTCGAGCTGCTTTTCAGATGCACAAGTGGGATATCTTCCTTCGCTCGCGTATCACATGGCGCGATCTTCGGATGGATGATATCTGTAACTGCTTGCGCGTCGATATCGTACAACACACACACCTGCGTCCCGAGCGTCAATCGAGATGCTTTTTTCAAACCAGTCAAGCTTACTATACCTACCGTTCGTTTTCTTATGTCTCTGTACTCAACCGCATCTATGAGTCGAGCGCCAAAAGGTTTCACCAACGGATCGAGGACGGAATATTCGTCCTTCTCTGCGAAACTGGTAATGGGAAAGTTTGTGGTTTTCGTGTCGTCGTAAACGAATAAAGTTCGCGCGAATGAACGAGTCGCGATTACTCGAGCAATTCTCATCGCGCCTTGGATTCCATTCGATATCTTCTGCGGTTCCATATCATAAAAAGAATCTTTCATGCGTTCGACGATAGTTGACTCGCCCTCTGCGTTTACGATAGACTTCCGCATCTCCATGACGTGAGGTTCAACTAACTTGTCTTGAAGCAACGAGTCCTTCTCAAAGTACGTGGTAAGCATTTCACGCGCTTTCGTATCCGTGATCTCGTTGAATGTAACTTCTTCTTCTTCCGCCGCCGACGGCGTTTCCATAGAAAACAGTATCTCGTCATCTTCTTGAGCGCCATTATTTTCAGTAGGAAGAGTATAATCCAGTGATTGAGCCCTAAGTGCCCATATATTCGTCGCGGACTCTTTCGTGTGGACTTCGCCACATCTGGCGTGCACCGCACGAAACATCTTGCGAAAATTTTCGCCTTCGCACTCGAATGTATCGTTATCATTCGGCAACACAATAACGCGTTTCGTTTTGAAACGAGCCTTATTCGTCGCATCGTCGAAGTGTGCAATCCATTTGCAAAACCCATCGACGCCATCGAAATTCGCGCTCGAGAACGGTCTGTGTAACGCTTCTGGACTCAGTGCGGAGTACTCCGCAGGCACAGGAATTCCGTCTGCATTCAATTTCATACCGTGTTTCATCACCACGTTAAACAAAATATCTGTTGTGATAACAAGCACATCAAACGAGGACTTTTGAATGGCCGTACCTTTGAGAATATTTTTTGCATCAGCTGTGGACAAGATGGACACTTGCCGGAGTTTTGGACAAAACTTAGCGAGATCGGCAATCCAATTCAAAGCGTCTACTTTGTTGTCGCAAACAATAGCGTGCGGCTTTTCGCCTTGAATAGCCATGGCACTAATTACCGTCAACCGCTTGCCAAAACCAGAAGGTAATCTGAGGATGGCAAACGCAAGGCCGAGAAACTTATGCCGTGCGATAATATCTCGAGCGATGACGCGTTGCGCCACAGTTAATGTTTTCCATGGTTCGCTATATTTTTGCGATCCAGGGACCTCAAACGCGCCAAACGTGCGCTTAAGCACGTTACAAATAGAATCAATCGGCACATCGCTCTTCATGTGTTCATCAAGAAACGGTTGCGAGAACAACGTCATACACTTTGAATTCAAGCTGCGCAAGATAGCCATCGCGCGCCCGATGGCAGATTTTGCATTAGGGACTATATTTTCTATAGTTCCGTTCGTTATGTTTTCTAAACTCCCGCGCTTTCCTTTCTTTGGTTTATTCATGAGAATCTTCCGGACGGGATTTTCTTGTACTAATGGCATTTTGTTATCTTGTTGCAATTGGTCTTTTGCACTGTGTGAATCGTTTGTCGAATTGAGCACTCGCATGCTTCCGTCGCCGGTATTTACTAGGCGTTTCTCGTCGATGTTTTCAGGTGCTTCGTTTACTATAGCTTCTGTCGTTGCTCCGGTCGCATTTGCAAACACTTGTGCTGCTGGGCGCACGGCAGCATTGTGTGGTCCCCAAAAAACGGATCCACCGGTCAAATACGCGTCATTCACCTCTGAATCGATTGGCAACGAACACGTTTCGCGTCGTTTCTGCAACCATCGCTCGCTCGAGTGTGTGGAGCAAAACACCATCGGCTGACCAGTTCCAGCGCGGCGCAGCCATGCGTTCTGCGATCCTCTGGCACAAAGCGGATGAAATGCCTTGAAACACTTCTTCATCGCGCATTGCGTGCAAGCGCCTTCTTCTCCGCAAATTTCACATTTCAACGTCATGCGCGAACTCGTGAGCTTCGAAGCATCGATACGCAAGACCGACGATCCGGATTCCGAGGCTTTTTTATCGTTATCTACAGCTCTTGTGAATGAAATTTCAGGTAACGTTAACGCACACGCGACATGCGCGTGATATCCAGGTGCGCGCCAATTAGTTGAAAATTTCGATTTCAGTTTGATTCTCGCCAACGCACCTTTCGGCGTCGGGCACAAAGCGCACATACCTCTTCCATTTTCGATGAGATTGGACACTCCATCTTCGCACCCCGCGCACAACCACTCCCCATCTGGAATCTTCTCGACGCCATAACAGCTTTTGTGCACTTGCACGTCGCACCCGTCGCATATTAAAATTTGGTCGTTTATGTCCCAATAATCCATGAATGGTTCGTTACACACGTGACAAGCGTCCACGGAGGACCAAACAACTTTTTGAATATATTCCGATGGTGGTTCAGGCGCTTCTTTACTATTTTTCGTGTCTCGAAGTTGGTGTGGTGGTACCGCGTTCTTGTTGTTCTTTTTCGTTCCGTTTTCGACATCTTCGCCACCTTGGCCCTCCTCTATGGTGACGTTGGAAAGATGTTGGGCGTCCTCCTTCTCGTCCTCATCCTCGTCGTCATCATCTGAACTCGATGCGGTATCGATGCTATTATCGTGAGAATTTCGATTCATTTCCAACAAAAATTCATTCTTCAACTTTTGTTTCAGTGCTCGACGTTGTTTTCTCATTCCTATTTTACTAGCTTTCAATTCCTCCCCGTTTGGTTTCTGTCTGGTCTCCAACACCGAAGCGACTTGCAACAGCTTCTCTGCGCGTTGCAACTTCTCCGCCGCAATCTGCGCTTTTCGATTGGCATCATCGAAGGCGTATTTAGCTTTCTCCATTTTCTTGGCCGCGAAAATTTCAGTTGCCGCCGCCGCGCTCGCGGCAAATGCCCACTTGTTATTCGCATTTTCGCTCGCATCGTTCAATTCACCTAATCTCTTGTCCACCACGCGCATGATTTCCTCAGCCGATGGGATATTGAGTGGATTATTCATCGAAGTATTACTATCGCCGTTCATCTTTTCCTTCAGGATTTGTCTCAAAAACACGATTTCCTCCTCGATTTCCGCGTCCGAGTCTGTGTGGACTTCTTCTTCCTCATCGCCTTCGTCTTCTTTGTCGTCCAGTGAGCGCTTCCGTTTCGTTGGACCAAACCCCCTTTTCCTGGTAAATTTCAGCGCTTTCTGAGTATATTCCGATCGTTTCTCGTACTTCTTCAAGACGCTTTCGACTAACGCGTGTACCGTTGTCATCGGTCTCGCGTCTTCTTGACCGTTGTCTTCGTCCGTCGACCCTTTGTCTCCTTTGTCTCGTGCTGCATTCTCCACCTCATGCATCGCGTCGAGCGAAGTGCCGTCGCTTTTTTCATCCGTCGGTCGAGTCTTCGTCGCGTGCACGACCTTCACCGCTGGGATCGCGCCCTTCCTTAATTCGTCGTCTTTGCCTTCTTCTTTCTCGTCGGCGGGAGTGGCGTTCGTCGCCGTCGTGTCGCGTGCACCAAATTTTCGCCGTTCCAATTCGATGAGTTTCTCCTCCTCCGTTTCGTCTTCCGTCTCTTCTCCGTCGGACTCTTCTTTTTTGCTCGCGTCGAAAAACTCCATCGCTTCCTCCTACCGGCGGGCGTTCTTCCGCGTTTTCTTCCGCGTCCGACGAAGCTCTTCGATTCTTAGAGGGGAGAAAAGGGGTCCTGCCAATTTTATGTCGACGATGGTAAAAAAAAATCTATTTGAGAAAAAAACGAGATTTTTGCGCGAGGCTCATCCTTCCTCTCTCTCTCAAACGCGCACGTGTTGATACGAGCGTACAAACATATACAAATACAAAATCATCTATCTCAGGCTAAAAACTCCTCCTCTTCTGAAAAGGCCTCTTCCTCGTCTTCGCCGCGTGCTTTTTGGTAAAAGAGAATGTACCCGTGTTCGCTGCCGCCATCTTCCCCTTCACCCGGGCCACCTTTGGAACCAAAAACAGATTCTAACTCTTCCGTGCTCATGTCTTGGACGGTTTCGTCGTCGAACATGACCCATCGTTCGGTAGCACCGCCTCCGGTGGCTTTGTAACCAGAAGTTCGGGCGAAACAGACGTAATGACCGTGGTTCGGGCCGCTGCCAATGTGGACGACGACGGCAAAGAGGCAATAAAGGTCGTCGACGGAGGTAGAGTCGTCCGAAAGGTTCGGAAGTTTCAATTCGCGGGAGAAGACGACCCGGTGATTCAGCTTTTGCAAACGTCCGACAGATTCGACGTATTTGAAGCGTTTGAGGTGGATCGCCAAGACCGAAGGTGCAGTGCGGATGAGAAGTCGTTTGTGCGCTTCGTGTAAACCGGAACAAGAATCGCATTGAAACTTGTCTTCGCCACCAAGAAGTTCACTGGCGGAGAAATCCGAGAGGCATTGTTGAATGGAGGAATTTGGTTTAACCTCGACGGAGATTTCGAGGAAGGATTCGGATCGCGACGTGACATTTTCGCACCATAAACATTTGGTCTCGTTGACTGTTTCTCCTTGGAAGACTTCGTGGATCCACGTTTGTTTTTCTTTTTCTTCATTGTTGCTGGGTGGTTTCGTTCGCATATTTAATGCGTCACTAATGCCACCGGATTTCGGTATTGCCGATAAACTCGCACCTGCGGCGTGTTTTCCTGAACCGTTTTTAGTAGTAACGCTCTTGTTATCTTCCCTGCCGTTTACCGCCTTCTTCTTTAAACCCACGCTTAGGGTTGCTTTGCTCCCTTCATCTGTGCTCAACCGACTACCGTTTGAAACCCTTGGCGATCCCTTACCTACGCTGTTTCCAGCATCACTCGTCCTCGAACTCCTCTTCGAATCGTAATTATCCTTCACTTCGTCTCTCTCTCTTTCTAAAATCTCGCAACATTCATTCAGGAGATAATTCAAAAACTCGTGCGCGTCTTGATGCTCGTACGAATTAAAGCGTTCGTCCGACTTCTTCAATCGCGAGACGAACTTCTTCGGTTCCACCACAGGGACACGTTTCGTCGAACTCGTCACCGCTTTGTCCTCTTTCTTAGACATCTCCGTAAATAACCCGCCAAGCGATAACAACAAGTTCGCGTCTGAGTCCGTTTGCGTCGCGTGGTATTCCAAGAGCAGCTGTTTAAACGGTTGGCAATGATACAACGCTTGCAACACCGAGTTGCAATAGCACGTGTTCCCGAAATTTTCCAGGCCGACGCCTAAACCTGTGTTGTTTTTCTTTCCGGCGTCTTGTTTTGTTCTCGTCGTCGCTGCGCTCGTCTTCTCAAAAGGAGAGGCATTCTTCATCCCATTTTCGTTGGTGCATTCGTTCATTGTCGAATTCGTTTTCAAGTTCTCGTCGACGAGTTCCGAGCTCGCGAGGCCGTGCGTGCGTTTTGTTCCATCGCCATGTTGATTAGAATTCGCGTTTATCATCCCTTTGCTCATCATGCCGCGCTCATTTGGATGCGCGTCGCTCGAATCTCCTCCGCCTTTTTGTCCCGCTTCAAAGTCGCCATCCGCCGCGCAAAAAGGCACCACTTCGTCGCTCGAGGACGCCGATTTCGAGCTCGTCGCACCCATCGGTCACGAAGACGACTCGCGAGAATCCGTCTCCCGTTCGACGGACAATCAAAGGTCGCGAACGAAAGGACGTTTTCCAAAAGTGAAGAAGTTTGTTAGGAATTAATTCTTTTCCTCAAAGTACCTACGTACCTGGTACCATGGTACGGAAAAAAAGTAAAAGGTGTTCGACTATTATTACAACGCGCGACGCCTTGCCGCGCTATTTTTTACTTTACACTTTCTTCGCGTCGTCCAAGCGTAACTGGATGCAGATATCATTCAACGCGCTTTCGTACCTTGGAATGAAATGGTCCGAGGCCATGTTTTTGTTTAACCATAAAGCAGTGTAGGCCTCTCGTTTGACGTCGGCGTATAAGGCGAAACGTTGCGGAGCGTCTTCGGGGACGGCTTCTTTTAAGAGAGGTTGTTCGTTCGCCAGGCCTTCGGCTCTGTTCGCAGCGGCAAGGTCAATCATGTGGAGGATTTTACCCGCCGGGAAAAGAGGGACGTGTAACGTGCGTTTGCGTTTGGTATTACCATTTTTGCCGCCGTCACTAACATCGCCGTTGCTTACTCCTCCTTCGCCACGCTTTTTCAATTCTCGTTCGATGGCTAAGATTGTTCCTTCTGCATCGGTGTCGTCCTCATCCATGATCGCAGAAGCTTCGGATGGATCTTCGATATCGTCCATAGGCTCGAGTTTTTCGCTCTGTTTGAGGCGTTCGGGGGAGATATTTTCGTCTGATATTCTCATCTTTGCATTTAAGAGCTCTTCGGACGCTTTCGCAATGCCTCTATCGTTTTGTAAACGCAACACGCGCTCAGTCGCTTCCGGTTCTGAAGCATCCAGCATTTCCTCCGTGATGGACTCTCTGGAGATGCGTTCCTCCTCGGCGGCGTCGAGTCCTCCTGCGCAGTATTGCGTGTGCAACGCGACACCTCCCAAGGAGGTGGTTTTCGTTTCTATTTCTACGTCGTGTTGTTCTCCTTTAGACGAGGATAAAGTTACGGGGATATTCTTGTGCTGACTTCTTGGTGCAGTGCATCGAAGTAACATGGCAACTGATAAACTCGCCAATCGCGACGAGATTGTTCGCGCGGATTTCGTTGCCGTCGATGCCGTAGTTGCTAATAAATTGCGGCCTTGCGATGCAATTGTTGCCGCTAATGGCGGTGTTTTCCCCGCTACACCAGTTGTGGATGTAGTTCTGTTAGATGCAAAATCAGGATCTGAACTAGTTTTCTCAAAGCGGGCTGCTGGAGATGGAAGTACCGCCACATCTGGCGCATCGTTCCACTCGTTGTCTGGAGAAGCAAAATTCTTCTTTGTGTTCTCTTTCTCTGGAGATCGAGGTCCAATGCACGGTATGGGCACGCCGCACACTTTTGGTGCGTTCGCTAAAACTGCCTTCGCGGCATTTTCGTCCGTAAACGTCGCCGCCAACGTTCCAGCGGCTTCGTCACCCATAATTCCCAAACCTCCAAGTTCCGCGTCGCCTTTGATTCTTTCGCCTCTTTGCAGAAATCGTTGCAAGACCTTCTGTTCAACGCTCGTTTTTACAATCTGTTCGCGCATATCCTCCGCTCGCGAGTAAGACAATAAAGGCACCACGTCACCTCTATTGATCAACGTCGTCGTCCACGGCGCACAGTTCGCAGCCAAATCTTCCGAGAGCATGGACGGGCACCCGAACGCAATCACTCGCACGTCTGAAAAATGTTCCGGCTGCGCGTCTCTCAACATTTGACCTAAAAGAACGCCTACTCCACCACCTAAGGAATGACCAACGACCATAAAATCGTAATTTGGGTTCATTTCTCTCGCTTTCCTCAGTTCTTCCGTCGCATTTTGCATCAACCATCTCGCGTTAGCTAAAAATCCGGCGTGAGCATACCCGACGACGACATCCCCGGATCCGTCCGGTCGTATCGCGTGGTGCGGGCTCGAATGTGCCGTCAACGCCGTCAACGAATCTTTGATCGAATGCGTCCCACGAATCACCAACAACAAGGATTTCACGTTTTCATCTTTAAACAGGACAAACGCGGGTTTATACGTCGACGGTTTCAATTGATGCAACAAAATCTTTTGGTACGAGTCGTCGACGCGTCGTCGGATGGCTTCGAAGTCTCA
>Ga0163111_10001740_pt1 | contig 13584 bp, 10 predicted proteins | sample CRUFie1St18metaG_FD_109645 | JGI IMG/M metagenome (GOLD analysis project Ga0163111, IMG submission 109645) | Marine microbial communities from the Costa Rica Dome - CRUD Field 142mm St18 metaG | ecosystem: Environmental > Aquatic > Marine > Oceanic > Photic zone | place: Costa Rica: the Eastern...
GAAAGTTGCAATTTTTGTTATTCTTATTAAGCTGACATCCTCAATTTTTGCAAGCTTGGAAATCTATTGGTCTGAGATGATTTTAATTTTAGCTGTGATATCTGTTCTTATTGGTAATATTATTGCCATTTCTCAGACTAACATCAAAAGGATGTTAGCGTATTCGACAATTGCAAATGTGGGTTTTATATTGTTAGGTATATATACTGGGCCTGAGAATGGGTATGAAGCGGCGCTATTCTATACAATTACATACACACTTTTTACGGCTGCCGTTTTTGGGTTGATTTCGGAGATAAATATAGGTGATAGTTCTCTTGAGAAAATAGATGACTTAGGTGGTTTAAATCAAAAATTTCCGTTAATGGCAGTCATGATTTTGATTGTAATGCTGTCTATGATTGGAATTCCGCCTTTGCTTGGTTTTTACGCTAAATTTTATGTCATCCAATCGTTAGTATTATCCGGCAGCACAGTCTTAGCAATATTTGCGGTCATAATGACTGTCATAGGTTCATTTTACTACTTAAGGGTTATAAAAGTTATTTACTTTGATGATGAAAATACAAGCATTTCTCCATCACTTTATCATCTAATTTCCTATGTTTTTGTTCTGACATTATTCCTATTGGGAATATTTCCTAATTTACTCAGCACAATAATATCATTTGCTATTGGCAACCTATAAAGGTTGATAATCTTCATCATAAAATATAGACTTCTTATACAGTGCGGGGTGGAGCAGTCTGGCAGCTCGTTGGGCTCATAACCCAAAGGTCGTAGGTTCGAATCCTGCCCCCGCTAATTGACTAAAAAAATGTCGATTTCTCTACTTAAATTAATGAAATTATTATACAATTAAGCCGTAGCTCCTAATGGAGCTATTTTATTGCATATTTGAATGAATGAATTAGAGAAAAAGCTTATGAGTACTATCAATGATCTAGTGTTGAAAAAGGATTTTTTTGTTCTCAATCTCAAACTTAGACAATCAAAGAGTACTCCAAATATCTCCGTTATTGTGGATTCCTCAAAAACGGTAAGCGTTGATGATTGTGCGTACGTTTCAAATGTAATTAATGATGTATTAAAGGTTGATGAAAAATTTTCCGACTACAAGGATTTTGCTCTTGAGGTAAGTTCCCCAGGAATTAATAGAGAGTTATTTACTCTATCTGATTATAAAAAATATGTTGGTGAAAAAGTACAAATTAAACTTAAAAAATCTTTGAATGGAGTAAAGAATATTAAAGCAAAGCTAATTGCTGTAGATGACGGATTTATTAAGATCTCCTCAAGAAATGAAACATACACCATAGAGTTTGATAACATAAAAAAAGCTAATTTAAATATTGATATAAAGGTTTAAAATGAATAAAGAAATTTTGATGGTTGTTGAGACTGTATCTAACGAAAAAAATGTCAGTAGAGAAGTGATTGTAGACGCAATAGAACATGCTATTGCCGGCGCAGTTAAAAAGAAATACAGACTCGAAAAAAAAGAAGATATAGATGCACGAGTTGAAATTGACTTAGCAAGTGGAAATTATAAAACATTTAGAAGATGGAAGGTAGTTGAGGAAATTGAGCCTGAAATGGAAGAACAACAATTATTACCTAACTCAGAAATAGTAAAGAAAAATAATTTAAATTTGGAAGATTATTATGAGGAGGAGATACCATCAATTGAATTTGGAAGAATACTGGCCCAAACTGCGAAGAATGTTATAGTTCAAAAAGTCCGTGATGCTGAAAGAAGTCGAATAGTTGATCTTTATACTGAAAAAGTCGGGCAACTTATATTTGGTATTGTTAAAAGGATGGAAAAGGGCAATGTCTACATCGATCTTGGTATGCCAGACAAGGGTACTATTGATGAGGCAGTAATTCTAAAAGAAAACCTAATTTCAAAAGAGGTCATTCGTCCTGGAGATCGTCTGAGGGGATACCTCAGTCACGTACAGTCTGAGACTAGAGGTCCTCAGCTATACATTACAAGGAAAGCGCCTGAATTTTTAGTAGAGTTATTTAAACTTGAAGTGCCAGAAGTTGGACAAGGATTGATTGAGATTCTCGGTGCTGCCAGAGACCCAGGTCTCAGAGCAAAAATATCAGTGAAGTCAAATGATCCTAAACTAGATGCCATCGGAGCTTGTGTTGGTATGCGAGGCTCTCGGGTACAATCCGTCTCAAATGAATTAGGTGGTGAGCGTATTGACATTATTATGTGGGATGAAGATCCTGCAAAGTTTGTTATTAATGCTATGTCCCCAGCAGAGGTTTTATCTATCGTTGTTGATGAAGAAAATAAATCAATGGATATAGCAGTTTCTGAAGAGCAGCTTTCTCAAGCAATTGGTAGAGGGGGTCAAAACGTTAGATTAGCAAGTGAACTGACTGGTTGGACCTTGAATGTTATGAGCAAGGAAGAGGCGGATACCAAGATTTCAGAGGAAAACTCTAAACTTAGTGATATATTTATGCAGGAACTAAATGTAGATCGTGATGTTGCAGATTTACTGGCTTCCGAGGGTTTTACAACTATAAGCGAGATAGCATATTGTTCTATAGATGAATTTAATTCAATCGAAGCATTTGATTCTGAGATAATTGAAGAGCTAAGAAAGAGAGCTCTAGAGAACCTTGATCTCAAGAAAAGTAAAATTGATAAGGATAACTTATTATCAGACATATCAGGATTGAGTGATGAAGATATAATCAAATTAAATAGTCATGAAATTAATTGTAAAGATGATCTTGCCGATTTGTCTGTTGACGAATTATTAGACATGATAGAATTACCAAAAGAACAAGCAGGCAAAATTATAATGGAAGCGAGAAAAAGATGGCTTAAAGAAGATTAATTGGAGCTAAAATGACAGATAACGATTCAAAAAAAAGTTTATCATTAAAAGATCGAAGCGGTAACACAAAAGCATCGAAAAATGTACCGAACTCAAAGAACGTTACGATACAAGTTAGAAGAAAAAAAATAATAAATACAAGTTCTATTAATAATAAAAAGCATTTGAATAAAAAAAATATTTCCTCTAACGTACAAGACAGTAATTTATCTAAATCACCGAAAAAGAATATTCCGTCAACACCAGGAAAAACACTGGATGTGTCAAATATAAAAAAGAAAAACAAAATTGATAAAGATGAAAAAATAGAAAAATTTGAAAACAAAGAATTACATTTAAAATCTAAAAATCATAAACAAAGTAAAAATACTATTGAGCCTGACCCTTCATTGATTTCACAACACCAATTTGAAAAACCTACTGAACCTATAAAGAAAACTATAGAGTTATCTGACTCTGTTACAGTGGGAGAATTAGCTCAAAAAATCTCTATGAAATCATCTGATCTTATGAAGACAATGATGAATCTCGGCGTCATGGCGACAATTAATCAGAAGCTAGATTTAGATACTTCAATCTTGATAATAGAGGAATTAGGTCATGAAGCAAAGATAAAAGCTTCTGAAATTGACGACGGAGCCTTGAAATCTGAAATCACAAATGTTGGTGACATGAAGACTAGGGCACCAATCGTTACCATAATGGGGCATGTTGACCATGGTAAAACATCTTTATTAGATTATATACGTAAAACAAAAGTTGTTAACTCGGAGGCTGGCGGAATCACACAGCACATTGGCGCGTACAAAGTCATGGCAAATAATAACGAAATAACTTTCTTAGATACTCCTGGTCATGCAGCATTCTCATCTATGAGAGCGAGGGGCGCTCAAATCACAGATATAGTTGTCCTTATAGTATCTGCTGATGATGGTGTAATGCCGCAAACTGAAGAGGCAATTGAGCATGCTCAATCGGCAAAAGTCCCTATAATAGTTGCTATTAATAAAATTGATAAGGAAAATGCAGATCCAGAAAAAGTGTTAACAGAGCTAAGTAAAAAAAATGTAGTTACGGAAGAGTGGGGCGGAGATACAATTTGTATAAAAGTATCAGCAATTACAGGTGAAGGCATAGATCAATTATTAGAGGCAGTCTCTCTTCAATCAGAGATTCTGGAGTTGAAAGCATCATCAACTGGGCCAGCAACAGGTACGGTTGTTGAATCTTCATTGGATAAAGGCAAAGGTCCTGTTGCGACTGTTCTTATTCAGTCAGGAACACTTAATAAAAAAGACTATATTTTGGTTGGAAAAGAATTTGGTAGAGTCCGTGCTATGTTCAATGAATTCAATAAAGAAGTCACATCTGCGGGTCCAAGTACACCTATTGTAATTACAGGGTTGTCAGGCACACCGAATGTAGCTGATATGCTTATTTCAACCAAAGATGAGAAAAAAGTTAAAGAAATTGCCTCTGCTAGAGAGTCAAAACAAAAAGAAATAGAAATGCAATCAAAGCAGAAAACTTTCTCGATCGACAATTTTAATCCTGAGAACCAGTCAAAGAAGAAAATAATTAACCTTATTATAAAGTCTGACGTACAAGGTAGTGCGGAAGCCATCACATCAACTTTGCAGACAATTAAAAATGACGATGTCGGTCTTGAAATTATATACAGTGGTGTTGGTGCTATTACAGAGTCTGATGCTAACCTAGCATTGAGCTCTAACTCTAAAATCATAGGATTTAACGTAAGAGCTGACGTGAAAGCAAAAAAAATTATTGAGATTAATAAACAAGACTTGCAGTATTTTAGTGTTATTTATGATTTGATTGATAATGTTAAACAACAACTTTCTGGTTTGCTTTCTCCTGATATAAAAGAGGAAATTATCGGCATAGCAGAAGTAAAAGACGTATTTAGATCATCTAAAATTGGTGCTATTGCTGGATCAATTGTAAGTGAAGGTGTTGTGCAAAAAGATCAACCAATACGTGTTTTAAGAGATAATATAGTTATTTATGAGGGTGAACTTGAATCACTTAGAAGATTTAAAGAAGATGTAAAAGAGGTAAAGAGCGGCACTGAGTGTGGTATTGGTGTTAAGGATTATAATGATGTAAAAGCTGGAGATCAAATAGAAGTGTTCAAAAAGATTGAGGTCAAAAGGAGCATTTAACATGCCATCTAGAATGGAAAAAGTGCAAGATCTTCTTCATAAGGAGATAGCAAAAGTGGTTATTAAAGATTTAAACAATCCGACTTTATCTAGTTTAGTCACAATTTCTTCTGTCAAAGTATCCAGAGACTTAAGGCATTCAGTGGTTTATTTCACATCACTTGATGATAATCAATTAGCTATCGAGGATGAACTCAATAAAGCAAGTAGATACATTAGAGGCATTCTCGCAAAGAAAATTCATTTAAAAAGACTGCCATCATTAAAGTTTATTTATGATAATTCAGAGAGAGAGGGTCTAAAAATTGACTCTCTATTGCGAAGGCTATCTCAGGATGATTAAAGATGGTATTTTGCTGGTTGATAAACCAAAAAATATTACATCGAATAATGTTTTGCAGATAATAAAGAAAAAGCTCGCTTTTAAAAAAGCAGGTTTAGTAGGCGTACTAGATCCTCTGGCATCCGGCATGCTTCCAATTGTATTTGGTGAAGCTACAAAATTCTCGAAATTTTTAGATGAAGCAAGAAAACAATATATTGTAAATATTCGGATTGGTGTGAAAAGTAATACCGGAGATAATGAGGGGACAATACAATCTGATAAGAGAAAAGTACCGTACCTTTCTAAGGATAAAATTATAAAAATATTAGATAGTTTTCTTGGCGAATATTTTCACAAACCTCCAATGCATAGCTCAATAAAAATCAAAGGCAGAAGGTTATATGAATTGGCTAGAAAAGGAATAGAGGTTGATAGACCTACTAAAAAAGTAAAGATACATAAATTAGATTTAATTAATTTTGTAGACAAATCTATGAATGTTAGAGTAGTTTGTAGCAAAGGAACATATATTCGAACACTTGTGGAGGACATAGGAGAGAAGCTTGAAATTTATACTCTAACAAATGAGTTAAGAAGAGAATTAGTTGGTAATTATTCTGAAAAAGACATGATACCCCTTGATAAAGTTACATCAATGCAGGCGAGTTTAAAAAGTTGCTTTTCGATTGATTCTCTGGTGTCTCATATACCATCTATTAGTATCTCAAGGGATGAGGAAAACCTCATTAAGAACGGCTCGAAAATTAATTGCTCAGGAAAAGTAGATAACATGGAAATTATTATTAAAAATGACTTAAATGAGATAGTTGGCATTGGGTTGGTGGTAAACGGCATCCTTTCACCAAAAAGATTATTAAGGAATGACCAATAATGGCTTGTATATGAGGTACCAGATGATAGAATACACGTCTAATGGAGATTGTTTATGGCGTTAAATGCTAAAGCTAAAGAAGAAATAATAAAAAAACATGGAAAATCTGAGTCTGATTGTGGATCTAGTGAAGTTCAGATTGCATTACTAACAGCTAACATTAATAATTTAGCAGACCATTTCACAAATAATTCTAAAGATACTCATTCACGACGTGGCCTTTTAAAAATGGTTATGAAAAGGAAATCATTGATGAAATACCTAAAAAATAAAGATGCATTGAAATATAACAATCTAATTAAAGAACTTGGTTTAAGGAAATAAGTATAAAAATTCAGTCGAAAAAATTTACTCTGGGAAATCAATCTGTTTTGATTGAAACTGGGCTAATTGCCAAGCAAGCTGATAGTTCAGTCACCGTCGATGTTGAAGGAACTATGATATTAGCTACTCTTGTCGCAGACAAGACAGACAGCGACAGAGACTTCTTCCCATTAACGGTTAATTATATTGAAAAGACTTACGCTGGTGGAAAAATACCTGGTGGATTTTTTAAAAGAGAGGGAAGACCCTCAGAAAATGAGACGCTCATTAGCAGATTAATTGACAGACCTCTAAGGCCATTATTTGATTCGTCTTTCACTAGGGAAGTGCAATTAATATTGACACTTCTTTCGTACAATCCTCAAGTAGATCCTGAAGTACCAGCGTTAATTGCAGCATCTGCTGCAGTTAAGCTCTCAGGTTTGCCATTTAATGGAACGCTTGGGGCAGTAAAAGTTGGCTATGATGGAACAAATTATATTCTAAATCCACCAAATGACATCTTAAAAACATCGCAACTTGATTTAACTGTAGCTGGAACTGAGAATGCCGTCATGATGGTGGAGTCAGAGGCAAAGGGACTATCTGAAGAAATCATGCTTGGAGCTGTAAATTTTGGACACAAAGAAATGAAACCAATTATATCAGCAATTAATGAGCTGTCTAATGATGTGGAGATTAATAAAGTCGACTGGGAACCTACTCCATTTGATGAAAATTCATATAATGAATTCTTCAATAAGTATAAAGATAGAATATCTTCTGCTTATGAAATTACAAAAAAACAAGATCGTAACGAAAAACTTAATTTACTTAAAGAGGAAATCCTGCAATCAGAGGTTAACGAAGATGAGGATAATACAGAAAGTGTATTAAAGTTCTTTGAAAAATCTCAAAAAAGTGTCGTAAGAACAAAAATTATTAATGGTAATCCCAGAATTGATGGTCGGGACACAAAAACTGTTAGACCAATCGACGTAAAAGTTGGAGTACTTCCGAGAGCGCATGGTTCTGCATTATTTACACGAGGTGAGACGCAAGCACTTGTTGCAACAACACTGGGAACTGAAAAAGATGCTCAAATGATAGATTCTTTAGATGGAAAGGTAGACGAACCATTTATATTTCATTATAACTTCCCTCCGTATTCTGTAGGTGAAATTGGTTTTACAGGGTCTCCAAAACGTAGAGAGATTGGTCATGGTAAACTTGCAAAAAGGGGCGTTAAGGCAGTTGTGCCAACAACAGATACTTTCCCATACACCATAAGAGTAGTCTCTGAAATAATGGAATCAAATGGTTCTAGCTCGATGGCTTCAGTGTGTGGTTCAAGTTTAGCAATGATGGATGCAGGTGTTCCTTTATCGGCTCCTGTAGCAGGCATAGCCATGGGATTAGTAAAAGAAAATGACAATTTTGTTGTGTTAACAGACATACTTGGTGATGAGGATCACCTTGGAGATATGGATTTCAAAGTGGCGGGAACACAAGAGGGAATCAATGCATTACAGATGGATATTAAAGTAGACGGCATCACCTCTGAAATAATGTCTGTAGCTCTTGAACAAGCTAAAGAGGCACGCCTCCATATTCTTAGTGAAATGGCCAAAGTGTTAAGCAGTCCTAGATCAGAGACTTCTCAATACGCGCCTAGATATACAACAATCAAAGTCGATCAATCCAAAATAGCAGCCGTTATTGGTAAAGGAGGTTCAACGATTAAATCAATTGTAGAACAAACAGGCGCTGTGATTGATATAAATGACGACGGTGTCATCAAAATAGCAGCCACAGATGAGACAATAAGTAACAGTGCTAAAGAAATGATTGAAGAAATTACACAAGGCCCTCAAGTAGACAAGATATATGAGGGTAAGGTGGTTAAGATAATGGACTTTGGCGCATTTGTAAGTATTACACCAAATCAGGATGGTTTAGTTCATATATCTCAGATTAGCCAAAAACGTGTTAACAATGTTGCAGATGTTCTTACAGAAGGAGACCAAGTAAAAGTGAAAGTTTTGGAGGTTGACAAACAAGGAAGGGTTAAATTAACCATGAAGGACCTTAATAACTAAATCTGTCTATAGAATCTCTCTGAGTTGTGCTATAACACTCTCATTTTCTAAAGTAGATGTATCGCCAGAAATTTCCTCACCTCTAGCTAAGTTCCTTAGTAGTCTTCGCATGATTTTTCCGGATCTTGTTTTTGGTAACATATCTGAAAAAGAAATCCTCTCTGGGACGGCTATAGACCCGATTTTTTTCTTAACCCATTGTCTTAATTCATCAGCATATTTTGAATTATCTAACTTTTTAGTATTTTGTTTAAGAGATACAAATGCGTGTATAGCTTCACCTTTTATCTCATGTTTATAACTAACGACTGCAGCCTCTGCAACATTGATATGAGCTACTAATGCAGACTCAACTTCCATTGTGCCAAGACGATGACCTGATATATTAACAACGTCATCGGATCTACCCATTATCCAAATGTTTCCCTTATCATCGTATCTTGCAGTGTCTCCTGTAATATAATATTTACCATTGTACTTAGACCAATAAGTCTGCTTATATCTATTCTCATCGTTCCATATCCCTCTTAGCATAGAGGGCCAAGGATTTTTAATTACAAGATCTCCACCGATATTTGCGTTAGTAATTTCATCGCCATTAGTATCCATAATAGCTGTTTCTATACCCGGCAGTGGTTTTGTGCAAGTACCAGGTGCTAGGTCTGAGATACCTGGTAAAGGAGCAATCATATTTGCTCCTGTCTCTGTTTGCCACCATGTATCGACTATAGGACAGTTTTCTAATCCTATCATTTTATGGTACCAAACCCATGCTTTAGGATTTATTGGTTCACCAACAGTTCCAAGTAATCTTAATGAATCTAATTTGAAGGATCTTGGTGAATCTTCGCCTACTTTCATTAAAGTTCTGATTGCAGTAGGAGCCGTATAAAAAACTGTAACTTTATTTTCTTCTATGATTTTCCAAAAACGATTTTTATCTGGGTAAGTTGGAGCGCCATCATAAATTAGTATCGTGGCACCAAGAGATAGTGGACCATATACTACATAACTATGACCAGTTACCCAGCCAATATCTGCAGTACACCAAAAAATATCATTTTCTTTTAAATCAAAAACCCACCTGCTTGTTAAAGAACAATTTAACAAGTAACCTGCTGAGCTATGCATAATTCCTTTTGGCTTTCCAGTTGATCCGGAGGTGTACAATATGAACAGAAGTGCCTCTGCATTCATTGATACAGGGTCCACAACAACAGATTCTCTAGGTGCTATCTCATCCCAAGTAAAGTCTATTTTATTCTTACTTATCTTTAGATTCAGATTATTAAATATTAAAACTGCCTCGACGCATTCACAACCAGCCTCAATAGCTTCATCTACAACTTTTTTACTCTCAATTAATTTCCCAGATCTTTTAAATCCGTCTACTGTTATCACAGCTTTTGCGTTACAATCGATGATTCTATCCTTTAAGGATTCTGATGAGAATCCAGCAAATACCACGGAATGAATTATACCCAATCTAGCACAAGCAAGCATTGCTATAATTGATTCTGGTATTGTTGGCATATATATGATTACTCTATCTCCTTCCTTTAATTTCATTTTTTTGAGAGACCATGAAAATCGATTAACTTTTTCATACAATTTTTTATATGAAATATTTTTTTTCTTACCACTTTCTGAAATATGAATTATTGCGTTATTCGTGTTTTTTATATGCCTGTCAACACAATTTTTTGACACATTGAGTTTTCCATCTTCAAACCATTTGAAGAATGGTCGACTCCCAGAGCAAATCTTTGTAAATGGTTTGTCCCACTCTATAAATTGATTAGCCAAACCTTTCCAAAAAGATTCTGGGTTAAATTTATAGTCAGCATGTTGTTTTATTGCCTGTTCAGCAGTTATGTTACAATTTTCTTGAAATTTTTTGGTTGGTCTATAAAGCCTTTCTTCTATTAGGGCAGATTCAATATCTTTCATTATACATTTTAATCTACTTGAGATTTCTCAAGGCGCTCATGACGTTCTTGAGCTTCGATACAAAGTGTTGCAATAGGTCTCGCCTCTAATCTTTTTATACCAATAGGCTCACCCGTATCTTCACAATACCCATATAAACCATCGTCAACCCTTTGTAAAGCTTGATCTATTTTTAAGATAAGTTTTCTTTCTCTGTCCCTAGTCCTTAATTCTAGTCGAAACTCCTCTTCTTGAGTAGCAGCATCATTAGGGTCTGGTAACTTTGTGGAATCTTTTTTCATATGCTCGACCGTTTTATCAGCCTCTCTCATCAGTAGATTTTTCCAATCTAGAAGTATTTTTTTAAAATGATCGATTTGTTTAGGGCTCATGTATTCTTCACCTTTTGAAGGTTTGTAAGGCTTAAACTTGAGAAATTTAGAAAGATCGTTATTCATAATTTAAACTAATAAACTATTCTGCATCTATGGACGGTTGATAGCAAGAATTTTTTTATTCAATTTCTATTTTTTTCACTTTTACAGACCCATCAGAAAGCTCGATGCTTTTCACATTTTTTGTCTTAAGTGACGAGATTTTTTTTATTACTTCGTTATTTTTTGATCTTATTATGCTAAAACCCCTTCTAAGATTAAGTTTTGGGTCAAATGATTTTATATTTGATAATAAGGTAGAAAAATCTTTACGTTTTTCTGATAAAAACCTATCTCTCTTTTCTGTGAGGCTTCTTGTGTTTAACTTTAATTGATTTTCACGTAATTTGAAAAATTTGTTTATAATAAATCTAGTCGATTGCAGTCTTGATTCTGATAGATTTTGCTCTTTTGTGTTATCTGATAACAGTTTTTTTACAACGTCATTAATTAATTTTTCTATTCGTAATCTCTCTTTTGATCCGTTAGCTATTTTCTCTTTTGGGCTAACCTTATGAAGTATATCTGATAGATGCTTAATTTTTGTAGTGAGAAATTGAATATAATCTTGTACTCTTATAGATATTTCTGTAGTTGTATTATTTATTAGTGTGAGTATTTCATTTTTGTCTGGTGTTACAAACTCAGCGGCTGCAGTGGGAGTAGGCATAGCTTTATCAGCCGCGTAATCTGCAAGCGTAATATCTGGCTCATGCCCTATACCTGTAACAATGGGGATTTTGGAATTATAAATTTCTCGGATTAATAATTCATCGTTAAATGGTAATAAATCAAAGAATGAACCCCCACCTCTAACAATCAGAATAACATCTACTATATCATCAGAATTAGCTTCTCTTATTTTTTTAATGATATTTTTCGAAGCATTATCACCTTGAACAGTGGTTGGGTATAAAATAATATCTGAAATAGGGTAGCGTCTGTCAATAGCTACTTGGACATCATGAATCACTGCTCCTTGTTCAGATGTAATTACTCCGATGTTATTCGGGAATCTTACAATATCTCTTGCATTATTGAAAATACCTTCTCCAGCTAATTTTTTCTTTAATTCTTCGATTTTCTGTTTTAAAGCACCTTCACCAAATCTCTCAACATTTAATATTTTGAGTTGTAGATTACCTGTATTTTCATAAAAATCTATGTAGCCCGTTATAATTACTTCCTGATTTCTAAATTCATTTAAATCTATGTCATTATTATTTTCCCAGCCTAGTATGACACCTGTAATTTTGTATTGTCTAGAATCACTTTTTTCAACTATATCGCAGTATTGGCTATTATTTGCATATCGACTCGGTCTTTGCATTTCTCCCTTTAACAATATTGATTGAGGAAACACCTGATGTATTGTTGAGGCTATTTGGTTATTGATTTCACGAATAGTATAGATTTTGGTCATATATTTAAAATAATTTTGTTTTATATAATAACTTTAATGTGTACAATATAGAATGGTAAAGCTTAAAAATTCTACTAAATCGAATTACCTTAATCCCCTAGAACAAGGCATCGCTTATGATGATGTGTTACTAGTACCCCAATACTCTGAGATATTACCATCAGATGTTGAATTAGCCTCAAATTTGACTAAAAAAATTAAGTTGAAAGTCCCAATACTGTCTGCAGCTATGGATACTGTTACTGAAGCAGACATGGCTATTTCACTAGCCAGCGAAGGAGGAATTGGGATTATTCATAAGAACATGACGGTTGATGAACAAGCAAGACAAGTCAGAATTGTGAAAAAATATGAGAGTGGTGTAATTAGTGATCCAGTGACAGCAACGTCAAATATGACTGTGAGTGAAATCAATGAAATCACCAAGAAATATAGAATATCTGGTGTACCAGTTGTAGATAAAAATAAACTTGTTGGGATCGTCACAAACAGAGACTTAAGGTTTGTTGACAACTTTAATCAGAAGATTACAAAAATCATGACTCCTAAAAATAAACTAATTACCGTTTCAGAGAATTATACTAAAGATGAGGTAATATCGGCACTCAAAGAGAATAGAATTGAAAAATTATTGATAGTTAATAAAAAGTTTGAATTGAAAGGAATGATTACATTTAAGGATATTCAGAAGGCCACAACTTTCCCTAATGCATCTAAAGATAGTAGGGGTAGGTTAATAGTTGGTGGTGCTATTGGAACTAATGAAGAGTCTGTAAAACGTGCCGAAGCATTAATAGCACAAGGTGTCGATGTACTTGTAATTGATACAGCTCATGGGCATTCAAAATTAGTCATCAATATGCTTAAAAACCTGAAGAGTAAATATCCTAAACAACAGATAATTGTAGGTAATATTGCTACTGAAGAGGCAGCAAAAGATTTAATCAAGGCAGGTGCAGATGCTCTTAAGGTTGGTATAGGTCCAGGCTCCATATGTACAACACGTATCGTAGCTGGTGTCGGCGTTCCACAATTAACTGCAATAATAAATGTATCTCGAGAAGCCAAGCAATCTAAAACACCTCTTATAGCAGACGGCGGCATCAGATACTCAGGAGATATTGCAAAGGCA
>Ga0163111_10001741_pt1 | contig 13581 bp, 12 predicted proteins | sample CRUFie1St18metaG_FD_109645 | JGI IMG/M metagenome (GOLD analysis project Ga0163111, IMG submission 109645) | Marine microbial communities from the Costa Rica Dome - CRUD Field 142mm St18 metaG | ecosystem: Environmental > Aquatic > Marine > Oceanic > Photic zone | place: Costa Rica: the Eastern...
AAAACTGTAGATTTCATGAAAAACTGCTATAATTAAATTATATTTAAAGTTTTCAAGGGCTGTCTCAACTTTATTGATAACCCTGTTAACAAAGATCTCCACATCTTTATTTTCTTCCTCAGTTTTTTTATTAAATATTTGAGTTAGCTTTTCATTTAGCATCCAAAATTTATTTATAAATTTATATGAAGCCACCATCCCTTGTTCTGACCACTGCACATCTTTTTCTGGTGGGCTGTCTGATAAAATAAAAATTCTAACAGCATCAGCGCCATAATTTCTGATAATATCTTGAGGATTGATTGTATTCTTTTTGGATTTAGACATTGACTCAGCAGCCCCTACAAAAACTTTTTTGCTCTTATCATTTTTTATAAAATAATCTTTCCCATTTTCAGTTTCTACTTCATCAGGATTTAACCAATTTCCATCTTCATCTTTGTAGGTTTCGTGACACACCATACCTTGAGTAAACAATCCCTTAAATGGTTCACTAATATCAATTGTATTCGATTTATAATTGATCGCTTTTAAAAAAAATCTTGAATACAACAAATGTAGTATAGCATGTTCTACACCACCTATGTACTGATCAACAGGCATCCAATAATTGGCCTCTTCAATATCAAATGGTTGGTCATTATTTGGTGAACAAAATCTTAAAAAATACCAAGAAGAGTCAACAAAAGTATCTAGAGTGTCAGTTTCTAGAACACATTTCCTTTTATTAATTGTAATTTTTTTCCAATCATTTTGATGATCAAGTGGATTTCCTTGAGTATTTAAATCAATATTTTCTGGCAGCATAATCGGTAATTGTTCATAAGGAACTTTTACAATGTTATTATTTTCATCATAAGCAATTGGGATTGGGCAACCCCAATATCTTTGACGTGAAATTCCCCAATCTTTCAATCTAAAGTTAATTTTCTTTTTACCAATATTTTTTTCTTCTAGGATTTTTATTGTCGTATTTATTGATTCTTCAGGAACCTTTAGACCATTTAATGATTCAGAATTTATCAATTTACCTGGCCCTGTATAAGCCACATCTGAAACTGTAAAATTATCTGCTTCATTAATTGGTTTTACAACAGTCTTAACTTCTAAATTATATTTAAGAGCAAAATCAAGATCTCTTTGATCATGCGCTGGACATCCAAACACTGCACCAAAACCATAATCCATTAAAACAAAGTTTGCAAAATAAACTGGAACTTTTTCTTTGTTATTTAATGGATTAATTGCAAATAAATTTGTTTTAAATCCAAGCTTTTCAGCTTGTGCTATTGACTCTTCAGTAGTCCCTGATTTAGAACAATTTTTTTTGAATTCAAGAAAATCTTTTTCTTTTTCATAATACTTTGATAGTGGATGATCAACTGAAATAGCTAAAAATGAAAAACCATGAAGCGTATCTGGCCTCGTAGTATAACATTTAATTTCACCAATCTCATCATTTCCTAGAATTTTAAAAGTTATCTCACATCCAAATGATTTTCCAATCCAGTTACGTTGCATTATTTTTACTTTATTAGGCCAATTCTCTAAAAGATTTAAACCTTCAAGCAGCTCATCCGCAAACTTATTGATATTAAAGAACCATTGATTTAATTTCTTTCTTTCTACAGGAGCTCCTGATCTCCATCCTTTACCATCAATAACTTGTTCATTTGCTAAAACAGTTTGATCAACCGGATCCCAATTGACATAATTTTCTTTTCTGTAAACTAATCCCTTATCATATAAATCAAGAAAAATTTTTTGTTGGTGTTTGTAATAGTCAGGAGAGCAGGTAGAAATTTCTCTATCCCAATCAATAGAAATCCCAAGTTGTTTTAGCTGATCTTTCATTGTGTTAATATTTTGTTCAGTCCACTTTTTTGGATCCAAATTATTTTGTTTAGCAGCATTTTCAGCAGGCATTCCAAATGAGTCCCATCCCATTGGATGTAAGACATTAAAGTTGTTTAATAATTTATATCTAGCAAGAACATCGCCAATTGTATAATTTCTTACGTGACCCATATGAATCTTTCCAGAAGGGTATGGAAACATTTCGAGGCAGTAAAATTTTTTTTTTGATTTATCAAGTTTTGACTTGAAGGATTTTTTATCTCCCCAAAGAGTTTGCCATTTTTTTTCTATAACTTTAAAGTTATAATTATCCATTATTTAAACAATTACTGTTTTTTTGTTGAATTTTCTTTTTTAAATAAGGCTGCTTTTTTTAATATTGCTAATTTAATTTCTGCTTCTAGTTTTGATTTTGATACTGAAGTTTCACAATTTTTTTCGACACTACAATTTTTTTTATAAATTACTACTTTTAAACCATCTGCTCTTAGTTCGTTAGATAGGAATTGTACCATAATTTTTATCGATTGATTTTTCTGGTTATCTGAAACGTACCAGTCTGTAATAATAACACCACCACCATAATCTACATTTGATAGAGGAATAAAATCCAAAACATCTATTGTAGCTCTCCACATTTCGTTGGAACTAGCAAACTGAAAGTTTCCACCTTTATTTCTATCCATCAATTTAGATAATCTTAATCCTTTTCCAGCTTCTTGATTTGCTTTTATTCTTTCTTCATCATTTGGAGAAACTTTTCTAGCATCAGATGGTTTATAAATTCCACAAGAACCTAAAAGTATAAATAAACAACAGATGACAAAAGATGATAAAATGTTCTTTTTCATAAAAGTAAAATTATAAGTTGTGTTTTTTTATCTTAAAAATTGGACCATTATAAGCAAAAACCTGCTAAAAACCTCATAAATATGTGGTATTTTTGCAACATTTCGAAATAAACTGAACAAAATTAAACTAACTTTTAACATAAAACATCTCAAAATGTTAAATAAGCCACTCATAATTAATAATTATTAATATAACACAAAGGATAAATTATGAATAATATGAAAAAAATAGGTCTTTCAGCTTTAGCTGGATCACTTGTTGCTTTCTCTGCAAATGCAGTTGAAGTTACAGTGACTGGTAAAACTGAAGTGACTTACTCAGGTGCGGATGGCGTACAAGGTAACAAATTTGGTGGAGGAAATCAGCTTACATTTTCTGGATCAGGTGATGTTAACGGTATGACTGCTACTTACACTGCTGTAATTCAAGACGGTGGTCAAGCTAGCTCAAACACTTCAGAAACATTTGCTTCTTCATCACTAATGTTAGACATGGGTGATATGGGAACAATTGGTTTTGACCAAGGTGTTGGAGAGTTCGGTGTATCAACAATTGATGATAAAATGCCGTACGCTTACGAAGAAATCTGGACTTACACAGGTGCGAGCAACGGTTTAGTAGCTGCTGGTGGATGTAACGTAATTGGTTACAAAAACACTTACGCTGGTGTATCAATTTCTTTAGAAATAGACCCAGGTCACAGCTCATCAACAACTGACGCAGGTGGTTGTTCTGGTGACGGTGGAAACACTGGTGATGACACAACTGTAAGCGGTTATAACTATGCTATCACAGCTGCAGTACCATACGTTGATGGTTTAACTGTTGGTTTTGGTCATGGTAAAGAAGAAGACACAGCTTACGCTTCAACTAACAACCTAAGAACAGATGTAACATTCACAACTGGTTACGCTACTTACGCAGTAGGTCCAGTAACTGTTGGTATGCAAAAATCATCTGCAAATGGTGGTACAGTTGGTGCTACTTCAAACAACATAGATATCTTCGGAATTTCATTTAACGTAAATGATAATTTTGCAGTATCTTACGCAGCTATGGATAACGAAACTGATAGAACTGGTGGTGGAACTAACACTACTGAAGAAACTACAGGTATCGGTGCTTCATACACTATGGGATCAGCGTCTGTAAGACTTTTAAATGCTGAAACTGATAATGTTGGTGGAGATGCAAATAAAGCAGCAGTAGAACATACTGAGTTAAGCTTATTACTTGCATTCTAATTAAGTAAAAAATATTAAATAAGCGGCCCCTATATGGGGCCGTTTTTTTTTATAACGTCTTAAATAATTCTCTCGAATATTTGCTAAAATTATCAAATGAATTTACTGAGGTTTTATAAATTTTATTTCTAGCCTGCTTGACACTAAGCGTCTTTATAGAATTTTTATTATTATAAAAATTAAGACAATTTTCATCCCATTCTAGGTCACAAAATTTAATTAATTTCTTAATCTCGATATTTGAGTCTTTTATTAAATTTTCATATTTAATTTCATATATGAAATTAGGTATTTTTTCTTTCCAAAAGCTAATTATTTCTGAGTATAATTTATAATACTGAATTAGATTTTTTTCGCTATAACACCAATCACCCTCATGATCAAAAAGATTTTTGTAGATTGAAATACAGTTATCTTTTGGATTTCTAAGACAGTTAATTACTTTAGCTTCAGGGAAGCAAAGCTTGATTAAACCAATCCAATTATAATTTAATAAAGTTTTATCAGTGAATGTTTTTCTTTTTATTCGATAATTTTTAATAATATCAATATAATTTTGGTTAATGTGTTTTATGCTTTCTTCTAAATTAAAATTATTATTATTTTTTAAAAATACTTCACTGTTTGAAAGATTATTAAAAAAATTTAATTCCCCTAGTCCTTCAACATCTTTATGTGAGGAAATTATTTGCTCAATCAAAGAAGTCCCAGATCTTGGCATACCTAAAATAAAAATAGGTTTATGCTCATTTTTTTTGATAAAGATTTTATTATAATCAAATTTTTTAAAAAAATTTTTAATATAATCAATTTTTTTTAAGTCATCTTCTATTTTATAATTAGAATTTTTATGTTTCAAACCGTTTCCTAATTCAATAAATTCAAATGACTCCCCATATTTTTTTTGATCTTCCAAAGCTTTTGCTATTCCAAAATAAAGATAAATTTTCTGATCATTACTTAATTCCAAATTTTTTAATTTTTCTTGCATTCTTTTTAAATGATCATCTTTTTTTTCGTAATTTATTAATAAACTCATCATTTTGTCTGATCTAGTAAATGTTGGATCTAGTTCATCTATTCTTTGTAAATGATCAATTGCTTTATCAAACTCACCTATGCTTTGATAAATAATTGCCAAGTTTAAATGAACAGGAATTGTATCTTTATTAATTTCAAGCGCTTGTAATAACAATTTTAAAGCATTTTGATTTTGATTTAATTGAAATTCTAAATTTCCAAAGTTTAATAATGCTGGTAAATGTTTTGGTTTTATTTCTAGTGCTTTCAGATACAATTCTTTTGCTCTTTCAAAATTTATTTTGTATTTAAAATTATTTGCAAGGTTGGTTAGAGCATTTACATTTTTTTTATTTATATCTATAGATCTGATAAAAAAAATTTCCGCATTATCAAAATCATTTAATTTTTGATAACTTAACCCCACTATATTAAAAACAAAATCAAAGTATGGATTTTTTTTAATTAAGTTTTTTGATAGTTGTAGAACTTTCTTATAATCACCAGCATTAAATAAATTAACTAGTTTTTGAATCTCTAATTTTGAATCACTACTCATTTTTAAAATATCTTATAGCAGCAAAGCCAGTGCAATTAACTATTTTTAATTTATTTATATTTTTTTTGGTAATACCACCTAATGCAATAGTATCGATATAAGCATATTTACTCAATAAATTGAATTTTGTAATATTTAAAAATATTTTTCTTTTTTTAACTTTAAATATTGGTGATATAAAAATCTTATCTACACCTTGTCTTTTTTTAATATTAATTTCTTTAAAATTATGAGCGGATCCTAAAACTTCTAGTTTTTTTTTATTAATATACCTAATTTTGAGACTTTTATTAAAAGATGGAATGTAAACTCCATTTATACCAAGTTTAGAGGCAATTTTAATATTATTAGATATATAAAATTTTCTTCCACTTTTAATACAAAAATTTTTAATTTCTAATAGTTCTTTAAAATTGGGTTTTTTTTTATAATTTCTATATATAATATTTACTTTATTATTTAATTTAATTATTTCTTTCTTGTTAAATTGTTCAATAAAGTAGTAAATATTATTAGTATGGATCATACCTTAGTAAATAATCTAAAAAAAATCAAAAATGAAGTAATTTTAAAAAAAAAAGATTGTGAAGTAATAGCTGTATCAAAAACCTTTGATATAGAAAAAATTAAGCCACTTATTGACCATGGTCACCGACATTTTGGAGAAAATAAAGTCCAAGAGGCAATCGATAAATGGACAGATATAAAAATTGAAGTAAACGATATTAAATTACATATGATTGGTAAACTTCAATCAAACAAAGTCAAACATGCTGTAAAAATATTTGATTATATCCATTCTCTTGACTCCATTAAGCTTGCTAAAAAAATTCATGAAGAACAAATTAAGATACAAAAAAAACTCAAAATATTTATTCAAGTTAACCTTGAAAATGAAGAACAAAAAAATGGAATTAATCCATTGGGATTAGATGAATTATATAATTTTTCTACAAAAAATTTAGATTTAGACATCATTGGGTTAATGTGCATCCCGCCTATTAGTTTAAAGCCTAAAGATGCATTTAATACGATGAGAGACTTAAACAACAAAATTGGATTTAAAGATTTAAGTATTGGAATGTCATCTGATTATTTAGAAGCTATTGATCTAGATGCCACTTTTATAAGAATTGGATCAAAAATTTTTGGTGAAAGAGATTAATTTATCAGAATTTTTGTCTTTTTATTTATTACTCTTAAAAGTATTAACAAATCTTTTTCTTTAAGTGCTATACACCCAGCAGTTTTTTTATAATTCTTTGTTAAATGAATAAATATAGCACTCCCTTTACCCAGAATTCTTGGTTTTGTATTATAAGATATTGTTAATATATAATTATATTTGTAATCTTTTCTGTAAAGTTTTTCGTATTTAATTTTTTTTTTTAGATTAATCAATTTGTTATAGTTTTTCTTATTATGAACATCATTACACCAACCCATGGTTGAGTTTATTTTTTTACAATATAATTTGGTATTAGGTTTTTTTACTCTATCTTTCCTATAGAAAAGATTTCCTAAACTAAATAAACCTACTGGAGTTTTTAAATCTCCCTCTCTTTTATCCATCGCGAGGCCCTTTTTACCAATCGCACATTTAAAATAAAAATCATCAAATTTTAGGGTATCTTTATTTTTTAATATAATTAATTTATTCCTAGAGACCATGAGTAATACAAAAATAATATTATATGAATGTCCTGATATCTATAAAATTTTAAATGAATTATCAGAAAATTTAAAATTTTCTTTAGAAAAAGCAGAAAATGAGAAGGAGCTAGATAACCTTATTCAGACCTCTGAGGCTTATATAATTATAAGTAAAAAAAAACAAAAAAATTTTGCTAATCAAATCATATTGGATAATTTGCCGATGAAAATTAATCAAATTCTTGAAATAATAAATCTTCGAATTCTTAAAGAAAATTTTTCTTTAAAATCAAATGTGCTCGTTGGAAAATATTTACTGAATTTAAACTCACGAAAAATTTCTTATAAGGATGAAAAAATAAAACTTACTGAACAAGAGGTAAAAATTTTATTTTATTTAAAAGATTCTAAAACTGATATTAATGTTGAAAAATTACAATCAGAGATTTGGGGATATAATCAAGATATGGATACGCATACCGTTGAGACTCATATTCATAGATTAAGAAAAAAAATTAAAGATAAATTTAAAGATGAAAAATTTATAATAAGCTCTAAAAATGGATATTCAATAAATTGAAAAAAAAAAATAAAATTGCTAAAGATCTATTTACAAAAAAATATAAACCAAGAGTTATTAAACCTAAAAAAGGTAAAGGAAGTTTTAAAAGAAAAAAAAGCTAATGCTAAATTCTAGCACCTATTTTTTGAATAATTTTAGATGACATTTCTGTACCTTTGACTAAGCAATCTCGTTGAGAAAAATCATTAATATAACCGTGGAGATATCCAGAGGCAAACAGATCTCCTGCACCAGTTAAATCAACAATATTTAAATTCTTTTTTGCTCCCACTTCACAAACATTTTCTCCATCAATTGAAATTGCACCTTTTGCCCCTCTTGTAATAACTAGAAGTTTTTTAGTTTGTTTAGCAAAATTTATAACTTCATCAAAATTTTGAGTATTTAAAAGTGACATAATTTCTTCTTCATTTGCAAATGTTATATCTAACTTATTTTTTACTAAATCTAAAAAATGAGGTTTATGTCTATCAACACAAAACTTATCAGATAGAGACATTCCAACTTTTTTTGAATTAATAATTGCTTTTTCGAAAGCTTTTTTTGGTTCACCCTCATCCCAAAGGTAACCTTCTAAAAATGTTATTTTACTTTTCTTGATAGCCTCAGCACTAATATTACTTTCGTTTATTTTTCCAGCTGTTCCAAGAAAAGTACACATAGTTCTTTCGGAGTCAGGTGTAATCAAAATTAAACAAGTACCAGTAGGTAATTCTTCTTTTTTTTTTGAGTAAATATATTCAACATTTTCTTTTTTAAGGCCTGTTTCATATTTTTCTCCAAAATCATCATCTGAAATTTTTCCTATAAAACCTACTTTATTATCTAATTGTGACAAACCTACAATGGAATTAGCAACTGATCCTCCAGAAATTGTTTTTTCAATTTTTAGATTAGATAATAATTTTTCAAATTCATTTCTATCAAAAATTAATTTCATATTCCCTTTAGCCAAGTTATTTTGAGAAATAAATTCATCGTTTACTTTACAAAGCACATCTACTATTGCATTACCTATTCCCAAGATTTCCATGTTATGCTTTTTTTGTTTTAAGTGGTTTTCTTCTATTAGGATAGCAAGTGGTACATATTTTACAAGATAAACCGTAACAATTTGTTGCTTTACAATATTCTCTACCATAATAAATAATTTGAAGATGAAGTTTATTCCAACTCCTCTTTGGAAATAATCTTTTCAAATCATTTTCTGTTCGGACAACATTATTACCATTAGTAAGTCCCCATCTTTGAGCCAATCTATGTATGTGAGTATCAACTGGAAATGCTGGAAAACCAAAACCTTGAGACATTACTACACTAGCTGTTTTATGGCCTACACCAGGAAGTTTTTCTAGCTCTTCAAAATTTTTTGGAACCTTGCCGTTATGATATTTAATCAATAATTTTGAAAGATTGTATATGCTCTTAGCTTTAATTCTAAAAATACCAATTTTTTTTATTAATCTTTCTATTTTTTTTCTACCTAGTTTTTGAAAATGTTTTGGTTTGTAATATTTAGAATAAATATTTTTGGTCACATTATTTACATTAACATCTGTACATTGTGCTGAAAGTAAAACAGAAATTAATAAAGTAAAAACATTTCTACTTTTAAGTGGGACCGAAATTTTGGGATAAGTTTTATTTAAAATTTTATGTATTATTTTTGCTCTTTGAATTTCATTCATTATCTAAAATTCATAAGATCTCTCATTGAGTAAAGGCCAGATTTTTTTTTATTTAACCATTTTGCTGCTGACAATGCTCCCTCCGAATACAAAGCTCTATCAAAAGCTTCATGATTAAGTGTAATTATCTCTTTACCACTAGAAAATTTTACAGCATGTTCTCCTATGATTTCCCCTTTTCTAATAGAATTGAAATTAATCTTTTTTCCATAAGGAAAATTTTTTTTATTTAAATACTTTTTTCCAATTAAATTATAAAATTCTTTTTTTTTACCTATAGCAATTCCCTTACCTAACATTAGTGCAGTTCCAGATGGATAATCTTTTTTGTGTTTGTGATGCACTTCAAAAATTTTACTTAGAAAACTTTGGTTTAAAGAACTGGCTGCTATTTCAGTTAGATACATCAACAAATTTATACCTAAACTCATATTTCCTGCTTTCAAAATTGGAATTTTTTTTGAAAATTTTTTAATTAAATTCTCTTCTTTTTTTGTAAAACCTGTTGTTCCAATAACAATCTTTTTTTTTAGCTTGAATGCTATATCTAAAACTTGGAATGTACATTTTGGAATTGTAAAATCTATAATTAAATCTGCTTTTTTAAAAGCCTTTAAATTATTTTGATTAATTTGAATTCCATTTATTTTTTTTTTGATTTTTTTGTTCTCTGTGAGAGCTACAATTTTGAAATTTTTATTTAATTTTGCAGATTTAATAACTTGTTGGCCCATTCGACCCATACAACCAGTTATAGCTAAATTAATTTTTTTCATTAAAAAATAAAATATGAAATTATTATAACAGAAGCAACAATTATAGACCAAATAAATAAATTTTTCATAAATACTTTTAATTTAGCATTCGAGCTCAAAAACTGAGGAAGAATTAAAAATAAAATTGCAATTAGGAATATAACAGGAACTATTTGTTCTAATCCCATCTTTTAACTATTCCAAAAATCTTTTGCTTTTTGAAAAAATCTTTTGATACTTGGGTTAGATTTTTCATTTTCTATTTTTCTAAACCGTTCTAATAAATCTTTTTGTTCTTTATTGAGATATACTGGGATTTCAGTTTTTACTTGTACATACAAATCACCAAAATCTCCTCTCCTCATAAAAGGCATTCCTTTTCCTTTCAATCTAAATTGTTTTCCATCTTGCGTTCCATCTGGAATTTTAATTTTTGCTTTTTTACCATCAATAGTTGGTATTTCTATTGTTGTTCCAAGTGCTGCATCAGCTATCGAAAGAGGAAATTCAAAAAACAAATTTACATCTGATCTTTTAAATAAATCGTGAGATTTTACATTTATAAATAAATATAAATCTCCACTTGCACCTCCTCTTAATCCAGCTTCACCTTTTCCAGCCAAACGAATTCTTGTCCCATCATCAACACCTTTTGGTATCGTAACTGATACTTTTTTTGTCGTTTGTTTATTTCCCTGTCCATTACAATCAGTACAAGGATTAGTAATTTCCTCTCCAATACCAGAACATTGAGGACAAGTTTGTTGAACGGTAAAAAAACCTTGGTTAGAACGCACTCTGCCGTTTCCCCCGCAATAAGAGCATTTATCTGGGCTAGAACCAGGCTTAGAACCATTCCCTTTGCAAGTATTGCATTTTTCAGAAGTTGAGAATTGTATATTTTGTTTTTTTCCTAAAAAGGCCTCTTCTAATGTAATTGAAAGATCATATCTTAAATCAGAACCTCTATTATTTGAACTTCTTCCTCTTGAACTTCTTCTTCCACTTCCACCAAAATCTCCAAAAAAATCCTCAAAAATATCTGAAAAATCTGACCCACTAAATCCACCAAAACCACCAAAGCCCCCTTGGCCTCCTCCACCATTTTCGAAGGCAGCATGTCCAAAGTTGTCGTAGTTTTCTTTTTTAGATTTATCTGAAAGAACACCATAAGCTTCACTAGCTTCTTTAAATTTATCTTCAGCGCCTTTATCTCCAGGATTTTTATCAGGATGAAATTTTACAGCAAGTTTTCTATAAGCAGATTTTAATTCTTCAGGGGAGGCATTTTTGTTAACACCCAAGACATCGTAATAATCTCTTTTAGCCATGTAATTAACCCGAACAATTAGATGTCAATTAAGCGCTTTTTTCTTTATTTTCGTCTTTTACTTCCTCAAAATCCGCATCAACAACATTATCGTCTTTTTTTCCTTTTTCATCATTACCATCATCTTTATCTGACTCTGGTTTTGTATTTTGTTGTGATTTATAAATCGCTTCACCAAGTTTCATTGATGCTTGTACTAATGTTTCAGTTTTTTTCTTGATATCCTCAGTATTTTCACTTTTTAAAGACTCTTTTAATGAATTAATACCATCCTCAATAGCTTTTTTTTCAGCATCTGAAATTTTTGAACCGTGTTCTTTCAGGTTTTTTTCAGTTGAATGTATAAGTGTGTCTGCCTGATTTCTTACATCTACTGACTCTCTTTTCTTTTTGTCAGCTTCCTTGTTTGCTTCAGCATCTTTTACCATTTTTTCAATTTCTTCATCACTTAAACCACCAGAAGCTTGAATTTGTATTTTCTGTTCTTTTCCAGTACCTTTATCCTTAGCTGAAACGTTAACAATACCGTTCGCATCAATATCAAATGTTACCTCTATTTGTGGAACACCTCTTGGTGCTGGTGCTATACCCACTAATTCAAAGTTACCTAAAATTTTATTATCTGAAGCCATTTCCCTCTCACCTTGAAGTACTCTAATAGAAACAGCAGGCTGATTATCTTCAGCTGTTGAAAACACTTGACTTTTTTTCGTAGGAATAGTTGTATTTTTTTCAATCAATTTAGTTGATACACCACCTAAAGTTTCAATACCAAGAGATAATGGTGTAACGTCTAATAAAAGAACATCCTTAACATCTCCTTGTAAAACACCAGCTTGGATTGCAGCACCCATTGCAACTACTTCATCAGGATTAACACTCTTGTTAGGGTCTTTACCAAAGAAATTTTTTACTTCAGCAATAACTTTTGGCATCCTAGTCATACCACCAACCATTACTATTTCATCAATTTCACTCGCAGAAATCCCCGCATCTTTTAAAGCAGTTTTACATGGAGGCATTGTTCTTGCAATTAAGTCTTCAACTAAAGCCTCAAGTTTTGCTCTAGTTAATTTTAAATTTATATGTTTTGGTCCTGTTTTATCAGCTGTAATAAAAGGTAAATTAATATCAGTTTGTTCTGCTGCTGATAATTCAATTTTAGCTTTCTCAGCAGCCTCTTTTAATCTTTGAAGAGCAAGCTTATCGGATTTTAAATCAATACCATTATCTTTTTTAAATTCTGAAATTAAATATTCTACAATTGAATTGTCAAAATCCTCTCCGCCTAAAAAAGTATCCCCGTTAGTTGATTTTACCTCAAAAACTCCATCACCTAACTCAAGAATCGAAACATCAAATGTACCACCCCCTAAGTCATAAACAGCAATTTTTTTATTTTGTTTTTTATCTAATCCATAAGCCAACGATGCTGCAGTAGGTTCATTAATAATTCTTAAAACTTCCAAACCAGCAATCTTGCCTGCATCTTTAGTTGCCTGTCTCTGTGCGTCATTAAAATAAGCTGGAACTGTTATTACAGCTTTTGATACAGCTTGCCCTAAATATTTTTCTGCTGTTTCTTTCATTTTTTGAAGTATGAATGCTGAAATTTGAGATGGGGAATATTTTTCACCCTTAGATTCTATCCAAGCATCTCCTTTATCAGAATTAACAATCTTAAATGGAGCAGCATCAATATCTTTTTTAACGGTGCTATCTTCGAAGTTTCTTCCTATTAATCTCTTTACTGCAAAGATTGTATTTTCAGGATTAGTTACTGCCTGTCTTTTTGCTGGTTGACCAATTAATTTTTCTTTTTCATCTGTAAATGCTACTACAGATGGTGTTGTTCTAGCTCCTTCAGCATTTTCTAAAACTTTTGGTTGCGTACCTTCCATAATTGCAACGCATGAATTAGTAGTACCAAGATCAATTCCGATAATTTTACTCATAATAATATTCTTTCCAGTCTTTTATATAGTGTTGAAATTTTAATCTACAAGTTGGTATCATAATTTTTTATTTCTTAATTTTCCT